>Ga0073928_10000432_pt1 | contig 99150 bp, 80 predicted proteins | sample PaiPotPPA55metaG_FD_76969 | JGI IMG/M metagenome (GOLD analysis project Ga0073928, IMG submission 76969) | Iron sulfur acid spring bacterial and archeal communities from Banff, Canada, to study Microbial Dark Matter (Phase II) - Paint Pots PPA... ... | reverse complement strand
TGTCTTCTTGCTTCTCCCCGCCACTCCTCTTGCTCATCGCCATGTGCGCATTCTACGAACTATCCCTGTGGATCAAATCAGTTTTTGTCCTCACGTACACAGACTTGCACCACGGGCTGCTAGGCACGTATACCGGAGCTGTATCGGATGCGGAGCTTCGCACCATAACCGTGAACTACACGGTCGAGTTTGCGCGAGTTTTTCGCCTCAGCAGCCCCGACGCGGCATTCTCATTCTTAAGCGGGAGCGGCGCAGACCCAACGGGACGAAGTCGGCTTGCCTTCGCGCGCTACAAGGGTGAGGCCGAGAAGGCACTGCTCGCAGCGGGTTTTCCCCGTGTTTACATCTTCCGACCGGCGTACATCTACCCCGTGGAGCCGCGGAAGGAACCGAATTTCAGCTACCGGCTTATGCGCGCGCTCTACCCCGCGTTTCGGGTGCTGTTCCCGAACCAGATGATTCGGGCCGACGACTTGGCCAAGGTCATGGTCGATGTCGCTGTCCGAGGAACAGGAGAGCGCCGAAGCCTGGTTCTCGAGAACCGTGACATCCGGGCAATGGCGGGGCGGCCTTCAATTGACGCTCAAACGTGACCGGCGGTCTCGGCTTAAGCACCGCAAACCGAGGAATCGGCGTCGCCAGCCCAGGGGGAGAACTTCTACTTCATCCTTCCGAATGAGGCTCTGCGCATGGGGAAGGCAATTATTAAAATGTGTACCCCGATTCGAAATTGGGCGCGGGGTTGAACTCCTTGTGTGCTATTCTTGGGCGCTTTTACAGGGGCGCTCAATGCGATTACGATCCACCGTTCGGGTTGCGGCAGTGTGTCTGTTGGCTATCTCTGCAGTACAAGCACAACAAGTAGGAAACAACGTCAACATGGTGACGGGGACGCAGTGGCCTGGCGGCGACCCCTTCCTGCAACGGCAGAACGAGCCGTCGATGGCGATCTCGTCGCGCAATCCCCTGCATATGGTTGCCGGCGACAACGACTACCGCTCGGTGGATCTTCCCGCCGTTTCCGGAGAGTCGGAGCCGACGGGCGATGCATGGCTGGGATTCTTCACGTCTTTCGACGGAGGGCAGACCTGGACTAGCACGCTGGTCCCGGGATATCCGCAGGATACGTCGCTGGCGGGCCGGCTCTCGCCCATCTATGGTCTGGCCGCCGGTGCCGACCCCACCGTACGAGCCGGCACGAACGGCATGATTTACTACAGCGGTCTCGCGTTTAATCGCCAGCAGGGCGGCTCCAGCAAAGTGTTCCTGGCAACATACACTGACGACAACAATCTAGAGGGCAAAAATTCCATTCGCTATCTTTGGACCACAACGGTGGACACAGGCAATTCAAATCTCTTCGAAGACAAACCTTCGATTGCAGTCGATATCCCACGGCCATGGTCCGGAGCCTGCATTGTCCCCGCTTTACCACTGAAGAATACGCAGATTTTCCGCGCCGGGACCATTTACTCCGCTTGGACCCAGTTTACCGGCCCTGAGAGCAATGGCGCGGCGGCGATCATGTATTCCCATTCCATCGATTGCGGTCTCACCTGGAGCCGTCCGCAGCAAATCAGCGGAGCGGCTAAAACCAACCAGGGCGCTGCGCTGGCCATCGATCCCAAAACCGGGGCGCTTTACATTACGTGGCGCGTTTTTGCGTCCACGAACCCGACCCAGGCTGATGCCATCATGTACGTGGCCTCTTTCGACGGAGGAAACACATTTACAAAGGCGCAACTGGCGGCGAACATCGCAGCGTTCGATCAAGGCGATACCGCTGTTTCTTTTCGCACTAACGATTATCCGCAGATCACGGTAGACGCGGCCAGCCGCGTCTATCTCGCATGGTCGCAGCGGAATGTGGGCAATGTCGCCACCACCGGAGGCGATGCTCGCATTGTGGTCGCGACGGGGACGCCGACATCCAGCAAGACTGTACCGCTGAACTGGAGCGCTCCGCTGGCGGTTGATCCCTATCCCAACCGTGGACATCAGATTATGCCCGGGATGGCATTTTCGGCCGGCAAACTGACGGTTGCCTGGTACGACCTGCGCAACGACGATCAACTGGCGATTTACACCGCGCTCGGCGTCGCCGGAGAATTTGCTGATACTTTCGAAAACGACGGAGGAGCGCCGGACTTCCCGGCCTTCGGAACCTTTATTCAGGACCCTGCAACGCCCTATCCGTCGGATGCGCGCAGGCAAACTCTGGACGTGCGCGCGGCGCAGGCAGTCCCTGGCAATCCGCCAACCTTTTTCCCCTCCGTCCAAGTCACCAACTATCCGTTCGGTTCGTTGCCTGAGAGTACGGAGATCCAACAGTTGGAAGTGGATCCGCCTAACCTGCCGATGTTCCAGAGCGGCACGCTTCCTTTTTTTGGGGATTACATCGACGTAGCGGGACCGACGTTCATCCCGAATGCGGATGGCAGTTGGCGGTTTAATGATCAGACGACCGATCCTGATTTCACTCATGTAGTGTGGGCCGATAATCGCGATGTAGTTCCACCAGCGGACGGGAATTGGGCCAATTACACGCCGCCCACGTTTGGCACGTCTTCGACCAGCATCTTCGATCCAACGCAGCAGCGCCCAGCTTGCACCACATCGACCACCGGCAACACCGGCGACCGCAACCAGAACATCTACACCGCAGGGCTTACTCCAGGTGTGGTGCTCAGTTCGCCCGGCAATGCAAAGCAATTAGGAACAGGCTCGAACGGCCAGTTGATCCAGCGCCAGTTCGCGATTGTGGTCGCAAACACCACATCGCAGACCCGCTATTATCAACTCACCATCCCCTCGCAGCCGACTGGGGGCACGGCATCTTTTCTGCAGTTCGCCGTTGCCGGCCAGGCATTTCCACTGACTCAAATCGAGGTGGAGATTCCGGCGCTGTCGAGCACGTCCCGCGGCATCTTTGTGACTTCCACCAACGCGCATGCCAGCATTACGGTGAGCGCGGCTGAACTGAGCGGACTGAATGGCAATCTCGTCTCCGGCGGAGAGGCGGGATCGGTAACCATCAATGGCGACCCCAACAATCCCGCGAGTGCGGATACTAACATCTCGACCACCGAGAGCTATACGCCTACCCTCGCGAATCCCAACATCGCCAATCCGAATATCGCCAATCCAAATATCGCCAATCCAAACATTGCAAATCCAAATATTGCGAATCCGAATATCGCGAACCCCAATATCGCCAATCCGAATATCGCCAATCCAAATATTGCAAATCCAAATATCGCCAATCCGAACATCGCCAATCCGAACATCGCTAACGCGGCTCTCTCGGACGGCACCATCACTGACGGCACCTGGACCGTCACGAACACAGGCAATACTTCCAGTGCGTATGCCGTCAACCTGGCGGGTCAGAATCCGCCGCCGGGGGTGACGCTGCAACTGATCGTCTCCCAGAATTACACGACGCCTCTGGCACAGGGATGCACTCTAGCCACGCAGTCGCACTTCGTACCGGTGGCGAATATCACCAACGTCTCGTTCGCCACTTTGTCGCAGCTTCTACAACCAGCGGCGAATAATCCCACCTTGCCCGGTTTGGCGCTTGCTCCCGGCCAGTCGGCGTTCATTACTCTGCGGGTTTATGACGCCAACACGAACAATCCGGCCCAGGCATTGGTCGATTACAACCCGATCACGCAAACTACTCCGGTCGTCGCTGCACAAGGCGCGAACACTGGAACCACGAAGCCCCCGGTCACCCTGACGATTCTTACCAAGACCTTGCCGCAAGCCACGCTGACCGGTGCTTATCCGTCGCAAACGCTGCAAGCTACCGGCGGCTCTGGCGCTTATACATGGTCGATCTTCAGCGGCGCACTCCCCGGCGGGATTTCGTTGACAGGTGCTGGCGTGGTCGCCGGCACGCCAACCGGTTCTGCCGGCACATCCTCTTTTACCGTGCAGGTGAAGGACGCCGTCGGCGATATAGCGCAGCAGCCGTTGACCCTGGTAGTGAATCCGGCGCCCTCGATTACCACCACGAGCTTGAGTCCCGGCGATCAGGGATCGGGATATTCTCAGCCACTATCGGCTACCGGAGGGACACAGCCGTTAAGCGCCTTTAGCATTTCCTCGGGATCGCTACCGGCGGGCTTGGCGCTCAATGGATCAGGCATCGGTGGCACGCTCACGCCAACCGCAACGACCTCCAGCTTGACGGTTAAGATCACAGACGCGAATGGGGTATCGGCCACGCAACTGCTTACGATCACGGTGAATGCGCCGCCGATGATCACCACGACTATCCTGCCGACTGGCGAGCAAGGGCGCGCCTATTCCACGACAATCGCCGCCACTGGAGGAACTGGGACGCTTTCTTTCCCCACGCACAATGTTGACGGCCTGGTCCTGGCTTCTTCGGGCAGTTTCATCGGGGTTCCGAGTGCGCCTGGCTCCTTCCCGTTCACCGCGACGGTCACGGACGCTCTCGGTGTCAATGCCTCCCAACCACTCACCCTCACGGTAAATGCGCCGCTTGCATTGAATGCGGCTAACTTGGCTGCTGGCAACCAGAATGTGCCCTATCCGCAACAGCAATTGGTGGCCAGTAATGGTGTGCCGCCTTACAGCAATTGGACGTGGGTTCCGGTGCCGGGCACGCCGCTGCCACCCGGCTTGTCTCTCAACGTGACGTCGGGGATCATCACCGGCGCGCCAACCACCCCAGGGACGTTCTCATTCATCGTAACTGTTAGCGACTCACTCGGCGCAACCGCGACGCAGACATACTCCATTACGGTAATTGCCGCCGGTCCGGCGATCGGCACGTCATCCCTGCCCAATGGCCAGTACAACTCGCCTTACACGCCGCTGACCCTGTCGGCAACCTCCGGCACCGCGCCTTATACATGGTCGCTTGCATCGGGTGGTGTTTTGCCTGCAGGCATGGCTCTAAGTCCGTCGGGCAACATTTCGGGAACACCTGCACAGGCGGGCATCTGGTCCATACCGATCATGGTGACGGATTCGAATTCGCTGACCGCAAACACAACCCTGTCTCTCACAGTCGGTTTGGCGACGGGCTATGCAGGCAGCGGTAATTGCTTCATGCCCTATCCAACCACGCCTATGTATTATTCGAGTAATGGCACCGCCGGACCGTGGAGCGTAACCCCTGCCGGCGTTCTGAATGGCGAGATGGCATTCCTCCCCGCAGTCACGGTCACCGTTGCTGGCTTCGTTAATACCAACGGCACGGCTGTCACCTGGGTCAGCAACCAGGGAGGACAAAACGACCAGTTCTACTTGTCTCCGACTCCGTCTTCGATCACGATTAACGGCGTCGCCTACCCCGTAGCCTCGGTGAATTCGGCAACTACTCTAACCTTGTCGCAATCGGCGCCCGTGCAAACCTTCGTTTCTTACTCTTACATCCTTCCGGCTGGCGGCAATATGCTGACAGGGTGCTTGAGCGGAGAAGGTATTACGAGCGGTTCCTACCAGATTCAGTTCACCTCGGGCAACTCCGGGTTCGCTTTACCGTTACCGGTCGTAGCTTCGGACACGCAGGATAATGGCATCGTCAACGTCAACTCCGAAGGCGTTGGGAACCTTCCGCCAAGCGGCTTTCAGCAGGGTGTGGTTGCGCCCGGGCAGAGCTTCGCCTTCCTTCCCGGAACTTATGCTGCGGATGCCAGTTTCAGCGGGAATGCGCTGTTCGGGTTTACTGGTGCCGTTCCGCAGCTCTGCGGCACTTTCCAGAATGTGCCGAATTTGATCACCGCCGCATCACAGCCGGGTCGCTACGATATCGCAATCGACGGCACAACCCAAAACTGCCAGCCGATTCCTGCATTTCCAATCAGTCCGGCCCCGATTGCGTTCGAGTCGGTGGATACACTGCCTAGCCCAATGTTCTTTGGCGGAGCCGCCACTCTCTCAGGCGTGGTGCTCTCGTCGGGCAATCCGAACGCGTTCGTGGCTGCCAGTAACGTCCTAGAGATCGAAGGTGGCGGCACCAGCCCGAATCCGGTGACGGTAGCGTTTAGCTACACGATTAACGACACCGGGTGTCCAGGCTGCATCGATCAACTTCAGATTGGCTTGAACACCGACGCGAGCCCACAGACCTTCGCGTACAACGGCGGATCTTTTGCTTCCGGTAGCGCCAGCGTCAATATCAACGTGCCCAACACACCCGGCAGATACTATGTCGCGATCGATTTCGCCGAGGATTACGGCTTCCTGTTCTCCTCGGCATATTGGGCGAACGGGCAGCCGAACGCCACGCAATATATCGGAGTGGTCGACGTCTGGTAGTGAGGGCGTGATAAAGAGTCTAGCGAAGTGCGCTTCCGCTTGCTTCTAGCGAGCGGAGGCGCCTTTTCGCATCCGCAGCCAGAGGATCGTTCTCACTCTTTTCGCGAGCTTTGAGGTAATTGCGGTAGGCCTCGGCCGCGCCCGGACTCCGCAAGCCTTCGCGCGCGCGTCCGAGGTAGTACTCAACCGGCGCAAAATAACGCCAGCTCGGCTCATCATCCAGAAATACGGATGACGCTTCGCCCCGCCGCTTCACGCAAGCATCGAGTTCGGTATCGGCGTCAGGAAATGCACCTGCTTCCAGATACGCGCGTCCCAGCCCGAGGCGGCCGAGCCAGGTGTCGGCGATTTTCTGAGCGTCTTGAAAGGTACGAACCGCGTCCCGATAATCCTTGCGCTTCATTTGCACTTCAGCCTCGATCAGCTTGCCGTACGCGCCGGGATCGGGCTCCAGACGCTGACTTAACTTCCGGCTCAGTTCCAAAGCCTTGTCGCTCTTGCCAGCATCGAGAAATACCATGGCGGTGGGATAGAGTAGACTTTCGTCGGTAGATCCGCTAACGGCGCGATCGGCGGCTGCGATCGCTTGGGCGCTCTGTCCTTTCATGAGCCATGCCTGGGCCTGCATCACATACTTGGCGGCGGCTCGCGAAGAGTCTTTTGCCGCAAGATCTGCCTTCAGCGACGGTTCGAGGATGGAAAGCGCGTCATCGGGACGTCCCTGATACAGGGCCATATCCGCAAGCCCCACAGCGGAGGCGGAAGCGCCCCACGCGCTGAGCGGCGCTGCTTTACGATAAGTCTCAGACGCGGCTGCTTCGTCGCCCCGGGCAAACTGGGAAATTCCCAGGCAGATGTACGCTTTCTCGAATCCAGGATTGAGTTCGAGCAGTCGCTCGGACTCCCGAATGGCGGTGTCAAAATCGCCGGCATACATCGCAAACAGACCATAGTTATTCAGATACAGAACATTGTCCGGATAAATCGCGACCACCCGGCGCTGGTCGTCTACCGCACCAGTCATGTTTCTTTGGTAAAACTCAGCCAGGGCCAGGTTGCCGATGCCGGCCGAATCCGCGGGAAACTGCTTCTCGAGAGCCTTGAACTGCTCGATGGCTTTGTCATAGTCGCGTTCCATCAAGTAATAAGCGCCGCGGGTGCGGTATTTCTCGCGGTCCGTCATGCGATCAATTCTCGACAGGGCCAGCTTAAAGTCTTTCTCCGCATCCTGCTTTCGGCCCATGTTGGCGAGGATCACGGCCTCCCCGGCGTAGGCGCGCCCGAGCCCCGGATCCAATTCGGTGCTGCGGCCGTAGGCTTGCAGCGCGGCATCCCACTTGCCTTGCCATTGCAACTCCTGCGCAAGAGCGTATTGCTGAGAAGCCTCGAGCGATTGCGATGAAAACGTTTCGGCGGCCGCTAGCTGCGCCGATTTCGGCGTGGCATCACCCAGCGCCTTCCGTAAACCTGCTGCGATTCGGGCAACCGCATAATTCAGATCGTTCGGAGTCGAGGCCGTGACACTTGTGCTGTCCAGCACCTTGTTGGTTCTGGCGTCGATCGCCTGGGCCGAAACCGAGTATTTGCTTCCATCGCGCTTGATCGAGCCCGACACCACCACTCCCACACCTTCGCGTTGTGCGATCAGGCGCGCCGAAGTCTCATCGAGTTTCGTAGAGCCCGAAAGCTTGGCAAGCGTTTTGCGTGCGTTGCCGCGATTGAAAGTTGTGATGAAGGAGGCACCTTCCAGCGCAGTACTCATCGCAGGCTCGAGCGTGCCGTCGAGCAGTGGGTTTCCCGTCTGGTTGGTGAAATCGGCAATCAGAATCTTCACCGGCGCGTGCGCCCCCGCGGAAACTTTGGGATGAAGTCGGCTGTAAACCAGCCCTCCGGCCAGCAGCACGATCAATGCCGCAAGAGCAGAAAGCATCTTCCAGTTGCTGGCATGGGGCTTTCTGATGCCCAGCCAGGTTTCCAAATCCCCGATCAGCGCCCCAATCGATTCGTAGCGATCCGCCGGGCTCAGTTGAATGCAGCGAGTAATAATGTCGTTCAAAGCCCGAGGCATCTGGGGATCGGCCTCGATCGGAGACGGCACTTGTTTCGAACCGCGCTCGCCCAGCAGTTCTGGCAACCCTTTTTGGCGTGTCGGCATTTTGCCGACGGTGAGCTCGTACAGAATCAGCCCGACCGTAAACAAATCCGAGCGCAGATCGATTTTTTCGGCTCGCGCCTGCTCCGGTGACATGTATCGCGGTGTCCCCAGCAGCGAACCGACTCGCGTCAGAATAGCGGATTCGTCGACGTTGGATGGCGTGGCGTTGGACGGAGACGGCGCGGCCTGCTTGAGAAGTGCCGCGGTTTCCATGGAGCCTGCCAACCCAAAATCCATCACCGCGACGCGGCCCTGCTTGTCGATCATGATGTTCTGCGGCTTGAGGTCGCGATGAACAATGCCCTGCCTGTGAGCTGCTGCCAACCCATAGCAGACCTGCAGCATGATTTCCGCCGCTTCTTTGGCGGGCAGCTTGCCACGTTTGTCCAGGACATCGTGGAGTTCCTGGCCATCGATGTACTCCATGCTGATGAAACGCACGCCGTCGGCAACAGCAAGATCATAAATTCGGACCGCGTTGCGGTGCGTGATCTGCTGCGCCAGCACCAGCTCCTGGCGAAAGCGTTGCAGGATTTCCGCGCTCCCAGCGAGTTCCGGGCGAATCACTTTCAGCGCTACGATGCGATCCACCTCATTGTCGTGCGCTTGAAACACGGAGCCCATCCCGCCCTCGCCGAGCGTTTTCAAAATTTCGTAGCGGCCCCCAAGAACAGAGCCGGGGACCAGCGAGACCTTTCGGTACGCCATCGCATCGGAGGGAGTAAAGGGCTTCGACCAGCCCCGAGGCTCGGGGGTCGCCTGGGTGAGATCGTCACTGCCCTCGGCGAAATTCTCCTCAACGAACATCTGGGTTGCATCTGCGTCGACGGGAGTGGCTGTGCCGCAGGCGGGACACTGAGAAGCGGAAATTGGGACGTCGCTTTTGCAAGTCGAGCAAAGCATCGATCAATGGGGCCCCTGGAAGCCTGATTATCGAACAGGCAAGGTGTGTTTGTCTCGATATTTAATCCGAATGCTATCCCGAACGCCTTTCAGGAAGGCGTAGGCAGGCATCCTAAGCTCCCAATGAAAAAGCCGCCCCGAAAGGCGGCTTCGTGTTGCTACCGTAGGGAGCCCGAACTATTTACGGCACTACACGGAAGACGACGTTTGCTGTTAAGCATTTCGCTGGGCGTCCTGACTTCGACAGAGCCGGTGGTCGCTCCGGCTGGACGGTCGTCTTGATTTCGGTGTTCGACGCAACCGTGAAAGTCGCCGGCGTTCCGTTTATTTAAAGGTGACGCTGGCCTGGGAAAGGCGGATACTACAAGTATACAAAGCGGGTATCCGAAACGGCTATCTCTAAGCGACTGAAATAAAGCGGGTTGTAGTTTTCTCGCGTCGTCTTTGACATCCCGAACGAGTATCGTTTGGGAATTCGTTCTTCGGTACTCTTCGACCGATTCTCAACAACGGTGCCCAATCACCTCCCGGGAAAAATGGCGGCCACTCTTTACATTTTACATTCGCACCAGTCGTTGCATATTCGTTCTTGTCAAAATCGCGATTGAGGGTGTCCGGAAGTTTGGCAGCGCCATCCGCTGACGAGCGGTCGACTGACACTCCAACATGGGTGCCGCCCGCGATCACGGATCGTCTGACCGTGTTGGTATGATTCATACCAACCGCTGGTATACCCTTCGAGCTCGGCGCACGCCAGTGGCGGTAAACGATTCGTAATTCGTTTGATTTCTGTTTCTTGAGTTTCTAAATCATGGGAGCGGGTATGAACGGTTTCTGGGAACGCTTAGCTTTTGCCTTTCGGTCTTTCTTTTCCATCCTGTTCCACGCTGACATTCCCCTCGACATCGCTCACAAGCTGGTCAAGCCTGCTGGCGCGGCTCCGCAGGCGGTAACAGTCGCTGCGACTTCTAGTTCTCGTCTGAAGGAAGTTGAACGCCCCCCCTCCGAAGCGGTCGAACGCGCCGTGCAAATGCTCGCGCTGCTGCAACGCGATGGGCGGCTCGTCGATTTTCTGGCAGAGAACATCTCCACCTATCCCGACGCTCAGATTGGAGCCGCTGTCCGCACCATCCACGACAATTGCCGAGACGTGCTCGACCGGTACGTGAAACTGGAGCCGATCTTGAACTCCGAAGAGGATCAACCGGTCACGGTGCCGGCGGGTTTTGAGGTGGCGGCTATCAAACTGATTGGCAACGTGGCGGGAGAGCTTCCAGTTCGCGGAGTGTTACGGCACAAAGGCTGGCGCGTAAAGGAAGTGAATCTTCCCCCGTTTCCGCAAGGCGCGGGCCGGATGGTGGTTGCGCCGGCCGAGGTCGAACTGCTATAGCGACTCATTCAGATTCTTTCAGTAAATGTGGGTTTGCAGAGGAGACATTCATTGGCGGCCAAGTACATCGTTGGCATCGATCTAGGGACAACGAATTCCGCGCTGGCGCACTGCAACGCAAGTGCTACCGGGGAGGAAAGCCCTATCAAGATCCGTAGCATCCCGCAACTGGTGAATCCGAACGAAGTAGCGGAACTCACCCTGTTGCCGTCCTTTCTCTACATTCCGGGTGAATTCGATTTTCCAAAGGGCAGCCTCGCGTTGCCATGGGAACCCGAACCGAAGTTCGTGATCGGCGAACTAGCGCGCAAACGCGGCGCGGAGAGCCCAAACCGCCTGATTGCCTCGGCCAAATCCTGGCTGTCTTACGCTGGCGTAGACCGCACCGCCCCGATATTGCCTTGGCAAGCATCCGAGGAGGTGCCCAAGGTCTCGCCGGTCGAAGTGTCGTCGCGGTTCTTGCAGTATTTGCGCACCGTGTGGGATAGCGGTGAAGCAGTGGGGAAAAGAGAACTCGCTCTTGCGGAGCAGGACGTGCTGCTCACCGTTCCGGCGTCATTCGACGAAGAAGCCCGCGAGTTGACGAGACGCGCCGCCGAACAGGCCGGTTATCCGCACGTCACATTGCTGGAAGAGCCACTGGCGGCCTTCTATGCGTGGCTTGAAAGCCAGGGTGATACATGGCGCCGCCGCATTAAGGTCGGCGACCTCGTTCTCGTGTGCGACGTCGGCGGCGGCACCACGGATCTTAGCCTCATCGTGGTTTCCGAAGAGAACGGCGACCTTTCGCTGAAGCGCGTCGCCGTTGGCGATCACATCCTTCTGGGCGGCGACAATATGGATTTGGCACTGGCGCGCGTTCTGCAGCAGCGCCTTGAGGCCTTGGGCAACCGCATCGATACCTGGCAGTTGCACGGCCTGTGGCATGAGTGCCGCATCGAGAAGGAGAAACTGTTCGAATCGCGCAAGATGCAGAAGCGCCCAATCACCTTGCTGGGAAAGGGGACGAAGCTCATCGGCGGCACGATCAAGACGGAACTGCTGCGCGAAGACCTAGACCAGGTTCTAGTCGAAGGATTTTTTCCCCACGTGACGAGTGGCGAACTACCGGCGCGGCAACGCCGCGTTGGCTTTCAGGAGTTGGGCCTGCCGTATGCGGCCGATCCCGCCATCACCAAGCACCTGGCGCGGTTTCTGTCGGAGCAAGTTCGCAATAGTCCCGAGGCAGCGGAGATCCGACGTGGCCCCAGCGGACTGGCATGCCCCACGCACATCCTGTTCAATGGCGGAGTGATGAAGGCGGCGGTATTGCGTGACCGCGTGGTCGAGGTGCTGAACAGTTGGTTGCGAAAAGAAGGATTCGACGCCCTCGGGGCAGAGCACATCCTCGAAGCTCCGGATTTGGAGCACGCCGTGGCGCGCGGCGCGGCCTATTACGGGAAGGCTCGTCGGGGTCGGGGTGTGCGTATACGCAGTGGCGCCTCTCGTACCTATTACATTGGAATTGAAAGCGCCATGCCGGCGGTGCCCGGCATGGAGGCTCCCCTCAAAGCGCTCTGCGTCGTTCCCTTTGGTATGGAGGAAGGCACCGAAGCTACGATTCCCGGCAGAGAGTTTGGCCTCGTCGTCGGCGAACCAGCCGAGTTTCGTTTCCTGAGTTCCAGTGTCCGTAAGCAGGATCAGGTCGGCAGTCTGCTGGAAGACTGGCGTACCGACATCGAGGAACTTAGCCCGCTTGAGGTGACGCTTAAACCGGATGGCCAGCGGGGAGCGATTGTGCCGGTGCGGCTCGAAACTCGGGTCACCGAACTCGGCACCCTCGAGGTCTGGTGCGTATCTCGCGACGGCACGCAGCGCTGGAAGCTTGAGCTGAATATTCGCGAGAAGACCGCGAGGTGAGGTCGTCATTGCCTTCTCGTTATCTGATCGGCATCGATCTAGGCACGACAAACTCTGTCGTGGCGTACCTCGACAGTCAGGAAGTCACTGATACGGGCTCCCCTATCCGTGTGTTTCCCGTACCGCAGTTAGTGGAGCACGGGGAAGTGCTCACGCTTCCGGCACTTCCTTCCTTTCTTTACTTCCCCACGGAAGATGAGTTGTCCGCCGGAGCCGTGAGCGCCACATGGGATGAGAATCCGCCACTGGTCACAGGTGTGCTCGCGCGCCAACAGGGAGCGCTTGTACCGAGCCGCCAAGTATCATCGGCCAAGTCGTGGCTTTCCTATCCGGGAGCGGATCGCCGCGCCAGGATCCTGCCGGCGCAAGCGGAACCGCCGCAGCCAATGATTTCTCCCGTCGAAGCGTCCGCGCGCTATCTCATGCACTTGCGCGACGCTTGGAACAGCGCAATTGGGACGGATGCAGAAACGCGTTTTGAGCATCAGGACATCGTTCTCACCGTGCCTGCGTCGTTCGATGAGGAAGCGCGTGAGCTGACCGTCGAAGCCGCCCGCCGTGCTGGTCTCCACAAGCTCACACTGCTCGAAGAGCCGCTAGCCGCGTTCTACGCGTGGATCGCAGACAATGGAAATGCTCCGGCAGGTGGCCGATCCTCGCACCCATACCCGATCGGAGAGCGGGACGATGAAGACCTCCGAGCTGGTGAACTGATTCTGATCTGCGACATTGGCGGTGGCACCACCGACTTAAGCCTGGTGAGCGCTCGCTTGGTCGATGGCGAGCTGCAGTTTGAGCGAACTGCGATCGGCGAGCACCTTTTGCTCGGCGGCGATAACCTCGATTTCGCCTTGGCCCGACGAGTGGAAGAGAGACTGGCAGAAGAAAACCTCAAGTACCCCAAGCTCACGCTGCAACAGCGTTATGCGTTACGCCGCGTCTGCTGTGCTGCAAAGGAGCGGCTGCTGAGTGATCAGCCCACCGAACTGTCGAGCGTTTCCGTCACCGTCTTGGGCAGCGGCCGTGCCGTAGTTGAGCAGGCGCTCAGCGTCGAGCTGACGCGGGAGGAAGTCCTGCAGATTCTGACGGCTGGCTTCCTGCCGATCACGGCGCCGGATGAGATGCCAGTGCATGGCCGGTCAACAGCGCTGCGCGAACTTGGCCTGCCCTACGCCAGCGATCCCGCCATCACCAGGCACCTTGCCGCATTTCTGACGCAAGCTGCGGTCAGCATGAACGGTTTACCGGCGAACCGCCGAATGGTTCGACCCAACGCCGTGCTCTTCAATGGCGGCTTCTGCGCCCCAGCGGTAACTCGCGAGAGAATCATGGAGGCAATTTCCTCCTGGTTCGGCGGACCCCGAACAGGCTGGCGGCCCAAGCTCCTCAATAATGAAGGAGTAGAAAATGCATTAGAGAGTGCGGTTGCTCGCGGTGCTGCCTACTACGGCCGCGTACGGCGCGGCGCCGGTTTGCGCATCCGAGCCGGCAGCGCGCGTACTTACTACGTTGGGTGGCGCTCAGAGGACGGGCTGCGCGGCATCTGTGTTTTGCCGGCCGGGGTCGAAGAGGGTGCCACACTTCCTCTATTAGATCGCGAATTTTCGGTGCTGGCGAACCGCCCGGTGTCGTTCACGCTGTACAGTTCGCGCACAGGACACGATGCGCACGGCGAAGTGGCAGCATTGGACGAGGCCAGTGTCCATCGTCACGCTCCGCTGGTAACCCTGCTGCGCTACGGCAAGAAGATGCGTGATGTGTACCTAACTGTACGTCTCAGAGCCAGTTTCACAGAGGTTGGCACGCTGGAAATCTGGTGTGAATCGCGAGACACCCCTCATCGCTGGCGGCTGCAATTCGAACTGCGTGGCGAAGAGGTGCAAGCGCAACAACCCGAAACCGTACCACAACCGGTGGCAACTCATTCATCGACCGTGGCAGCATCCGACGTGGCGGTCGAATCGGCTCTGCAACTAATCCACGGTGTTTTTGGCGGCCCTGCGAATGGTGACACGCGGGCGCCCGAGACGCTTGTCAACCAACTGGAAGCGGCGCTTGGTGTGAAGAGAGACTCGTGGCCTATCTCGGTCGTTCGCCGGCTCAGCGATGCGCTCCTCGAAGTTGCCGCCGGGCGCAGGAAGTCTCCGCGCCATGAGGTTCGTTGGCTCAGTCTATCCGGGTTCTGTTTGCGACCGGGATTCGGCGCACCGGTGGATGACGCTCGCGTGAACAACCTGCTAACCATCGCGTCCAACGCACTCGTCTTCGCCGAAGATCTGCAGTGTCGGATCGGAATGTTGGTGTTATTGCGCAGGATCTCAGGTGGCATCAATGCTAGCGAGCAGCAGGCGATCTATCGCAAGTATGGCAGGTATGCCGGTAACAAAAAGAAGGGCCGAGTGAACCGGCAACTCGATTATGAGGAGTGGCGGCTGGTGGGGAGCCTTGAGCACCTGTCAGCTTCCACCCGTGTCTCGCTTGGACAGGAGCTGTTAGCGAAGATCAGAAAAGAACCTGAAGACGCAATTTGGCTGTGGTCGTTGGGCCGGCTGGGTGCCCGCATCCCGCTGTACGGACCGCGCCACTCTGTAGTGGCGACTGAAATTGCCGGCGAGTGGCTGAAAATCCTCCTGGAATTATCTTCGTCGTTCGCCACGGTGGCTTCTGCCATCACACTGATTGCGCGGCGCACCGACGATCGCTCGCGTGACATAGATGAGGCAATTCGCGATCAAGCCATCTCCCGCTTAATGGCGCTTGGGATCGCCGAAGATACCATCCTGCTCTTGTCGAAGTACGTACCGCCCGAACGGTCCGATGCGGTTCGCAGCTTTGGCGAATCGCTGCCGCGCGGGCTGCAACTTGTGAGCTCCGCAAACTGCTTGCTGTCGGTGGCCGCCTTGCACAGCCCTGGTCCCACTTTCTCGAAGCCGGCATGAACAGCGAAAACCCTCACCATTGTGGAGGTATCAGAATCCCCGGTTCCAGCCACCTCCAGCGGCGCTGAAAACACGCTGTTAGGGCACTCTATTTGGATGTCTGGCAATGTGCCGAAATCTACAGATTTCGGGCTGGAGTCGTCAGTTCTTCCTCGCTGAGTCGGCCTTCTTGCAGGAGTTTCCCGAAGACGTGCGTGAGGTGCGAATACCGATAGTTGTACTTGTGGTCGATCTCTAATTGACGGATTCACGGATCGGTCAATTGCCGGATCGGCCAATTCTGCGTTTTGGCTTAGGGGTTGACGGCGTTCGCCGGAGACTTGTTGTCACCAAGAGGTGTAGGAGGGGCTCGTTTAGCGGGGTTCAGCGGCGGCTGGCCGCGCCGAGAACCTCTCGGATCGTTGCCGCCAAGTGATCGAGTTTGAAAGGTTTTTGCAACAGTGAAGCTGTTGGGCTGAGCTCTTCGTCGCTGCACGACCCAAAGCTTCCTTCGGTGTATCCCGACATGTAAATCACCTTCACGTCGGGGCGAGTGGAGGTGAGTCTCTTTGCGACATCCGGTCCGCGCATACCGGGCATGACGACATCGACGAGGAGAACGTCGATTGCACCCTTATATTGCTCAGCCAGAGTTGCGGCTTCAATGCCATCCTTCGCCTCCAACACAGAATAGCCGAGGCTTTGCAGGTACTGACAGATCATCCAGAGCAAGTCCGGCCGGTCTTCGGCCACGAGTATCGTCTCCGTCCCGATGCGTGCCGAATCATCCGAGGCAGAAACCAGAGGTCGCTCGGGGATGCTATCCACACGCGGGAAGTACGCGTGAAAGGAAGAACCGTGTCCGGGCTGGCTGTTGACCCGGAGTTGGCCACCACTCCCGCGCACGATGTTGTACACGACCGAGAGACCGAGCCCAGTTCCTTTCTCTTTGCTTTTCGTGGTGAAGAAAGGCTCGAAGATGTGGCTCTGCGTCTCAGAATCCATGCCGACTCCCGTATCCGAAACTGTGAGCCTCACGTATTTGCCGGGTGGAACGACGGCACCGGTGAGAGGGGGGACTTCCTGCACGTCCATATTTGCCGTTTCCAATTCGAGCCTCCCGCCCCGCGGCATTGCATCTCGGCCGTTAACCACCAGATTCATGATGACTTGCTCTATCTGTCCAGGGTCACCTCTGATTGAGCCCAAGCGGGAATCGAGCTTGACGCCGAGTTCTATCTCTTCGCCCACAAGGCCGCTTAGCACGTCGCCCAATCCGCCGACCAGCGCGTTGAGATCGATGGTCTGCGAGCTGAAGACGTGCTTGCGAGCGAAGGTGAGCAACTGCCTTGTGAGGTTGGCAGCTCGTTCCGCCGTTCGGACGATAGTTTCCGCGTTTTGGCGGACACCGGGCATGGCGGCCGTGTGTTCAATCACAATCTCTGCGTATCCTCGAATGACCATGAGCAGATTGTTAAAGTCGTGTGCAATCCCACCCGCCAAGCGTCCGACCGCTTCCATTTTCTGAGCTTGACGAACCTGTTCTTCGAGCGCCCGGCGGGCACTTACGTCGCGGGAGGTCACCACGACCCCTCCGACCGCCGCATCGTTCTGCAGATTGTTACCGAAGGCCTCAAGCCACACCCACGATCCGTTTTTATGACGAAAACGAAAATCGGGAGCGACTGCGGTTCCTCCATCCAAGATCAGGCGCTCGAGTACAGCACGAACCGACGCAAGATCTTCGGGATGGATAAAGTCGAGAAGGCTCTTGCCCAACAGCTCCGAGGGGCGATAGCCGCCTACTCGTTCCACCGATGGGCTGTGGTAAAGCATGGTGCCGTCAACGGCCACGACCGTGATCACGTCGGAGAGATTCTGAATAAGATGTCCGAAGCGCTCCTCACTCCGCCGCAGGACAGCGGCAGCTTCGAGGCGATCACGGATATCGCGGAAAATTCCGATTATCGCCCGCCGTCCTCCGATCTCGGCGGTGCCCGCGCTCACTTCCACAGGTACCGTCGAATCATCCGCTCTGCGCAGCTCTAACTCCCCTCCACGGGCGGTACCGCCGGGCGGCGGGGTCAGATGGCGGCGGTACTGTTCCCGCCGGGCGATAGGATAGAGCTGATCATCGCGCATTCCGACGAGCTCGCGGTGCGGAATCGCAAGTAGTTCGCATGCCTTGTTGTTTGCTTCGAGAATGAGACGGGTCTCGTCATCGATCACAAGGATGGCATCATTCGCAGTTTCGATGAGAGTGCGGTATCTTTCATCGGAATCGCGGATCTGTTTCAACACGGCTACCGACAGGCCGATACCTATGAACAGAAGCAACGCGCTTGCGACGAATGTTACGGCTGCCAGCACACCGTTGATCCAGCGAGCTCCTTGGCCGAGTGTCGCGGAAAATTGATCTTCCAGTGGGGTAAGACGGGCGTCGATCGTAGCAATCTGGTCCTTGATTTGCTGGACCTTGTTCGGATCAGGATGGCCGGAGTTCTCTTCTTGGTGCAGATCGGCGGCCAGCTGACGGAGCTGGTCGATGTACTGGTCGGCTTGAGTCCAAATGGCAATCGCCTGCGCCATGTAGCCGACATGGTGAAACCGGCGGAATAGTCTCGCCATGCTCTCAACATCTTCCCAGCTGTTACGTCCCTGGACGAATCCCCGCTGGACCACAGCCATGTCGGGCTTCTGACGTTCCAGTTCTAGGCGTGCCACCTTGTCCCCCACGGGCACCGCGATATCGGCGAGATATTCTCGGTAATCGCTTTCAGAACCAGTCTCCCCGTACCGGATAAGGCTGAGGACCGCTTTCTTTTGCGCTTTCGACCACAATCCTTCCCCTCCAACATAGGCGCGTATGCCACTGAGAATGTCCGAGCGAACCACACCCAGGCAGAAAACACAAATAACAATCGCAACGAAGATGCCGACGATCGCGAAAAGCTTCTTGGCAATCGGAAGGTGGGCGAAGATGTTTCCACTTATACGCATGTGGGAATCCGGAGCCCGGGGACGAATCGTGTAACTCAAGCATAACGCTCCGCTGGACCCGGCTCAAGACTTGTTAGTGTTTGAGAAATTACGTTGGAGTACCTTTGGTGATTACTCCTAGCTGTCTTTGGGAATTTGCCTTTTACGTAAAGTCCAGGCCGCACTACGAATCGCCGCGCATCCGCGGTCGATGTGGACTATCGGAACAAAAACCTGATGGAGGGATTACGGCTGCCCCTGGACAAGCGGGCACGACAGCCCAAGCCAACCATCACGCCCGAGCAGTTCAGCCACCGAGTGCAACTCGTTTCCGAGCCTTACGCCACGATGCTCTACGTGAGCGTGTGGACTGGACTGCGGATCAGTGAACTTATCGGCCTGAAGTGGCGCTGCATCCATGCCGACAGCATCACGATTGAGGAGCGCTTCAGCCGTGGCGACTGGTCCGTGCCAAAGACACAGGCTAGTGCAGCGACCATCGGCGTCGATTCGCAAAATCATCAGCCGCATTCTTTGCCTGAAGTCTCTCTCCGTGAAGGTTCGGGCAGGGCGTGCGGTGCGAACCCACAGCTGGTCAGGTCGGCGGGGCCGGATGATTTGGTCTTTGAGAGCGTGCAAACCGGCAGGCCGATGAACGACCAGAACATTTTGCAGCCACATCCAACCGGCGGCCCGCAGGCTGGGGTTGCCATTTGTGAACTGGCGTTGCTTGCGTACGTCACATGCAACGTGGTTAGTTCAGGCGGGAGCCCATCCGAAATCGGTACAAGGTCAGATGCGGCACGCCCGCGTCTCAACCACAATGGATATCTACGCTCAGATTGTTCCTAGCGCGCAGCGGCGAGCACTCGAACGGCTGGCAGAATTTGCCAAAGATGCAACGCCGGATGCACGGTCCGATGCACGGTCCATTAAAACGGGTTTTTCCATGATCGAACACGGCAAGAAAGGTCGGCAAGTAATTGAGAAGATTGGTGGAGCTAGTCGGGATCGAACCGACGACCTCATCGTTGCGAACGATGGCGTCCGCCAAATTATCTCTTTGATTTGCTTACACTTGGCAGCCGAGTACGGTCCATTACGGTCCAATTGAAATTCAAAACCGGCTCGCGTGGAGTTGCCTCAAACTTTACACTTCCGGAGATTCCTAGTTGATCGGAGCAGTGCGTTCGGGCAGCAGTCGGCGGAATTTTTCTTGTTGCCCGTTGCACTTTGGCGGGCGCACAATTCCAACGTGCGTCCTAGACTTTTAGCAGTTCTCTTTACTTTTCTGTGGTGTCAATGGACTATCGCCCAGGACCAGCTGCAGCATCCCATTTCGGACAACATCCAGAAAGCGATTGCCTTCTTGTACGGAGCCGACCCGCAAGGAAATATCTCTGATTTCAAAACCACTCGGTACCGGGTTTTTCGTCGAGGTTCCTTTGTTGTCTGATCCCGGACATGCACACCTCATGTTCGTTACGGCACGTCACAAGTTGCCAACTCGTGTCAAAGGCTCGCCGATGGCAACGTCAGTCTTGCCATCGCCGTTGAAGTCTGCGACGACCATGTAAGGCGGCGAACCAGAAGGGATCGTCGTCAACTGCTGGGCTTGAAAGGTGCCATTGCCGTTGCCCAGCAAGACCCCAATGGTACTATCGGCTGTGTTGATCACGACCAGATCCAATTTGCCGTCGCCGTTGATGTCGCCAACCTGCAGAGAAGTTGGGCTGTTCCCCACCGGATAACTAACCGCCGTCTGGAAAGTTCCATCACTGTTCTGGAGAAGAACCGAGATGTTGTTCGATCCGTTATTTGCAGTGGCTATGTCGAGGAGTCCATTGCCCGTGAAGTCGCCGACGACTACCGAGTCCGGCAACGATCCAACTGGGTAATCTCGGGGACCGTTGAAGACAACGCTGCTTTGGCCCGATAGGGCCGGCATAAGCAAGGCCAACATCATTACAAGAATTACAGGAGAGAGAAGCGATGAACTGGAACAGCTCAGACGAAGTTTCGACATAGGCACTTTGCTCACTGAACAGCTAGCTTTAGAGTTGTGGTTTCAGTAACCGAATTCAGAGTTGCACTCACGGTTAAGCTGTAGTTTCCAGCCGGAGTACCGTTCGGGTTGGTTTGTCCAGTCGAAGTGGAAGAACTGCCTCCGCAGGAGCAAATCAGCACTAGCGAGACAATCAGTGCTCCTAGAAACATCCCGTTTGCGGCACGCTTCTTCCAAGGCATGGGCACCAAAACGATACCGATCCATACCGCAGCCCACATCCCTCCTAGTCGAATCAGCCCATGAGCGTCTACGGATGCGATGGTGCGCGACGTGGTAGTCACCGATACCTTGACATTGGATGCGACCGTCCCGCTCACTGTAATCGTGCCGGGAACAGAACAGGTTGCCCCTTTTGGCGCACCTGTACAAGTTAGGGTCGCGCTTCCACCCATCCCCGCTCCCCCAATTGACAGGGAGTAGCTTGCGGTTTGTCCCGCTGTAACCGATGCCGTCGTCGGGTTCGAACCTGCGCCCAGTCCGATGCTGCGACTTGCACCTGTTCCAGAGAGAGCCACGGTTTGCGGGCTGTTGCTGGCGTTATCGCCGATGCTCAGCGAGGCTGCCCGGCTGCCTGCCGCCGTGGCAGCGAAGCTGACAGTCACTTGGCAACTGAATCCATTGGCCACCGAGCTTCCGCAATTGTTGGCTTGAGAGAAGTCTCCCGCCTGCGCACCCGTAAGCGAAATCTTGGTAACTGTGAGGGGAATGCTTCCGGTACTCGATAGTGTTATGGTTTGCGAGGAGCTGGGCGAGCCCAGATATTGGTTGCCGAACGTCAATGTTCCCGGCGTGAGCGAGGCTGCCGCTGAAGGCGTAGCTCCGCTTCCGGTCAGGTTGATCGTCTGGGGCGTGTTCCACGCGTTGTCGGCAATCTCAATCGCCGCCGTCCGTATCCCGCTTGCTTGAGGAGCGAAGGTTACGCTGATCGTACATGTCGATCCCTCAGCAAGGCTGGAGCCGCAGGTATTGGTCTGCGAGTAGTCGCCTTTTTGCGCTCCCGAGATCGAGATGCCCGTAACGCTCAGGGCGGTGGAACCGTTGTTGCTCAAGGTGAAGCTGTGAACGGGGCTTGTATACCCCAAGCCCTCGTTTCCAAACGCAACTAAGCCGGGGGAAGGCACTGCAGCCGGACCGCTCGCGCTGTTGTATATCACGGATAGGCTCGTAGTGCCAGCTGCGGCGACATCAGGACTGCCGTTTCCGTCAAAGTCGGCGACCGCCAACCAGTACGCCGGATTGGCAACGTAGAAGTGCTCCGCAGGCTGGAATGTGCCGTCACCGTTCCCCATCGAAAAAGAAACGTCATTCCAAATCCCGGCGGCAACGAAGTCTGCCTTTCCGTCGAGATTAAAGTCAGCAATGACGGCCGGCGCAGTGCCGGGGTCAGCGACGGTTGTAAGAGGAGTCTGAAACGTACCATCGCCATTTCCCAGCATCACGACGAGGTAAGTGGTTGGACTGGCGAAGTCATTTATCCCCCAAACGAGGTCAAGGATGCCATTACCAGTCACATCGCCCACGGCCAAGCCGGTCGCTTGCCCTCCATGGCCTTCGGGAAGTAGTACTAGGTAAGAAGGCCCGGCCGTAAACGTCCCATCGCCGTCCCCAAAGAACAATTCAACGCCGTCAGCGTCGATGACCACTACATCCAGATTGCCGTCACGGTTGAAGTCCCCGACGCCCAAGAAGTTTACAAACCCTACCGCTCCCGCCGCAGTGCTTACCGGGAAACCGAAGGTCCCATCGCCCTTGCCGAGCAGCACAGCCAGGGAACTCCCTCCTGAGGCGTTGAGAATGCCGACCACGTCCGGGACCCCATCATTGTTAAAATCGCCAATCGCGATTGGTCCCCCCACCCCGGCTCCATACAACGCGGCCGCCTGAAACGTTCCATCGCCATTGCCCAACTGAATGTAAACGCCCGGTGAGACAGACGCGGAACTGCCACCGGCGATCGCCAAATCCATTCGGCCGTCGCCGTTGAAATCGCCCGCACCCACCCAAGCGTTCGGCTGGAAACTGCTGATTGACGCTACCTGAGTTATTGTGGCCGGCGAGAAACTCGTCCCATCATTGAGGAGCAATCCGAACTCTAAGTTCGTGTTTAATCCAGGATTCACCACGATGCCTGCGCCCAAATCCGGTTTCCCGTCGCCGTTAAAGTCCGACGCCAATAAACCGCTCAAGTTATTCGTACCCGTAGTAACGGGGTAGGACGGGACCTGCGGGCCAAAAGTTCCGTCTCCGTTACCATCAAAAACGGAGACAAGGTCCACGTTTTCGAGTCCCGCACTATTGGAATAAGCTGCAACCAAGTCCAGCTTTTGGTCGCCATTCAGATCCGCCAGCGCGGCTACCACCTGGCTTGTCACGGTGAGAGACTGTCCCACAGTGAAGGTGTCATTCCCGCTGTTGAGCAGGCTTTCAATGGTGAGAGGACCGCCAGTAGCGACTAAATCGGGTTTTCCGTCGCCATTCAGGTCGCCGACAGCGAGTGGCACAACTTGCCGTGATAGGACCTTCGATTGGAACGTTCCGGCGCCATTTCCGAGGAATAGAGCCAAGTTCGTGACACCGGATGCGGTCGTTGCACTCGCTATATCCAGATTCCCGTCCCCGTTGAAGTCGGCAATCAGCAAAGGCGACGGCCCCAACACCAAGCTGGTGGCGCTGTTCATAGCAGCCTGAAATGTGCCATTACCGTTGCCCAGCAGCGCGGAAATGCCGTTACCGCCCGCGACGATGTCCAGTTTCCCATCCTTATTGATGTCAGCGGCAGCCAAAGCAACGGGTGTGCCGTTCACCGCGTAAGTAACAGGCGTTTGAAATGTGCCGTTCCCGTTGCCCAATAGAACCGCCACCCCGAAGGTCCCTACTTGCGCCAAAGGCACGGTAACGGCAACATCGGTCTTGCCGTCACCGTTGAAATCTCCTACCGCCAGTGCTGTAGACGACAGGGTCTGGGTGAATGTCGTCAGTATTTCTGGCTGAAACGTGCCATCCCCGTTACCTAGCAACACCGCCAGCGTGTTGTCGTCTTGGTTGATCAGCACCAGATCCAGTTTTCCATCGTCGTTAAAATCGCCGACCTGTAAGGAAACAGGGCCTCTTCCGACCGAATAATCGACGGCAGCCTGGAATGTCCCATTACTATTTTGAAGGAGCACCGAGACGCTGTTCGACAACAAGAAGTTGGCAACGGCTATGTCAGGACGCCCATCACCGTTAAAGTCAGCGACGACGACAGATTCGGGCCATTGACCGACAACGTAGTCTCGTGGCGCATTAAACGCAATACTGCTCTGGGCCACAAGAACTGGGGTTACGAAGGCAGACACAAGTATGAGAATTACAGAAAGAAACAGAATGCGGAAGTGATTAAGACGAAGTTCTGCAGGCATAGAAGCGTCCTCCAAGGGAGCGTCCAATGGACGGGGGAGGCCATGGCGCTGCGAACCGCTAACAGTAGTGCACTAAAATCGGGGCTGTCAACCGAATTCGGCACTCAGGTGCGGTGATCGGCCTCGTCTTCGAACATATCTGGACGCGTTTGCACCAGCACCAAGACCGGAATACGTCTTTGTGTTGAAAATTACTGATCCGATAATCGAGGGATCGCGCATAGACAACATGATATGTGGAAATGCCCCGATTGCAAACGGACAACCGCAGAGCCTCCGTTTCCTATTCTATTTTTTATTTTCGACGTGGATCGGGTTACGTCCATGCAAGCCAGAATAGAAAACAATCACGGACAGCTCCAGCTATTCAAATTCAATGGTGTGGCAGGATGGAATTTTCTGGTATGGACCTTAGCCGGTGTTTTGCTATTCTTTGGCACAATTGAGCATCAACAAAAACAGTATCGCCATCCTCTCTGGCTTTAACGATCTCCCAAGAGACTTCATTCACAATCAGTTCAGTACCCGCAACATCCCATATCGGGAGACTTAGGGAGTGCCTCAACGCGTAGTTGGGAAAGTCGAATAGTTGCTTCCCAGTGTCAGCATCGTATCCGATCAGATGACAGGTTCTGATTTCATTCATCAAAAGGTACCTCAGTTGGAAGTTGTCTGGTGCGGAGTTGCCCCATGATAGGCGAGGGGTCAGTGATACCAGCATAGTGCGAACGAGCTGGGCTCTCCTACACTGGAACAGGTAAGCCACTACCCAACTCCGCGTTATTGGGAAGATTTTTTATAAGGCCCGCGCTTTCCGGGCTTCGGAAGGTAATTGTCGGCCATCATTACGATTTCTTCAAGACTCCAAACGTGGTCACTCAGGCCAGCCGCCATGCTCGGAGTGATTCGCAGGGTCTTGTGGATTCTGGCGAAGTTGTAGTGTACGGCGTAGATCGCAACCATCGCCTCATGGTTTTGAACTTTCTTGCTGAAAGCGTTCGTCAATCTGGTAAAGCGCCGCATCCCCAGTCGCATTGACAGGTTGTGCCGTTCCACATAGGACGTGCTCACGTGCTTAGGGTCGGGATCGCCGCTAATAACCTTCATGTCGCATCCGATGCAGACTGCCGGAGAATAGCGCGTGTCGTTCTCTGCTGGTGCGCCGTAAGTCTTTTGCAGCATGGCGTAGTCGCAAGCCGCTCCGAATGCGGTTTCGACTCGGCCGCTAGAATTACCGGCACGATCTGGACAATCGTATCGGGCGCGGCCTTTTGCTGGTTGAGGGACAATTTGGTTGCGGCTGTCCCCGTGAACAAGGTCCTTCGCCTCCCTCCCCAGAAAGTTATTCCTGCCACAACCGCGGATCAGTAGATAAAAATGAAGAAGGGCGTGTCCACCTCGCCGCTATCGCCCCCTTGGCCATTGGTGTTAAAAGTCACGACGTTTACTTGGTTTGCGTTTACTCCTCCCGCAAAGTCGGGCCAGGACATCGCGCCGACGGTAGTGGCGCCGGCGCTATTAGATGGCGCGGTTAACACCGCAGTAAGCTGTACAAAGCGATCGCTGACCTGAAAACCAAAGTCGACAATGTTGATGCCCCGGAAGTGGTTTAGGAGCGTGATGCCGCAAGGTGGAGTGGTTACGGCTGCTCCACTGGCTTGCGGATTATAGCAACTGGTGACAGCAATCCCGCCTGACGCAAACGGATCCACGTACGCCATGGCTTTGATCCAGCCGCCCGCGCCGCGAGCTTGCCAGGCGTTGCTGTCGGTGGCCATGCCAAACCCGGAATCGCCAGCCTGACCTCGAACGTCCAGCTTCGCATTGGGCGTAGTGGTACCGATGGCTACACTTCCGCTCGAAGTCACCAGCATCGGAGTGACAGTATTGCTCTTGGTGCGGAAATAAATGTTGCCGGTGGGAGCGGCAACGTAGGTATCGCGGCCGTCGCCAACCATCGAGTAATTGGTGCAGTTGGTGAGGGCTGTGTTTTGGAAACCGATGCCACCAAAATTAGCGCCACAACCGGGATCGCCAATCAAAGTGTCGAGGCCATTGCCCTGCACGTCCAAGTTCGCCTGCGCAACTTTGGTCTTGAACTCCGGCCCAACTCCCACCGTGCCCTCAGAAATCATGCCGGACGATCCAAAGCTGCCGAAGGTAGCAAAAACTGAGGGGGTGAAAATGGGGCCGGCATCCACCAGCGCCACACCCACGTTAACGGCCCCGCTAGGAACAATCGTCATCGCGGTGATCGCGTTACTTTGGGTACGGAAATAGATGTCGCCGGTGGGGGCAGCAATGTAGGTGTTAACGCTGTCTCCCAAAATTGAATAGTTCTGACAACTCTGGAATCCTGTGCTGCCAAAGGCAATTCCTGCGAAGGAGTGTGCCCCGCACCCCGGATCGCCGATGAAGGTTTCCAGATTGTGCCCGGCAATGGCTGTGCCGCCGTTGACGCTTAACAGGCCACTGACAGTTTGGTTGCCAGTGAAGACTACATTGCCCTTCACATCGAGCGTAGCCGTGGGCGTGGTAGTGCCGATGCCGATATCCTTGTTCGTCGCATTCTGAAAAATGTTGGAATTACCCAGTGCGCTGCTGCTGGTCCAACGTGGGATGTAGTTCGTGGCGCCGCTTCCGGTAATGGCGGCCTGGATCGAGCTTTGATTATTGGTGGAGGCGTTGACCGCAGCGCTCGGTTTGGCGCTTTCGCTTGCCGGAGCCGACGTTGCTGTCTGCGGTGTTGCCAGGGCGTATGCCGAAGCCGGTTTGCCGCCCAAAGTTTCCGCATCCCCGGCCTTTAATGCATATGGAGCGCTGACCAGCAGCACTCGCGGCTGCTCGGCCTGACCCGAGACTTGCACTCCTACCCAGCGGGCCTGTTCGGTAGTGAACAACTCAGTTGGCAACCCATCGGGCTTGGTCGACCCCAGCAGGGCCACGTAGTGGCCGTTGCTATCGGCAGTTACATTCTGCGTCTCCAGCCACAGGGCTGCGCCGCCGGTTTGCTCAGAATAGAGGGCAAACGTGATGCCCACCACGCCGGTCAGGGGATTGCTGTTGAGGTCCTTGACCGTACCGGCGAAGCGGACCAGACGAGGCAGGGCGGATGCTGTTTCAGCGGTTGTCTGTGCAACCGTCAGTTGAACCAGTGACAGGGACAGCGACAGGAATCCAACTAGCACGCAAGCGGCGCGGAGCTTCATGGGAGATTTCTCCTTCGAGAGAATCGAACCTTGTTTCCAGAGGGGTCTGAATGCTTTAAGTAAAAAGCCGGTAAGGAAATTAGGCTCCGGGCAACGGAGAGAGGATGGGTGTGCCCAAACCTTGCGAAAGATTATGCTCGGTGGTTGTTGCCCTGTCAATCTGCAAATAAGTTGCAAATAGTTGCAGTCGTAAAGCGGGGATTGGCTTATGATCCGCACCCATGCCCCCATGGCCCCGCCGCCGAGTTTCTCGATGATTCGGTTTAATGCGAGATGGTTTGGCCGAGCGACCATACTTGGGGTCAAGCAGCGGCAACTCATGCATTGCTGGCAAAGCTAACTTCAACGTGCCATCCAATCGACTCGCAGGAACCGCCAGCAAATCAGAGCACACCCCAAGGACAAGAATGCCTCGTGAATGTCAGCCCGTTTTTCGTAGCGCACGCGCAGTCGCCGGAACTGATTCAGCCAGGCGAAGGTCCGCTCGACTACCCATCGCCATCGCCCCAGCCCGCTGCCATGTTCGGTGTTGCGCTTCGCAAGAAAGGGGATGATGCGTCTGTCACGCAGACCTTGCCGGATTGACTCCGCGTCATAGCCACGGTCGCCCAATACGCAGTCAGGACGATGGCGCGGTCGTCCGCGCTCTCCCTGCAAAGGTGGGATCGCATCAACTAGTGCCAGTGCTTGTGGCGAGTCATTGCGATTGGCTCCGGTGAGCTGGATGGCCAAACGAACCCCGCGTCCATCGCAAATCAGATGGCGCTTGCTGCCCAGCTTGGCCCGGTCGGTCGGATTCGGTCCCGTCTGTGCCCCCCCAAAAACAGCCCGAACAGAGCTGCCGTCTACTACTGCCCGCGACCAATCAATCCGGCCGTAACGCGCCAGCCAGTCCAGCAAAGACAAGTGGATCAGTTGCCAGATACCACGCTCTTGCCAGTCACGTAGCCTTCTCCAACACGTCATGCCTGAACCGCAGCCCAGTTCCTGTGGCAGCATCTCCCAAGGTATGCCGCTACGGAGGACGAAGAGAATTCCGGTGAAGCAAGCACGGTCTGGCAGGCGAGGTCTGCCACCCTTGGGCCTACGTGGTGCGGGCGGCAGCATCGGTTGAATCAGATTCCACAAAGCATCGGGAAGCAAAGGGCTGCTCATAGCCTGAGCATCCTTGCACTGGCGAGAACTTAATTCCGAGCCTTGCGATAGGCAGGAGGAGGTTTTGTTAGGTTCTCTTAAAAGACCTAAATGTAACCGAAGGCGGAAAGCCCGTTCATGGAGAATGCTGGTTGGCGAAGGTCACGGAGCAGAAATCGCAGCAACGCTAAATTTGTTGGCAACGTTTTCCAAGAAGACTATCCTTCGTGGGTCCAACAATACACTCTTGGCTTCGTGGGGGTATGAATGTTCAAGAGTTGTTTGCGATATCCGATATGCGTTCTCTTGTGGGTAGTGGTGCTCATGAGTGGCGGATCCTCACTATTCCGAGAACTCTACGGCATCTATTCAGGGAGGCTTCCTGCGCGATCCCTGTTCTGGTCATGTGCATGGATCGCGTTCGTCGTCAGTGCAGCCGTGCTTTGGGCCATTGATGCCGACGCAATGATGTATCCCAGAGAGAAGCTCAGCAACAAAGACTCAAAGCAATTTGTAGCGACTGCATTTTTCACCCTCTTGGGGACAAAACGTCGGCCGCACTCGGGACACTCGAACTGATGAGAGTCGATACGACGGATCTGACCAGGAGCAATTGAGGGTCCGCACTTCGCGCACAGCGCGGCAAGTTAAGCCTTACGTATGGGGCGTTCGGAACAGATTAATCTCGGTCTCGCTTTTGACAGCGCGGCCGGGAATCTGTGAGGCAAACACCCGCCGCAAGCTGGATTTTTTTGGGACAGAATGGGACAGAACTGGCCTGACCGAGGTTTGTAAGTGCTTGAAAATATGGTGGAGCTAGTCGGGATCGAACCGACGACCTCATCGTTGCGAACGATGCGCTCTCCCAGCTGAGCTATAGCCCCGCGAACCAGGTGGATTGCCACTTTTGCCAACTCATTTTAACAGCGTTCCTTCCTTCGCACCACGATGCATCGCGATCCTGATTCGGCCTAAGAGCTCCTGGTGCGAGAGCCGAGGGCGGTGGCGCTGCCGCGGCTGGAGTGGCAACCCTCGGTACAAAAGAACCTTGACGAAGGCCCCCTCGGCGCGTCTAACCTAGGATGGGGAGTAACCGCGGGAGTTTTCCCAAGATGTTTTCGCAACTGAATTTCGAGACGGCAAGAAATCAGCGGAGAACTCTAGCAGGGTCGCTCGTATTCCACGCTGCTCTGTTGCTCTGGTTGTTGCACACCCCTGAGCCTCGATTGTTGATGCCAAGCTCCATTGCGCTCGGAAGGAACGGCAACGTGGTCACGCGACTTTACTGGCCCACTTCCTCACCCGACGATAGCACGACCAGTTCATCGCGGAGCGCGAGCGAGGTTTATCGCCACCAGCGACTCGGGCACCAGAAGCTGATTTGGAAGCCGACGTCCGTGCTAGCGAAACTGCCGTCCGCTCGTTCCACGCTGGCCCCATCCGGGAAGGAGGACGACGCAAAAACGGCCACGCTCTCAAACCTGGGCCACGGCGCGACTGCGGGACTTCCCTACGGAACTCTGCCTGGAGGGCCGGTGTACGGAGATGAAATTCGTCCGGCTCTGCCCGTCACTACCGTGGATCCGGTTGTCTACCCCTGGGAACGGCCGGACTCCGAGGGCAAAGTCGTCATCGAGATAACGATCGACGAAAGGGGAGAAGTCATCCGCAAGACAGTGTTGCAGAGTCTGGGACCCGCGATCGACAACAAGTGCCTTGCGGCGCTTGAGAACTGGCACTTCACCCCCGCTACTCACAACGGATCTCCCATTCCCTCGAAGCAGGACGCTATTTTCCCTTTCAAAGCGCGCGGCTAAGCCCGCCGGCCTCGGTTTCTGCTCTCCTGCCGCTATAATGGTTTGTGACCTTGTCGCATCTTCAGCAAATGGCTTCGGCGGATTTTCCCACGGGCTGGGGCACCTTCCGGATTCACGGCTTTCGCGCTGAATCCACCTCGGGTGGAAAGACACAAACCGAGGAAGCGGTAGCGCTCGTGATGGGTGATGTCCAGTCGGCTCCTCCGCTTGTCCGCGTACACTCGCAGTGCCTTACGGGCGACGTTTTTCATTCCTTGCGCTGTGACTGCCGCCAGCAGCTCGAGATGGCGCTCTCCATGATTCGCGACCTGGGCGCGGGCATCCTGATCTACGAACAGCAAGAAGGACGCGGCATTGGTCTGATGGCAAAATTGCAGGCTTACGAGTTGCAGGATGCGGGTCTCGATACGGTCGAAGCTAACGAGCGGCTTGGATTCAAAGCCGACCAACGCGACTTTGCGCTGCCTGGCCAAATCCTTAAGGCACTCGGCGCAACCAGAGTGCGGCTGCTCTCGAATAATCCTGACAAGGTTGAGTCCCTGCAGCATGCCGGCATTGAAGTTGTAGAGCGCGTTCCGTGTGAGGTAGAAGCCAGTCTGCACGCCGAAGAATATCTGAAAACTAAAAAGCAAAAACTCGGCCACCTGTTCTCGTCCCGCTAAACCAAGTATGGTTCCAAGAGTTGAGGAAGTTGGCTGCGGAGCATTTTGCCTAGCCTGGGGTCGCGTGCTCTAATCTTCCACGGCACTTCCTCCCATGTTCACATCTCCAGGTGCCTGGCGATCTGGTGTTCTCTGCGCAGCGATTCTCCTGGCCGCGTGCATGGTCTATTACCACGTCGGCCTCTTGATTCCCCGGGTTTCGGAAGTGCGTGCCGCAGAGGGTTTTGGTAAGGGATATTCTTTTGGCGCGGATTTCTACCCTATCTGGTTGACCGCACGAGAAGGCCTGCTTCATCATCGCGACCCCTACAGCCCTCAGACGGCACGCCAAATACAGATTGATCTCTTCGGGCGGATCGTAGATAGCCGCATCTTCGGCGCTCCTCCCGCTTACTGGACGTTCGCTTATCCGGCTTTTGCGGACGTTCTTTTCTGGCCCGTTGCGCTGCTGCCGTTTTTCGTGGTTCGTGTCGGATTGGGGCTGATTCTCGCTAGCCTAACCGTGTTCAGCATCCTGCTTTGGCTACGCGCTCTCCAGTTTCACCCCCGCCCCGCAACCGTCGCTACATTGATAGTTCTTACGTTGTCCAGTTATGCCGTGCTGGAAGGTCTGTTCGCCGAGCAGATGGGATTGCTCGTCGGATTTCTCCTCGCCGCCTCGCTCGCGGCAGTTGTAAGGCAAAGATTTTTTTCTCCGGGAGCCTGCTGGCGCTGACTCTGATCAAGCCGCAGATAATGTTCTTGATTGCGGCATATCTTCTGCTCTGGAGCCTGGCTCGATGGCGCGCTCGCTGGCCACTCGTCGGCGGTTTTCTTCTAATGGCTTCATTGCTGGGTGCATCCTCTCTGCTGGTGTGGGGACATTGGATTCCGGAATGGCTTCACGTAATTTTCGCTTACCGCAAGTACTCGCCTCCGCCGCTCGTGAGTCTGCTGCTCGGCAGTCAGATTGGCCCATTCCTGGGTCCAGTATTGATGGTCGCATTTGTGCTCGGCTCGGTTGTGCTTTCCTGGCGGATGCGCCTTGCATCTGCCAAGTCCAGCGAATTCCGGCTGACGGTCAGCACAATACTTGCGATTACATCCATCGCTGTGCTGCCGGGGCAAGCGGTATACGATCATGTGGTGCTCCTCCCCGGAATCATCTTGATCGCGGTATCATGGCGCGACTTCGCTGCCAGGCCGCTTTTCCGCGCAATCCAGGCGGTCACAACCTTGGCCGTGTTCTGGCAATGGATAACTGCTCCCGTCATAATCGCACTGCATCCTTTCGTTTCGAGTCAACAATTTATGCCTGCCATCCTCACGATTCCGATCCGTACCGCTGCCTCGATTCCTTTCGGCGTATTTGCCCTCCTCGTGCTCATGATGTGGTATAGGAGGGACAAAAATGGATGTTAAGGTTGTCAGCCCTCTCGGAGGCGTTCAATAAAGTATCAAAACGCTCACTCTGCCATGCGCGCGATCGCAGATCGACGTTTAACAATTTTCTCCAGAGCAGCCCGATTCCTCGACGGCAGATCGCGCAGCGCCGTACGCGCAAGAGCAACATAGACTTCCCGCGCTCCCGAAACGTATCGCAATGTGGCGAGATGCTTTCTTACAGTTTCAACATCTCCGCGCGCGATAGGACCGCTGAAAGACCTCGGCGCGCCCAGCCGCGCAAAATTGGCCAAAGTTTGATGCAGGATTGGAAGCATTCTCTGCCTGGCCGCCCTTCGACTGACTCCGGCAGCAGCAGCGACGCGCACGCTTGCCGCCAACAACGCCGTCAGTAGCGGCGAGACGAACATGCCCCAAGCGTGATAAGCCGCCTTGTGCTGCTTGCGAATGGTGAACGGCTGCCCGCCCAAATCCAGAACCACGGCACGCGCGGCGCTTACAGCTTTTTTATTTCCTTCAATAGCGAACGGTACCCCTGCCAGTGGCGGGCGCGATCCTCGTACAAACGTCATCATCGGATGCACGGAAGCCACGCTGGCTCCTCGCCCCTGCAAAATGGAGAGTTCGTCGCTGGTCAGAGCGCCGCTGGAATGCAGGGCCACTTTACCTTTCCAAACCGCGGCTGCGGCCAAGGATCTCGCGGCGCTGGCAATTTCTCGATCGGGAACACAAAACCACGCGATGTCGGCGTGAAGCTGCGCCCGATTCGCTGCCACGGCAGATGTTCCAACTCCACGCGCCAGTGCCTGCGCCCGCTGTAACGAGGTGCCCGGCCCTCGTGAGACGATCTGATCGATCGCGTATCCCGCCCCGCTTAGAGCGATGGCCAATGCGCCGGCCAAGTTCCCCGCACCAATGATCGCGATGCGCGGTTTTGCGCGGAGCAGTGCAGGCATGCCCGGCAGAATATCAGAATTTGTCTCCGTTCCCCGAGGATACCGACACTCGGTCGGAAGCCGTGCTTTATATTGTTGAGATGTCTAAACCCCCGCACGCTAAGTCAAAGGCCGCGAAAAACCGCGCGTCCAAAGCGCGATTGATTTCCTCGCGTACGGTATATCGCGGCCCGGCGTTTTGGGTGACCACTGACACCGTGCGGGAACCGGGAGGCATTCGCGCGCGCCGCGATATCGTGCACCACTCCGGCTCAGTGGTAATCCTGGCGGTTGATGAATCGCGTTCGGTGCCGCGCGTGTTGCTGGAGCGTCAGTACCGCCATGCCGCGAACGGCTATCTTTGGGAACTCCCCGCCGGGCGCATCGACCCCGGCGAAAAACCGCTTCCAGCAGCCCAACGTGAACTACTTGAGGAAACCGGGTATACAGCTTCCGGTTGGCGACGCATCTTCCACTTCTACGCCAGCCCTGGATTTGTGGCCGAAACCATGTCGGTGTATCTAGCCACGGGTTTGCGCGCCGGAAAAGCTCAACCTGAGGACGACGAACTCATCCAAAAGCGTATGGTGCCGCTCTCTTCAGCGCTACGCATGGTATTGAGCGGCACGATTCGCGATGCCAAAACGATCTCTTCAGTCCTGTGGCTCGATCATCAGATAACCAACAAATACGCTCTCGGTTCCGCCCAACAACGAGGCGGAGCGCCGCGTTAGCCGCGTTGGACGGGGATTGTGGAAGATTTCCTCGAGTGGCTCTGGGCCTTTTTGGGGTCAAGAATCCAAGGGGTTAAACCCGTCGCCTTTCGTTCTTGACACCCCATCCTAATCGCTCCAAAATGCATCCTATCTGGGCACGTCTTGGGTACCCCCACTGAACGACGTGCGGAAAGAGGGGGTTACGCGTGGAACGACTGAAAGGAACGGTAAAGTGGTTCAATAACGCAAAGGGCTACGGGTTCATCGGGCGCGCGGATGGTCCCGACGTTTTTGTGCATTACAGCGCGATTACTTCTGAAGGCTACAAGAGCCTGCAGGAGGGCGATCCGGTCGAATTCGAAATCGCCGAAGGACAAAAGGGACCGCAGGCTGCAAACGTTAGCAAGAGTGCTTGAAGCGTCGGGTAGATAGTTAAATCTCTGCGCCGCCACATCGCCGTTCAGAATGCCCCGCGAACGGGTCAGTGGTTTTGTTTCCTGCGGACGCCTCTTCTCCGCTCCTACCGCTTCACTTCTCTGCCGCTGGCTCTGCGCCACAATCTTGTTTAATCTTTATCGGTGGACAACAAAGCGATCGCCAACATTCTCTACGAAACCGCTGACCTGCTTGAGATCGACGCAGCCGATTCCTTCCGCATCCGCTCGTACCGCAACGCCGCCCAAGCGATCGAAAATCTAAGCGAGCCAATCAAAGACCTTATCGGCGAACCCAAGAAGGTGTTAGCCATTCCCGGCATCGGCAAGGGAATGCTGACGAATCTGCAGGAGCTTTTTAAGGAAGGCAGCCTCAGCGTGCAGGCCGAACTGCTCAAGAAATATCACCCGTCGATGCTCCAGTTGCTGAAGATCCAGGGCTTGGGACCGAAGACGATTGCGCTGATTTGGAGCGCTTACCAGGTCTCGGACGTCGATGGCGTAGAAAAACTGGCGCGCGAAGGAAGGATTCGCGAACTGCCACGCATGGGAGAGAAGCACGAACAGAAGCTGCTGAAGGCGATCGAAGACTATCGCCGCATTTCAGGTCGATTTCTGATTGACGCTGCGGAGGCGGAAGCGAGAAAGCTCACGGACTATCTTGCGAGCTTCGCAGGATTCGACCGCATCACTCCGGCCGGCTCCTTGCGCCGCGGCCGCGAAACCGTTGGCGATCTCGATATTCTAGTAACCGGCGCCGCATGCTGCAGCGAAGCCGAAAGGGAAAAGGCGGTGCAATACGTAGCGCAGTATCCGCCGCTGATGAGCGTCATCGCCCAAGGCGATAACAAAATCAGCTTCCAGGTGCGCAACGGCATGCAGGTGGACGTGCGACTGCTACCGCCGGAGTCGTTCGGCGCGGCCATGCAGTATTTCACCGGCTCCAAAGCTCACAATGTTGCCCTGCGCCAGCGTGCCCTCAGGATGGGTTACACGCTCAACGAATACAGCCTCTCCGACCTGAAAACCGAACAGCCCGTCGCCGGCAGGACTGAAGAAGAAATCTATGCCCGACTCAAGCTCGACTACATTCCTGCCGAACTACGCGAGAACCTGGGAGAGATCGATGCCGCCGAAAAGCACATACTGCCCAATCTAATCACTCTCGAAGACCTTCAGGGTGACGTACACATGCACACGGTCGAAACCGACGGTCGCAACACCATCGAAGAAATGGCCGAAGCCGGCAAAGAACGCGCCTACAAATACATGGCCATTACCGATCATTCCAAGAACCTGGCCTTCGCCAACGGCCTTGATGATAAGCGCGCCGTGGCGCACATCCAGCGCATCCACGAAGCCAATGAGAAGATGGGGGGCATCACGATCTTTGCCGGAATCGAAGTCGATATCCTCGCCGATGGCGACCTCGATTTATCGAATGACGTGTTGGCTCAGATGGATCTCGTCATCGCCAGCGTGCATTCGGTTTTCAACCAGGAGCCGGCGAAGATGACCGATCGGTTGCTCAAGGCAATTGACAATCCGAACACCTCAATCATCGGCCATCCTACTGGCCGCCTGCAGCTCCGCCGCGACGCCTACCGCTTTGACATGGATGCAGTCCTGACTGCCGCCGCCAAGAACAAAGTAGCAATGGAGTTGAACTCCTACCCTGATCGTCTGGATTTAAACGACGTGCACTTACGGCAAGCGAAGCAGCGAGGCGTAAGAATCGTGATCAATACCGATTCCCACCACACCTCTCACCTGGAGAAAATTCGTTACGGTATCCTGCAAGCGCGCCGCGCCTGGCTCACTAAAGACGATGTGCTCAATACTTTGTCCAGGGAACGATTTGCCAAAGCGATGAAGCGTACGTGGGATTGAAGGCGCATGCTCATGGCCCACACTGTCGGCCAAGCGGCCATGTTGCCTCTCCGCCACAGACCGGATATCATCCATGCACGAATCAGAACTTCCCAAGGTGGAGTACTTGGCGCGGCACGGGCGCTAAACCGCCGAGGTCAGCGATGTGGACCTACGCGCAGGAAACCGGCGACCTGCTGCAGGATGGCAACCTTGTAGCCACTGGCTATTCCGGCTTCGAGGACGGTAAGAACAATCCCGCGATGCAAGCCGTACCCAATGTCGGCCCGATTCCGCAAGGCGATTGGACCATCGAAGGACCGCCCATTGACAAGACCAAGCACGGACCTTGCGTGCTAACGCTGACTCCGGCGGCGGGCACCAACACCTTCGGCCGGAGCGGCTTCCTGATGCACGGGGACGCGGCCAAGGCCCCAGGAACCGCCTCCCAGGGCTGCATCATTATGCCGCACACAGCGCGAGAACAGGTCTGCAACAGCGGCGATAGCGTGCTGGAAGTCGTACCCGAGTTTGCAACTCAGGATCTGCCGGCCCAAAACGCGTAGAGAAAAGAGAAGCTGCCGCAGGGCTAGTTTTGGTATCGGTGGAATAATTAAGAGGAAGTAAAACGCTCCATGCCTGATCAGACGCCAAGTTCCGCTCCCGATGCCAAACTAACCCCGGCTGCGCCGACAGGTGCCAAGCCGTCCGCTGCCCAACGTGGACCCACGATTCACATCAACGACGAATTCGGCACCGCCAAGCGCAACCTTCCTCCGGTCAAGATCCTCCTGCTGGCCACAGCCGGGGTGCTCCTGATCGTGGGTATCGCATCGTTTTTCCAGCGTGCCAAGCCGCAAGGCGCCGGCTCACTCGACAACGTAGCCGCGGTGGATCTACCCGGCCAGAACTCCGTTCTCGTCGCCCTCACGTTCACTCTGCGAAATTCAGGCAAGAAGTCAATATGGGTTCACGACGTCCACGGCAAACTCGTGACGTCCAGTGGCGAATCGAGCGGCGAGGCAGTTTCCGCCATCGATTTTGAGCGCTATTATCAAGCTTTTCCCGCTTTGAAGGAGAACGCTCTGGCCGCGCTTTCCCCTGAAGACAAGCTGCAACCCGGTCAGGAAATTAAACGCACCGTGATGGTGAGCTTTCCGGTTGCTCTCGACGCTTTCAATCGGCGCCGATCGGTGAGTGTGGTAATCCAACCTTACGACCAACCGGTGCCCGTGACATTAAGCAGGTAGCCGAATCCGATTCCATACGATGACATACTCGACGCGCTATAAACTCGTTTCGATTGCTCTTTTCATACTCTTTGTCTCGGCGTGTTGCGCGGGAGCCCCCACTGCGCGGCGCACAAAATATTTCGTATACGTCGGCACCTACACCGAGGCCGGCAGCGAGAGCAAGGGTATCTACGCGTATCGATTCGACTCCGCAACCGGTCGTCTCACCCCAATCGGGTTAGCCGCCGAAACCACCAACCCGTCCTTTCTTGCCGTGCACCCGGGGGGCCGCTTTGTGTACGCGGTTAACGAGGTTAGCAACTACAAAGGCGAGAAGAGCGGAGCGGTTAGCGCGTTCGCAATCGACCGCGCAACTGGCAAACTAGCTCTGTTGAATCAAGTGGCCACCAAGGGGGGAGACCCCTGTTACATCACTGTCGATAAGAGTGGGAAGTATGTTCTGGTGGCAAATTATGCCGGAGGAAGTGTCGCCGTGTTTCCAGTACTAAAAGACGGCCGCCTGGGCGACACATCGGCTTTTGTTCAACACGTCGGCCACGGAACGAATCCCCAGCGTCAGGAAGCACCGCACGCTCACTCCATCGACATGTCGCCCGACAATCGCTTCGCTATCGTGGACGATCTCGGCCTCGACCAGACGCTGGTCTATCAGTTTGGCGACAGCGCTGCGCTGACTCCCGACAGCCGGTTGGTGTATACGAGGATGGCCAAGGCCAACGACGGAGCGGGTCCCCGGCACTTCGCGTTTGATCCCAACGGCAAGTTTGGTTATGTGATCAACGAAATGCAGTCGACAGTTACTGCTTTTCGTTATAACGCCAGCGATGGCGCTCTGCATCCCCAGCAGACCATCTCGACTCTTCCGAAGGATTTTGTCAAGGAGAACACTGCTGCCGAGATTGAGGTCCATCCCTCCGGCAAGTTCCTCTACGCCTCGAATCGCGGGCATGACAGCATTGCCGTTTTCGCTGTCGATGTAAATCAGGGAACGCTTAGCCCCGTTGAGTACATTTCGACGAAGGGCGCAAGTCCTCGCAGTTTCGAAATCGCGCCCGGGGGTTCGCTCCTTTTTGCCGCCAATGAAAAGTCAGACAACATCGTCCTGTTCCGCATAGACGCGCACACCGGTCGACTCACTCCAACGGGCAGTGTGCTCGAAATAGCGCAGCCCGTTTGTGTGAAATTCGTAGCGATCGAATAAACGGTCAGTCCGAAAATGAACTGCTGAACCCCGGAAGACTAAAACCCGTACCCTTCGCGGCTCGTGGTTCGCTTGAAAGCCGTGCCCTCCCGGAAGCCCGCTCACGGGACCGCTAGGCGGCTTCTAAGGTCTTGTTTCCTATTGCTTCTTCTGAATGAATCGTCGACGCGCCAGGTGAGTATTGGCGTCAGGTTTTATCTCGTCATATTTCATGCAGCTAATCGAGCCATCGACTTCGAGCACGGCCAGAGCGACCTCATGCACATCGGAGATTCCATGCTCGCGCAGAGCCCGTTCGAGCTCGTCCGTGCTGACATGTTCCTTTGCCATGTGAGACTCGATAGGCTTTCCATCGTGAACCAGAAGACTCGGCTCACCTTGAACCACATGCCGAAAGCCGCGGTTTGTGACTGAGAGAGTGCCAACAAGGTAGTTCAGCAACAGCAGTGTAGAAGCGGCTACCACGCCACCAAGCAGCGAGGTATCCGGTCCCGTCATCGCATTCTGTACGGAGTTGGAAAGCAACAACAGAAGCGTCAGATCGAAGGGCGTCATCTGCCCGACTTCGCGCTTGCCGCTGAGCCGCACGCCAATCAGCACGACAAGGTAAATCACGCCCGTGCGCAGCGCGATCTGCAGCACGATGTGCCATCCCCCAGGGAAAAGCACTCCATTCAATTCGCGGTCACCGGCGTAGGCGCGTTCTTGGGCGTGCTGAGATATCCGGTGGCCTTCTTCTTATCCACGGTCCAAACTACCAACTCAAACAGCAAGTGATCGCGTCCCGAATAGAATTGAATCGGCTCGGCGACCGTGCGATCGCTTTTCTCGATTGTCTTGTCGTCGGCAGTCACGTTGACTGAGAATTTGCCGCGTTTGGTGTCAGTCTTCTTGAGTTGAAGGCTCACCGTCGCCACGGGCTGTGGCTTTGCGCCCTTTAGCAGAGTGAACTCGTAATAATTGCGGTCCCCCTTGTGCTTCAGGACCTCAAGATCGCCGCGGGTGGTGGCGATCAGTCCGCTCTGCACCCCGAGGTCGCCCACCGCACTCTGCAGCTTCGCTTTGGTGGCGTCCAGGTCAGCCCGTGTCGAGGCAACGTCGGTCCTGACACCGCCCACATCGGTTTTGACCCCCGCCACTTCCCCACTCACCTGGCCAATTTGCTCTTTCGATGCTCTCTGCTCGTCCTCAAGGCGGGCCTCGGCCTCCTTTTGTTGGGCCTGCAACTGGGCGGCGCGTTGCGCCAGTTCCTTCTTGGTCATTCCCAGCTTCTGGCCCAACGTCTCTTCCTGCGCCTCCGCAGATTGCATGCGCTTTTGCAGCTCCGCGACTTGCCCCTGGCTGGTGCTCAAATCGCTGGTCAACTTCTCGACACGCTGCTGCGTAGTCACATACGCATAGACTGCCCCCGCGACAAAAATGACCGCCAGGACAACCAGAATCCACTTCCCCGCTGTTGATTGCTGTTCGACTACTACATGTTCGTCTTCGTCCGCCATTGCTCCTCCGGTTGGACCCGCCCCTGGTAGGATTTTATTGTTTAGCATAAGGCCGATACTGTCAATCAGCTTTGGGATGCGCCGCTCGAAAGAACGCATTGGTGAGTTGCTAAATCGAGGTGTGAATCTGCCAGCGCCCGCTATCGGCGAAGGATCAAGGCTTCACGCAGCGTCGGGGTCGGGTCATGACGGATGGCGCCAGCCGCTGTCCCAAGTCGCCGTTCGGCTTGATTGCGCGCATCGGTCAGATATCGTCGTTGCGACGCATCAAGCAACGAATTCTCCAGCATCTCAGACTTGACGAAACAGGCGTATACAAGCCGGACCGGAAATCCCGCTTTCTCAAGAAAACGGCCATACGCGAACCAATCTTCGGCGCTGGAGGTCTGGTCGCCGATCGAGTCATCCAACTGCAGAGCGTGCTGGTAAAGCTGAAGGGCTTGATCAACTTTCCCAGTGTCCGCTTGAATCGCCGCTTCATTCACATTGGCGATGCTCTCCAATTTGGTTTGTTTGGTCTGGGCTGCGATCTTTGCCGCCAACTCGTAAGACTGAATCGCATCGGGCGTCTGAGACGCACGCATCTGGCAATCTGCCATGCGAAGTACGATCGCGATAACCTGCTCTGGCGGGGGACGCTTTGCTGCCGGCTGACCGGCAATTGTGCCCAGAGCGACTTTATAATGTCCGACTGCGGCCTGCGCTTTACCCTCGTGATCAAGCTCGTTAGCGACATATAAGTGCGCGAGCATCTGGCCAGGATCGATGGCAATGGCTCGATTCCAGCTTTCCACCGCTTGCTCGGAGGAACCCCGCTGCAGCGCCAGCAGCCCGTGGTCCATCCAAAGGCTGGCATCATTAGGAAAACGACTTAGGTATGCCTCCGACAAGGTGTAAGCGTCGTCAAAGCGGTTTTGCTCGACCAGGAAGCGAAGCAGCGCTTGGCGCGGCGCCGGATCGGCAGGATTCGATTGAATCGCCTTTCGCCACGCGCTCTCGGCTTGCTGGGGATGACCATCCTCCAGTTCCCGGTGTGCCAGACGCATTTGCAATGGACTATCAAAGGAATCAAGCGCTGCCGCTCGTTGCAGATCGCGGACATTCTCGGAATGGAGTGCAAGGTAGTATCGGGCCTGATCAACTACTCCCCAGGCAAGAAGTAGAACCGCTGCGCTCACGCGCAAAAAGCGAGCACTCGGAGCTGCTCCCGAAAGCCAAGCCCACGTGGCGGACAGCCGGCCTCGCGCTTCCGAAGCCGCATTCGCAAAACGATCTCTCGAACTGAGAAGTAAAGATGCAACCCGGCCGTCGCGAAGCTTCCAGATGGCGCCATCGAGAATGAAATGATGGAGATTCACAAGCGCGGTAAAAATGAGAAAGCTGGCGGTGAAATCGTGGTGGAAAATCCGGCTGGCCAGCCACGGTCCGGGTACGAACAGAGCGATACCGCCGGCAACCAGCACCGCGAAATAGGCAGAGGGACGCCAGTTCCGGCCCGGGACTTCGTTGGCCTCACGCCGGGCATAGTAACTTGTGATCCAGAGATACTGCGCGGAGTGCATGACGGCAAGCACACCCGTACTGTAGCGGCTCTGCGGTATTTGCAGCCCCTTGACCAATGCCATCACAGCAGGCAACAGGAACCAGAGAAATTGGGAGGAGAATAGCGTCAGGCAAGGCAACAGTTTTCGCCATCCTACCGAGCGCAGCAACCGCGACCAGCCGTAGGCCGAGAAAGCAAGGAAGGACGCTCCCAGCCCGATCTGCCCCCAGCGTCGGACTGCGGCAGGGAGTCCAAGAGAAATGAATAAGGGATCCGACGAAGCTCCCGTGTGAAAGCCCAGAAAAAGAACAAGATAAGAAGTGATAAAGGCGCCGTACAGCGCGCGACGTTCCAGGTTGCCAGGGTTCGCGCCCGCACGGCGGGCAAACATCATGAACAGGCCGTAATTTTGGCCGCTGTAGTGCCACGGACTCCAGGTTAGATAAAGAGTGAAAATCCACGGCAGCATGCCTAGCCAAAAGTGCGAAACGAAGACCGTCACCAGAATCACGCCCGTGGTATGAACGGTGAATAACCGGTACTTCTGGAAATCTTCCTCACGATGGTAAGCCCGGTAAATCGTGGCCATGTAGTGCGGATAGTTGAAGAAGAGCGCCAGTGCGTAAAAGGCGACCGACCACGCGCGAGTGCTGGAAGCAGCGGAGGAATACGAAAGCAGCAACAGCGGAATCGACCAAGCCCCGCAGCCTACGACCAAATCGAGCCACGGGCCGTAGAGCCAGGTTGTTGCGACCGACGAATTCTTTTTGTGTTCGCTGCTCGGCATCGCCGTACTCCGCCCGGAAAATCTCGTAACGGACAGCTCAAACTGGCACGATACGTTCTCGTGTCTTGGCTTTGTGTTTGACCGGATTATAGGTGGCGGAGGGCGCGGATCGTATAGCGAGAGAGGGGCGGGCCCAGTTACGAAAGTCACGCCACACGCTGCACGAGTCTCCCTCCACAAAACAACATTTGCCAGCGCACGCGTCTTTTACAATGCCGGAGTGAAGACTTGGGATGTGATCGTAATTGGCGGCGGCATCATTGGGCTCTCCCTTGCGATCGAGCTTCGGAGGCAAGGCGCGTCTGTTCTGGTGGTCGAGCGCGGAGAGCCGGGACGCGAGGCTTCCTATGCCGCAGGCGGCATGCTGGTTGATTGCAGCATGGAAACACTTGCCGCTTTGCAAGAACTGGCAACGGCAAGCGCTCGGATGTACCCGCAGTTTGTCAACGAGCTAGAGGTCGAGTCGGGACTCCACGTCGATTTGCGCGATCAAGGCTCGATCGTTTTTCCGGCGCCCGAGTTTCCGTCGCCCGAGCAGGCCCAGGAGCGACCGGGATCTGCCGTGGCTGACGTCTTATTAAAGCCGCTACCAGCGCCACTGCCAGATCTGGAACCAGCGCTTGCCGGGTGCAATCGACCTGCGTTTTACTTGCAGGAACGCAGTGTGGACCCCCGCGACCTAGTCGCTGCGGCGCTCGCCGCGGCAAAGCGCCTGGGTGTCGACCTCTCATCGCGAGAGGCGGTAACGGAAGTGCATCTCTCCGATGGCCGGGTCAACGGGGTAGTCACGCAGAAAACTTCATTTCTCTCATCCAAGGTCGTCAACTGTGCGGGGGCGTGGTCGGGCCAAATCGGGCCCTATCCTTTTCCGACCCGCCCGGTTAAAGGGCAGATGCTTTACCTGCTTCCGCCCAACCGCGGCTTGCTCGCCCACGTGATTCGCTCCCCACAGGTCTACATGATTCCGCGCAGCGATGGCAGAATCCTCGTCGGAACCACGGTGGAAGAAGCGGGATTCGACAAAAGGACTGGGGTAGCCACGATTCAGCGCCTGCACCGCGCCGCTGTGGAATTGATCCCAGAATTGCGGAACGCGAAGATTCTTGAAGACTGGGCCGGGTTGCGTCCTGGAACTCCGGACGCATTGCCAATTCTGGGAGCAACCACCACACCGGGATACTACGTTGCCACTGGTCATTTTCGCGATGGCATTCTGCTCGCCCCCGTTACGGCACGCGTGATGGCGCAAGTAATCAATGGCCAGGATCCCGAATACAATCTCGACGCCTTCTTGGCGGCAAGGTTTTTGCGGTGACGATCTTTTTCGCGACAATCCCCACGGCAATCCCCCGCCGCAATCCCCATGGCGATCCGTGCGGGGATCCGTGCCGCTCTTCCCCGATTTCCTCGCGTATACTGAATGGTTCCGCAAGCGATTCATTCTGCAGCGCCGCGCTTTGCACACGAGAAAGGATCGATCCATGGCTTCCCCTGCAATCGATTTTGCCCGCAATAATCAGCAGCGTTTCCTTAGCGAGCTGAAAGATCTGCTCCGTATTCCCAGCGTCAGCACACTTGAAGAGCACAAACCGGATGTGCAAAAGGCCGCCCACTTCGTCGCCGACGAACTTCGTCGCATCGGTTTAGAAAACGTTGAGCTCATCCCCACCAAGGGCCACCCCCTCATTTATGCCGACTGGCTGCATGCGCCCGGCAAGCCTACCGCGCTCTGCTATGCGCACTACGATGTGCAACCGCCCGACCCGCTTGATGAATGGAAGACACCGCCCTTCGAGCCTACGGAGCGCAACAACAACATCTACGCGCGCGGCGCAGTCGACGACAAAGGCCAGCTCTGGATGGAAGTCAAGGCTCTCGAGTCGCTCATGAAGTCCGGCAGCGGCAAACTTCCCATTAATGTGAAAGTTATTTTTGAAGGTGAGGAAGAAGTCGGGGGAGAATCGATCGCCGAATATGTTCCCAAACAGAAAGCCAAGCTGAAGGCCGATTTCGCTCTAGTCTGCGACACGGAACTTTTCGCTCCCAATCTTCCTACGTTGTGTGTCGGCCTGCGTGGCCTTGTCTATACCGAAATCGAAGCGGTCGGCCCTATGATTGACCTGCACTCCGGCGTCTACGGCGGCGCAGCTCCGAATCCTTTCTTCGCCCTGATCGAAATCATCAGCAAGTTGAAGGATGCGAAGGGTCACGTACTAATCCCCGGCTTTTACAAGGATGTGAAAGCCCCCAGCAAAGACGAACTCAAGGCCTGGAAGCGCCTGCCCTTCAACGAGGAGCATTACCGGAAGACAGAAGTAGGCTCGAAAGTCCTAACGGGCGAGCCTGGCTATTCGGTCTTGTATCGCACCTGGGCTCGGCCCACGCTCGAAGTCCACGGCATGCCGGGAGGATTTATCGGCGCCGGCGCCAAGACCGTGATTCCAGCCAAAGCGACGGCTAAAGTTTCGATGCGCCTCGTGCCTAACCAGAACGCCGATGACATATTGAAGAGATACTCAAACTTCGTTAAGAAACTCACTCCGAAGGGCATCAAGACGAAAATCAAAGTACACAGCAAGGGGCCGGCCTGCGTGGTGGGCACTGACAATCCTTATATAAAGGCGGCCACCGAAGCGCTGCGCGAGACATTCAAGAAAGAAACGGTGTTCATCCGCAGCGGCGGATCAATTCCCATCGTCACCGACTTTCAGGACGCACTGAAGATCCCCAGCGTGATGATGGGCTTCGGGCTGCCAGACGACAATCTGCACGCCCCGAACGAGAAGTTCCACATCCCGAACTTCCACCACGGGATTGAGACGATCTGTTTGTTCTTCGAGAAGCTGGGAGGAAAATAACACTAGCAGGAAATGTCGGGGCAGCCGCCCCCGGATGCAAGGTTGGACGGGTGATTCAAGTCTTTTCCCAGCTCATTTCGGACTCGGAACAGAAAAGCCACGGCCGGAGCCGTGGCTACTCAGTGCATTCCTCTACGCGCGCTAACTAACTGGCTTTGCGGTATTTGTCCGCGCTTTCCTCAGTAGAGCCCGTAGTAATCACTTCCTTGCGCCTTTCGCGCAGGCGGTTTTGGAAGGTGTCCCACCGCGGGCCGATGCCCATTGCGCTCTGACTGATTTCGACAGAGCCGGTGCCGGCGGCGAACCGGTGCATTACTGGCTCGGCTTTCCACTGGGAACGATAGCGCCCTTCGTAATCTCCCCATTGTTCATCAGATTCCAGATCCGACTCGTTGTAGGGCGGGAACCCTTCGACCTGCTGCTTGTTCAGATCGACAGCGAAATCGTCTTTGTGCTGGCCGGAAACCTGAAGCCGGTCGGCTGGTACGACGAATTTCTTGGTCGAGAGCCACCCGCCGGTATCAATCACGACGTAACCAATCGAGCCCGTGGAGTAATCGAAAATCACATCGTCGATCTTACCTAGCTTCTCGTCGTTGAGGCCGTACAGTTTGGAGCCACGGATGTCTTCCGCGGCATCGGCAAGGCGATAGTCTCGTAATATGCCATATTGCGCCATAAGCTCATCCTCTCGCGAGAGTTTCTTCAATGCATGATTCCCGCTTCTCTTGGATGCCACTCTGTGGCGCGGGGTATAGCGCGGAAAATTGAGGTGGTCGATTGAGCTGGAGTGGTTCAGATCGCCAAACGTGAACATTCGTGCAGGTTATGCTTCAGATACGCCTCGTTAACGGTTGATCCCTATCATCTATAATCACAGAAAAGGAAACTTCTTAACCGATGCAATTTCCCTGCTTGCTAGCACTCTTCATTGGCGGCGACATTCTCGAGCTGTTTTCCAACACCGGCGCGGTGGCCAAGTTCGTGCTGCTCACCTTGCTGGCATTCAGCCTTATCTCCTGGGCCATTATCCTCACCAAATGGAGCCTGCTTCGGCGTGCGCGTATGCAGAGTGGGCGTTTTCTGCGGGCTTTTCGCAAAGCCCAACGTTTGCAGGACATCGCCACCGTCGCCGATCAGTTCCGTCCCAGCCCGCTGGTGGGAGTTTTCGAAGGCGGATTTACAGAGTACAAGAGGCAGCTTTCGGCTCCGGCTGCGTCGCTCCGCAGTCTGATCGCGGTTCAGCGCGGTATGCAGATCGGCGCTTCCGAAGAAATTACGCGCCTGGAGCGGAATGTTCCCTGGCTGGCGATCACGGCCGCAGTTACACCCTTCATCGGATTGTTCGGAACCGTCTGGGGAATCATTGACGCCTTCCATGGACTCGGAACCGCAGGCGGCGCGACGCTGCGGGCCGTCGCACCAGGAATCTCGGAAGCACTCATTACGACTGCAGCGGGACTCGCCGCGGCCATCCCCGCTGTAATCGCCTACAACCTTATCGGCAACTCGATTCGAGTGTTTGCCGCGCGGGGTGATGACTTTGCCCTCGAAGTGCTGAACGCGATTGAGAGCATTCAGCCCCAGGCCGCGGTCGAAGTGAGGCGGTGATGGCTTTCACTTCTTCCAACGGGCGCACGCAGACGGCTCTTGCCGACATCAACATCACGCCGCTGGTCGACGTTGTGCTGGTGTTGCTCATCATTTTCATGGTGACCGCGCCGGTGCTACAGTCCGGCATTGAAGTCAGTGTCCCCAAGACCCGGACAGTGAAGGAAATCACGGAGGAACGCACCGTCATCACCATCAACAAAGATCAGCGTGTCTTTCTGGGGAACGACGCCGTCAACATCAACCAGATCGCTGACAAGCTCAAGCAGAAGATTCGCGACCCGCGCAACCAGTTTATTTTTGTCCGGGCGGATGAGAACGTGCCATTCGGCGCCTTCGCGACCGTGATGGACGCGGTAAAGCAATCGGGCATCACCAACGTAAGCATCGTTACTCAGCCTTTGGAAGAAAATGGCGCGAAACGCTGAGATATTTTTCGAGCATGACAATTGGGGACGGGCGCTGGGCTGGTCTGCGGGTTTTCACGTCACCATCACGGCCCTCATCTTGCTTTACACCGCCGTGTTTACGGGATCGCGCGGCCAGGGCTGGGGTTCGGGCGGAGGCGGTGAGGCTATGGGCGTCTCGTTAGTGAGTTCGGTACCTTTGCCTGCACCGGCGGCGGCCCAAACGCAGAACGTTTTGGCCAACGAATCCAAGGGCGTAACGAAGTCTGAACCGAAGCCTGAAGAGAAAGAGCCGGACGCGATTGAGATTCCGGGGAAGAATTCGAAGATCAAACCGAAGAAAACAGCAACCCCGACCAAAGAGAAGCCAAAACCGGCGCCCGAGCAAGAGACCAACCAGGTTGCGTTTGGCGAAGGTGGACCGGTCAGCGGACCTTATGGAAGTTTTACGGCTGGCGGCGCTAAAGGCGGCTTCGGTGTCACTGGCAGCGGCGGAGATTTCGGCACGAGGTTTGGTTGGTACGTGCAAATCATTCAGCGGAAGGTATCGGAAAACTGGCTCAAGTACGAGGTGGATCCCCGGATCAACGGCGCGCAACGCGTCTACATCACGTTTGACGTGACACGGGACGGGCATCCGTTAAACGTGCAAGTCGAGCAGTCCAGCGGTGTGCCATCGCTCGACGTTTCGGCGACGCGCGCCCTGCAACGGATTGACACGTTTGGACCCCTGCCGCCGGATTACAGCGGCAGCAAAATATCGGTGGAGTATTGGTTCGACTACAGCAGGAAATAAATTTGGATTATTGTGGAGCGCAACGGCATCGACTAGAGTGAACCGGAAACGATTCACTCGATTATCAAGAGTACACACACGCATCTACCTGATTATTCTTTAGGTTCCAGTTCGCGATTATGATTGACCTAACTTGCCAATGAGAACATATCGGACTACGGTATTGTCGTTCGCAGTATGCTTTTGTCCCGCTCCGCGTGACTGCTCCAAGCCGATGGGCGATCGAAATAGACCAGCTCCGTTCTCTGCCACAAGCCTCGCACGACTTTTGTGCGCCCTGAGTTTGCTGCTGCTTTTCTGCACCTCGGCTTCGACTTTGTTTGCTCAAGACTGGGTTCGGACCGGCTCCGGCCTGGGCGTCGAGAAAGTCCGCTTGGCCGTTCCCGACTTCAAAGCTTCGAGCAGCGATCCCCAGAACACTGCCCTGCTTAAGACATTCAACGATACGTTTTGGAACGACTTGGACAATTCCGGTGTCGTCGAGCTCGTATCGAAGAGCTTTTATCCTTTGCAGGTGCCCGGCCAGCCCACCGATGTCACCTTCGGAATGTGGAACGCTCCGCCGCCCAACGCCGCCATGCTGGCCTTCGGCAACCTCGGAGTTGCTGCCGGCAAAATGACCGTGCAGGGTTGGCTGTACGATGTAAAAAACACTGCCTCGCCGCAAGTTCTGGGCAAGCAATATGCGGATGTTGCGACCGACGAAGCGGCGCGAGTGATCGCCCACAAATTTGCCGATGAAATCATCTTTCGCCTGGGCGGAGGCATCCCAGGCATCGCCGAAAGCAAGATTTATTTTGTCAGTGACCGTTCCGGCCACAAAGAAATTTGGGTAATGGATTACGATGGCAGCGACCAGCGGCAACTCACGCATCAGGGTTCGATCGCGCTCTCACCCCGCATTTCGCCGGATGGCTCCCACCTCGCCTTCAGTTCGTTGACCAAATCTGGCTGGGATATTCTGATGTACTCGAGCGATCTCAATCGTTTAGTCAGTTTCCCCCACTTTGGGGGAACGAATCTCTCGCCTTCATGGTCACCCGATGGGGCGCGTCTGGCTTTCTCCTCTTCGCGTGGAGGCCACTCAGAAATCTACGTTTGCGATGCATCAGGCGGCAACCTTCATGCGATGACCACCGGGAAAGGGCCGGACGTTTCTCCCACGTGGAATCGCAAAACCGGGGCACAGATCGCCTTTGTGAGCGGCAGCACTGGACTGCCACAGGTGTATACGATAGAGGCGGACGGCACCAATCAGCAGCGCATGACGGATCAGGGATATGCGGTCTCCCCAAACTGGTCGCCGAACGGCCAATTTCTTACCCTGGCCTGGACTCGCAAGTATGGGCCGGGTGAGCCCGGCTCCTCCGACATCTACCTGATGGATATCGCCAGCAAACAATGGGTTCAGCTGACCCATGACGGCGGACGCAACGATTTTCCCACATGGGCGCCAGATGGCCGGCATATTGTTTTTCAGTCGAGCCGTTCGGGTAAAGAGGAAATCTGGATGATGCTCGCCGACGGGACCAAGCTGCACCAGTTGACCTTTACGGGACGTAACTCGCAACCAAACTGGAGTTGGAAGTGAAGAGTTGGGAACAAACATTTCGTCTGAGCTCGGAAAACGATGTCGGGTTCGCAGGAGGAATTCAAGTGAAGAGGATCAACGTGAACAAGATTGATAGCAACGACGATAGGAAGAAGGTCAAGGTCAACGTAAGTCAGCAAACACTGAGAACGCTCGCAACGGTAATCGCATTATGCGCGGTTCTCATGTTGGGCGCATGCAAAAAGAAAGCCGCTCCGCCCCCGCCGCCACCGCCACCACCTCCGGCATCGCCCACTGCTTCTATCTCGGTGAGCCCAGATACGATTCAGAGCGGGCAATCCTCGACTCTGAGCTGGCAGACTTCTAACGCCACTGATGTCTCCATTGACGGAATTGGCGCCGTCCAGCCCAGCGGATCGCAGTCCGTCAACCCGGGCGACTCCACTACTTATCACCTCGTTGCCAAAGGCTCCGGCGGAACCCAGGAGGCCACCACGCGCCTCACCGTCACGCCACCGCCAGCGGCCGCTGCACCCCCTGCGCCTTCGCCATCGGAAGAAGATCTTTTCGGCCAGACGGTCAAAGACATCTACTTCGAATATGACAAGTCCGATATTCGCGGTGATCAGCAGGCGTCGATCCAGGCCGATGCGCAGTTCCTCAACCAGCACTCCAATATCAACTTCACGATTGAGGGACACTGCGATAACCGCGGTTCCACGGAATACAACCTGGCTCTAGGTGACCAGCGTGCCTCGTCCGTGAAAAGCGGGCTGGTGGCGGCTGGGGTCAATGCCAGTCGAATTAAAACCATCAGCTTCGGCAAGGAAAAGCCGTTCTGCATGGAAGACAACGAAGCCTGCTGGCAGCAGAATCGACGCGGCCACTTCGTGTATCAGCGGTAGTTAATGCAGCAGACCGGGGCGTAGAAATCCGCCCTCAGTTTTCTGCATTACCGGCCGATTATCTTCACAACTCGCAAGGCAGCCGACCCGTCTAAAATGGATCAGGGAATTCCGCCTATGACAACGAAACGATTGTCCATCCTTCTCGCTCTGCTCGCCACGCTCTGGCTATCTGTCTCCCCGGCTTGGGGCGTCAGCAAAGAGATGGTCCAACTGCAAACTCAAGTCCAGCAACTGCAGGAGCAGATGACCGCCATGCAACGCAGCTTCGACGAGCGCATGGGCGTGATGAAGAACCTGGTCGAGCAGGACACGGACGCGGCCAATAAAGTGGCCAACGCCCTTACCGCCCTGCAGAATGCGCTCCAGAAACAGCAGGGGGATTCGGTTTCGCACGTTGATCAGCTTTCGGGTCAGATCCAGGCCCTCAACGATTCTCTCGACGAACTCAAGGCCCGCCTCGCCAAAGTCAGCAAGCAGCTCGAAGACATGCAGTCGTCGCAGCAGAGTGCCGGCGCGCAGCAAGCTGCACAACAGGCGCAACAGCAGGCCATGGCACAGGCGCCGCCGCCCGATGTTCTCTACAACAACGCGCTGCGCGATTACAACGGCGATAAGAACGATCTGGCTATTCAGGAATTTTCGGACTACATAAAGTTCTATCCCAACACCGATCTCGCCGGAAATTGCTACTTTTATCTCGGCGAAGTCCAATTTCGCCAGGGAAAATACGAGCAGGCGGCGCAAAGTTATGACCAGGTCTTGCAAAACTTTCCCTCCGGAAGCAAAACCGCTTCCGCGCAATTGAAAAAGGGTTTTGCATTAATTGAACTGGGCAAGCAGGACGACGGTGTAACGGAGCTTCGGCACCTTATCCAGCGCTATCCCAAATCCAACGAAGCGCTGCAAGCTCGGGAACGCCTGCGCAAGCTAGGAGTTGCAGGTCGGCCCGGCGCATAGCTTTTCTTTCAGGAGATTTACCCATGACCAAGATTTCAGAAAATGATCCCGACCGCGCCAAGGGTGCCACCGAAACTGAAGAGCACAGTCACGACGGCAACCTTGGCCTCTCTGAGCAAATCGGACACCGCGACCAGGATCCGCGTCTGAAGGGCGCAGACACAGACTTTCCCGAACCCGGCAACAGCCCGGAACATTCGGGCGAGAAAGCAAAAGCATTCGTCAAGAAGACGAAGAGAAAGTAATCAGCGACCGCGAGCCACTGATTCTAGATCGTCATTGGGCCGACTTCTTTTTCCACTTCAGCAATATCGACCATGACGATGGCGTCCCAGGGACAACCATCGAGGAAGCAGCCGTCGGGACCTTTGCTAAGGCACTTCTTGCAGCCAATGCAAAGAATGGGATCAACTGCGATGCGTCCGAAGGGAGTGCTATCTTCGTCGGCTACCCAAAACATGCAGTCTTCCACCGGACAGTATTCCACGCAGGCCGGGGAGCCGGCGCAGCCAGTGCAGCATTCGGTGATGACGGCTAGTTCTTTTGGTCTTTTCTTTCGGGGCGTGGAGAGGCCTTGGGATCTGGGTTCGGCCTTCATTTCGTCGGGGACCATGCCGACGGCTTTGGTGGCGCCGGGTGCAGGAGGCATAGCCGAGATTATAACTCGGATTCAGGCTCAGGAGTTCTGTCTCCGCAGAATCGGGTTTACGTCTAGGAGCATCCATAGTTCGCAGAAACGAGGACAAACTATGAGATCCGCTCTTCATTCCTTCGCTGCGATTGTTTTGTTTGTCGGCCTGCTTCTCGGCGACGCTTTCGGCACACAGGACGCACCGAGCACGCCTGCACACGGCAAAAAGGCACAGGCAGCTCAGCCTTTCCGCATCTTCAATCCTGACGCGATGGCCAAGCCCACCGCAGGATACTCCCAGGTCGCCGAGGTCAACGACGGCAAAATCGTATACATCGCCGGGCAGGTTGCTCTCGACAAGTCCGGAGCGCTGGTCGGCAAGGACGATTTCCGGGCCCAAGTGCAGCAGGTTTTCGAGAATCTCAAAGCTGCGGTCGACGCAGCCGGCGGCAACTTCAACAGCGTGATTAAACTGAACTACTATTGCACCGCGAGCGTCGATCCATCGCAGCTTCCGGTGGTGAGGGAGATCCGCGACAAATATGTAAATACCTCCAATCCTCCAACCAGCACCTTCGTGTTTGTGCAAAGACTGGTGCGTCCGGAGTGGCTGATTGAAGTGGATGCGGTTGCGGTAGTGAAGAAATGATGCCGTTTCCTGAAAAGCCCTCTGGGCGCTGCTTCTGGTAGCATTCTTGTGGGGTGCCCCATGATTGACCATGAAAAACTGCAAAAGGGACGGGGCTGGGGCTACGCAGCCGGAATAATTATTTTTGTTGCGGTTGTCGTTTGGAAACTGGTGACTCGCTAGAGCGGCTTCTATTCCCGGCTGCCGAGGACCCAAACGGCACTCCGAAGTGCTGATTGTAATCGCCGGCACAATTTCCACGCAGCCAATTCTGCTATAGTGAACCCCTGCAAAGGAGCACCGTATGGCAGGAAAAAGTCTGAATCGGGTTCAACTGATCGGCAATCTTGGGAAAGATCCAGAGGTCAAGTACACGCCCAGCGGCACGCCTGTGGCCAAGCTGACCATCGCCACCAACGAAAGATTCAAAGACAAGGGCGGCGAGTGGCAGGACCGCACCGAGTGGCATAACGTCGTGCTTTGGCAGCGCCTGGCCGAAATTGCGGGCGAGTATCTAAAGAAGGGCGGCAAGGTGTACATCGAGGGCCGTCTGCAAACCCGCTCCTGGGACGACAAGACCAGCGGACAGAAAAAGTACATGACCGAAGTGGTGGGCAGCGACCTGATCCTGCTCGGCGGACGCGGCGAAGGCGGCGGAGACTTCAAGGAGAGCTCGCGCGGGGCGTCAGCCGGCGGGAGCAACAACTTCGACCAGCGCACGCCAGAACCCGAGCACGCAAACGCCGGATCGGGGCCGATAACGGATGAGGATATTCCGTTCTGATGGATTTGCCGTAGCCTGCGGGGGGCTAAAGCCCGAGTCGTTCACTGGGGCCTCAGCGGCACGGCTAAAGCCGTGCCCTTCCCAACCTACCTTCCGGGAGAACTTTCGGATCGCCCGCGTCAGTGCGCGGCTCCCGCTGGCCCCTTCCTGATCGCTTTCTTCAACGTGAATACAATCGGGACGCAGAGGAAGCAGGCCAGCGCCATGTAGCGGAAGTCGTCGACGTAAGACCAGAGGCGGGCCTGTCCGTTGAGAGTTTGATTCAGTAATCCGTAAGCGCGCTGCAAAGCTGTGGTCGAGGACGATCCCCCTTGCGCGCTGAGATACTGCTGAATTCCTAGAACAGAGCCACGGACGCCGGGACGCGCAGCAGTCAATGATCCCGATAACTCTGTGCGATGCAGTTGTTCGTGACGCGCGACGATTGTATTCACCACCGAAATACCAACGCTGCCGCCGATGTTGCGGAACAGGTTGTACAATCCGCTGGCATTGCCGATTTCTTCATTCTTTAGAAAAGCCATGGTGGTGGTCGACAGCGGGACGAACACGCACCCTGAGCCGAATCCGCTGATCAGAATGGCCCACAAGAATGTCCACTGGCCGATGCCAAGATTAACCTCGCCGAACCACAGGCTGGCCGCACCGAACAGAGCGAAGCCAAAAGCGATGAGCCAGCGGTTGTCCATTTTCGCCGTGAGGTATCCGATCACCGGCATGGCGCAGATCGCTCCAATGCCGCGCGGGCTCACAGCCCATCCGGCGGCGAACGCGGTGTAGCCCATCAGTTCCTGATAGAACAACGGAAGCAGTGTGACTAGACCATAGATGCTCGCTCCGAACAGGCCGATGAGCAGGCATCCCAAGGTGAAGTTGCGGTGCTTGAAGATTTTCAGGTCCACGAGCGGTTGCTTGTGGCGCAGTTCCCGAATGAGAAACGCAACCAGGCTGATCACCAGAATGGCAGCAGCCCAGCGAATCCAGGTGGCCCCGAACCAGTCATCTTCCTGACCCTTGTCCAGAATAATCTGCAGGCAGCCCAACCATACGGCCAACATCCCGAGGCCAATGCCGTCCAATTTCCCCGGGTGAGCCTCTTTGATATAGGGCGGGTCTTCCACATACCGCGAGATCATGAAAACCGCGAAGATGCCGACCGGGATGTTGATGTAAAACGCCCACCGCCAGGAATACGCATCGGTGAGCCAGCCTCCGAGCGTCGGCCCCAGCACTGGTGCGACGACCACGCCCAGGGCGAACACAGCCATCGCCATGCCGCGTTTCTGCGGGGGAAAGCTTTCGAGCAGGATAGCCTGCGACAGTGGCTGCAACGCGCCTCCGCCCGCGCCCTGCACGGCGCGCGCAAACAACATCAGGCCCAGAGTGTTTGCCGAACCGCACGCGAATGAAGAGATCGTGAAGATGACAATACACACGATGAGAAAGCGCTTCCGCCCGTAACGCAACGCGAACCAGCCGCTCGCCGGCAGGACTACAGCGTTCGCTACTAAGTAGCTGGTCAATACCCAGGTTGCCTCATCGTTCGTCGCCGAGAGGCTGCCGGCAATGTAGGGCAACGCCACAGCGGCGATGGAAGTGTCGAGTACTTCCATGAACGTGGCCAGCATGACTGCAGATGCGATCAGCCATGGATTGGAAGCGGCTTGCGGCGGGTTGAATTGCCTCGAATTTGGTTGCGAAGGTGAGGCAGCCATTCTATTTCCGTGAACAGCAAGGTCAAAACGCACCGTTAAGACGACGGGATATTAAGGATGCCTACGGGACTCCGCAGGTTTCACGAAATCGCAGAGAGCCTCGCACTTGATTGATCTTGACTCAATTGATCTTGACTCACATTCCGCAAAAGCGTTTATTGGTCTAGAAAACATATGACTGAACAACTAGCCGATAAGCAGTGCGTACCGTGCCGCGGAGAAGTCCCTCCGCTAAAAGGCAAAGAGCTCGAGGCGATGCACAAGATGGTTCCAAGTTGGAATGTCGTTCACGAGCATCACATCAGTCGCGGATACAGTTTTCCGGACTTCAAGCAAGCCCTGGAGTTCGTGAATCGCGTGGGAGCGCTCGCGGAGGAGCAAGGGCACCATCCCGACATTTTGCTGGCGTGGGGTAAAGCGGAGATCACGCTCTGGACGCACAAGATCGATGGCCTCACTGAGAGTGATTTTATTATGGCAGCGAAGATCGACCGGCTTCATGCGAAGTGACAGCGTCCGGCCGGAACCGAATCTTTAAGGGTAAAATTCAGGAAATCGGATACCGGACGCGGATCTTACGCTTCTTTACCCGCCCGCATCGCCAGCGCCCAGAGCGCCGCAGGAATCAGCATGATCAATCCAGTCCAAGTCGCGACGGAGCGGGCAGCGACGCCCGCGTCCAGCAGGCGTCCGCAGAGATAGGCGCCTGTAGCGATAGTAAACATCGAGAAGCCGAGGTCAGCGGAGAAAACGCGGCCGCGGAAGCGGTCGTCGGTATGAAGTTGCAAGAGGGTGGTCGAGAAAACCCAGACCGTTGATCCCCCCATATGCCCGAGCATGGCGCACGCACTCGCCATCCAAACCGTACGGCTGCTTCCGAGGGCGCCGTACCCTAGCGCGATGGTGAGATAACCAAGAAGGATTCCAAGTTGCAGCCGTCGGTCGCTGCGGCCTGCCCAGCGGGCTGAGACGAGCGGGCCGACTAACGCTCCGAGGCCGCGCCCGCCGAGCAGGATGCTCATGCCGAGCATAGCTCCGCGAGCTGGGTCGACGTTATGCCAATGCACCGCGAACTCATGCGCTCCCAGCACTGTGAAAATAACCCAACTCGGTCCAATCATAAGCTCGCCGGCTTTGGCGAAGACCGTGGGTAACAACGTTCGATGATTGCGCACATAGCGAATGCCCTCGAGCACCGGGGAGAAATCCACCAGATCGCGTGGCAGCAGCGGAGTTGCGGATTCGGCGTGGGGCTCGGCAAAGCGCATACCGGTGATCAGAACGGCCGACGCCAGAAACGAGAGTGCGTTGAGAACGAATACTGCGTTTCGTCCGAAAAATGCCGCGACCAATCCGCCCACCGAAGCGCCAATCAACAGATTCACGGACCAAGTAGCAGAGGAGAGTGTGTTTGCGATGAGCACTTCTCCTCTCGCGGCGATGTTGGGTATCACTGAGCTGCGAGCCGGTTCGAAGAATGCGGCCATGATGGTCTCCGCCAGTAGCAGGGGATATACGAGCCAGACTGTCGAACGTGAACGTACCAGCAACATAGCCAGAACGACGATGCAACGAACCAGGTCGGCGGCAATCATCACATGCTTGCGGCGCAAGCGGTCATTGACCACACCGGCCGCGGGACCCACAAAGGTCTGAGGCAAAACTTGCAGGACCAGCGCCAGCGCCACCGAGCTGGCGTGCCCAGTCAGCTGCAACAGCAGGGTGTAGATCGATAACGTGTAGAACCAGTCGCCAACCTCGCTAACGATCTGCGCCATCCACAGCCGGCGAAAATTGCGGTTGCCGCGCAGCAGCTGCATGTAGGAGCCCAGCGATATGGACGGGGCTGCCTGCTCGGGTCGGGGTTCCATGCGAGTGGTTAGAGTAACAAAGATCAGCTTCCCTCCTCCGCCTGTAAACTGAGAGCACGGAAGTGAACCGTCGAGTGAAGGAACCGGGTTGCCGATGCAAAGCGACGAACAGGAAATATTGAAACTCTTCGAGGAAGGAGATCGCGCTCTGATGGCTGCTGATCTCGGCGAACTCTCGCGCATCTTCGCTGACGACTATGTTCAATACGACGAGTGCGGCAAAACCTTCACCAAGCAGGATGTGATCGACACCTTGAGAAGCGGCAAGATCCGCTTCGTCTCGATGATTTCGACTGGACGCCGAATCCGCCTGCTTCGCAATGACGTAGCGGTCGTCCACGGGTCGGAAGAAGACAAGGTAGAGAAAGGCGGACGGTGCTTGCCTGTTCGATACATTTATATGGATGTGGTTATGAAGCGCAACGGGAAATGGCAAATCGTGGAATCGCAGCTGGCGAAGTGCAAACTGAAGTGAGCGAACTGCTCACTGACGGCTGATGGCGGATGGCTGATCGCGGATCCTGTTGTGCCAGTGACTCCAAACGAACCACGCAGCCGCAGCGACCAGCGTCACTCCAATCACGGCGTCGAACTTATGGAAGTATTTCCCCAGCTCGCGCCAGTTCTCGCCTAGCTTCATCCCGAGATACGCCAGCGCCAGACACCAAGGCCACGATCCTAGAAACGTGTAGAGGTGAAATCGAGCGCGCGGCATGCGCGCCGCTCCTGCCGGCAGCGCGATGAAGGTGCGAATCAGGGGAAGCAACCGGCCGACAAACACGGCCAGATATCCCCAGCGCGCAAAGAAGCGATCGGCCCAATCAAGTTCGCGGCGTCCCATAAGAATCCAGCGGCCGTAACGTTCGACCAGCGGGCGGCCGCCGTAACATCCAATCTCATAAGCGACCAGCGAGCCCAGGTTGCAACCAATCGCCCCCATCGTCGCGACCCACAACAGCTTGAACGTGCCGGTGAACACCAGGTACCCGGCAAACGGCATGATCAATTCCGAAGGCAGTGGTATGCACGCCGACTCAATCGCCATCAGCAGCATGACACCAGCATAGCCGGTGGTAGCGATCACGGAATGAATGAACACGAAGATGAGAGCGAGGAGTTTTTCAGTCATGAAGGAGAGCAGTTGCCAGTTCTCAGTTGTCAGTTTTACGCCAATCCCAGTTACGGAGAATCGAGAACTGTGAGCTAAATCTAGTATTCAGTGTATCCGGAAATTCAAAATGGATCGCTACGCTTAGAAAGACCCGTCCTGCGTAAAGGTGTAGCCGGGCAGCGATGCACCTTGCGGGCTCTTTGCGACTTTGATGCGTACGGTTGGGGCGTCCGGCGCCGTGATTCCCGCGGGCCGTAGCATCGCGTATTGCGTGAATACTTCGCTGTACACTTTGGTGACCAGATAATCCTGGCCATCGGCGTCGTTGCGCCACACTTGCCCGAGCTGAATGGAATTTACGGCCACTGCGACCTTCCTGGATATATATTTAGGTTGCTTCAAGACTACCGGGGCGCATGGTGCCAGTCAATTCCCATCGTGGTTACCGAGGGACGATGCCAAGGTTTCCTACACATCGTCAGTTTTCGAATGCTGCTGGGTTGTCGAGGATCGAGATTGGATGAAAATCGACCTTTGGAAATTGAGAAGTCGAAAATCGGTCTCTGCCGTCACCTCCCCTAACCTGCCTCTGCTAAGATGTTGCCCTTATGCCTCGCGGTACAACTCCGCGCCAACCAAGCCGCAGCGGCCGTCAAGATCGTGTGTCGCGAATGCCACTTCGACAGGGTAAGGGCAAGATCTCATCTCGCAAAACCGTAGTCCCGAAGCGGTCAAAGCAAAATCCCTACAATCCTCTCGCTCCTGGACGCGTCGCCGAAATCTTAAAGCGACTCGACCAACAGTATCCGGATGTAACCTGTGCACTGACCCACACCAGCGCATGGCAACTGCTGGTAGCAACCATCCTGTCGGCACAGTCGACTGACGTAAACGTAAACCGCGTCACCCCGGAACTGTTTCGCAAATACCCCACGGTCGAAGCCTTCGCGGCGCTGGCTCCCGAGCAACTCGAACCCGACGTCCGCTCCACCGGATTCTTCCGGAACAAATCGAAATCTGTTGTAGGAGCGGCCAAGAAAGTGGTCGCCGACTTCGGCGGACAGGTTCCGAGCACCATGGAGGATCTGCTAACCCTGCCTGGTGTGGCCCGTAAAACCGCTAATGTTGTTCTGGGAACCTGGTTCAAGAAGGCAGAGGGCGTAGTTGTCGACACGCATGTGCATCGCATATCACGCCGACTCGAACTGACCGCGAATACAGATCCGCAGAAGATCGAGCAGGACTTGATGAGGGTGATCCCGCGCGAGAAGTGGATTCTTTTCTCCCACCAGATCATCTGGCACGGACGCAAACTCTGCGCCGCGCGCAAGCCAAAGTGCGTGGATTGCACTTTGGAAAGCATTTGCCACGCGGCTGACAAGACCTGGAGCACGGTGGAAATACACCGGAACGCTAAGGCCTGAGGGAACACAGCATCCTCCTCGACCGTTGCATGGGAGGAGCAAGATTCCGGTTGGTTTTTCCGGCAGCTTACGGACTGTGCAGGAGCCGTCGAGGCTCAAGGGCTATCGCTGTAGCTCGAGCCTGGCCGACTGCCTGGTCACACTACCGTGGCAACGTAGGAACCTCCGGTACACTGCTATAATGGTCACTCAGCTAACCACATGCGAATCAGCACCGTGCGCGAATTTTCGTGACCGAGCGACGACCCTGTTCCGGTCCGACGATCCCATCCTGGTAACGCGCCGTGGCAAGGTGGCCGGGGTTTTTCTCCCTTGGAGGGAAGCAACGCTGCCCGTGGACTTCAAGCGCGAATTGTTCTCTATGCTAACCGCTGAAATTGCCCATCAGCTAAAGAAAAAACGCGTAACGGAGAAAGCGGTTCTGCAGGATTTCGAGCGCTGGCGAAAGAGACGCCGTGAAACTGGCCGCCGACGCTGACGTTGTTCTGTCGGCGCTGATCGGCGGACGCGCCAGGCTGGTGCTTACTCATCCTCAAGTTCGCGAGGTCTTTACCACGGAGCACAGCTTTTCTGAGGTCGAGGAGTATGCTCCCGTTCTGGCCAGGCAGAAGCACCTGCCCTCCGACATCCTTCTTCTGGCGATAGCTGCGCTACCGGTAACGATTGTTGTCTATACCCACTACGCGAATAGCATCGCGGAGGCAACAAAGCGCATCGGTCGCCGCGATCGCGAAGACATCGACTTACTCGCGCTGGCGCTGCACCTCCAAATCCCCATTTTGGTCGAAACGACCGGGACTTCGAGCGGCTCAATGTTGACTTGTTTACCACCGAAGGCTTATTGCGCCATCTTCGCCTCATTGAGTAGCATGACCTTGCGATCTGATGCGGGATTAGGCGCGTAATTCCGCTTCCAGCTTTCATTCCACCATCGAGGCTCCTAACCGAATGCGCACCCGCGTACTCTTTGCTATTGTCATACTCATGAGCACCGTTATTGTCGAAACCGTTGCCGCGCAGGATCTGCCCGCGCCGCAGGCCATCACCGATCCCAAGCACATCGCATCGAAGCCCAACGCTCAAGTTGAGCCGCGCAGCTTGACGATCGAGAAGCTTTACATGACCCGCCAGGTGGGCCGTCCGACGTGGTCGCCAGATGGGAAGAGCATCGCGTTCATCTCCAACATGAGCGGGCGAAACAATCTGTGGCTCGTCCCTGCCGAAGGCGGATGGCCGGTCCAAGTCACGGTGAGCGACCAACGCCAGTCCTCGCCGGCGTGGTCACCTGATGGAAAGTGGATCGCCTATCAATCCGATTACGATGGCGATGAACTCTGGGATATTTTCCTGGTTTCGCCCAAGACCGGCAAGGTCGTCAACCTTACCAGTACGCGTGAGATCTCGGAGATGAATCCGACATGGTCACCCGATGGCCGTTACTTGGCCTATGAGGTCAAGCCAAAAACTTCTGCCGCCTCTGAGATCGACGTGTACGACATGGTGATGCGCGAGGTAAAGCACATCACAACCGGTACGCCGCAGGACGAGGGGAACTCCGATCCCATTTGGTCGAAGGACGGCAAGTATATCGTCTACACGCAGGAACAGGCCAAGGGGACAGATTCGAACATTTTCATTGCTGATGTGGCGACGGGAAAAAGCACGTTGCTCACGCCGCATGAAGGCGAGCAGCGCTATTCAGCGAACGACATCTCTGGCGTGGGCATTCCAGACGCTATGAGGATATTAGCTACGTCCAACGCGGGAAACGGCTACGACAACGTTGGCCTTCTCGATGTCGGCACGAAAGGCGCACTTAAGGGACATCTCAGCCCCGAGAAGATTTCGTGGCTGACCAAAGACAAGTGGGAGATCCGCGGCGGCGAATTCTCCCCCGACGGCAAGCACATCACCTTCAGCGCCAATGTTGACGGCAATGAAGATATCTACCTGCACGATCTTGCAACCGGCAAGTCGACAGGGCTGCCGATTCCGAAAGGCGTGAATGAGCCTGCTGGCGGGCGCTCTGCTTTCACGAAAGACGGATCGCGCCTTCTTTACTACCACAACGGCCCCACAGCTCCGGGCGATCTTTGGGTTTATACGCTGGCGACCGGCAAGTCGCATCAGGTCACGCATTCACTCGTTGCCGGAGTTCGCTCCGAAGATATGGTTGAGCCCTATCTGGTGCACTATCCCAGCCGCGACGGCAAGTGGACCATCACCGCGTTTCTTTACGTACCCTTCAACATGGCTCGCAATGGGCAGAATGCCGCCATCGTGTACATTCACGGCGGCCCGACGTCGCAGACCATGAATTCGTTCAATCGCTTCGTCCAGTACGCGGCCAATCAGGGCTACATGGTGCTCGCCCCCAACTACCGCGGTTCTACGGGTTATGGAAAAGAATTTCAGCAGGCGAATCTGTTCGACATGGGCGGCGGCGATTTGCAGGATATACTGGCCGGAGTTGATTGGATCAAGCAGACTGGCCATCTCGATCCAAAAAAGATTGCCGTCATGGGCGGAAGCTACGGTGGCTATCTCAGCATGATGTCAGTGACGAAGGCCCCTGATGTGTGGGCCGCAGGCGTGCCTATCGTACCCTTTGTGAACTGGTTCACCGAGATCGAGAATGAAGACCCCGTCCTGCAGCAGTCCGATCTCGCGACCATGGGCGATGTGGTGAAAAATAAAGCTCTGTACGAAGACCGATCGCCGATCAACTTCATCGATCAGATCAAGGCGCCGTTGCTGTTGCTCGCCGGAGGACACGATCCGCGCTGCCCGAAGTCCGAGACGCAGCAGGTGGTTGACGCTATCAAGAAGCGCGGCGGCACAGTTGACTACAAGATTTACGACAACGAAGGCCACGGTTTCGCACGTGTGGAAAACCAGATCGACGCCTATAAGCGCGTAGCCGACTTTTTGATGGCGCACGTGGTGCCGGCCGATTGCAGTTGTTCGCTCACGGAATAGCGCGATCCGGCGGTCATGCTTGGCCGATCATGGTTGGACTGCGTTATTGTCCGGGGTCCCGAGCTCTTCCAATTTCAGCTCGCGTAGGTAAAGAAACAGCGGCAGGCCGAGCGAAACTCCGACCGTGAGTAGGGCCAACACCGGCAGCCAGCGCCGCCGAATGCTCAAGCGGGCACTCTCAACTCGCAGGAACACAACCAGCACGACAGCGGAAACCAGAACATCCATTCCGAAGAATGCGCTGATTCGGTTCGCGAATAGCTGACGGACGAAGAGCTGGAGATCGATCCCGTGATCGACCGCCCACGGCACGAACTGCCAATACGGAAGAATGGCTCCGACAAAACAGAGGGCGAGGTAGATTGTCTTCGGTTTCATGCCGGCAATCTAACAGATCGCGCGGCTGATCGGCCTGAATTCGGACGGGGCGAAATCAAACGTGCAAAGGCTAGCCCGACGGAGCGCGATCGGCAATCGCGCCCACGATAGCTTTCACCAGTCCAGGGATAGTGAACTCTTTGGCTGCGATGTCCACGGGCAAGCCCAACGCGCGCAACGTAGAAGATGTGACTGAACCGATGGAAGCTGTCAGGATTCCATTCACGCTTGTCCGCTTTCCGCGCGCGCCGAGCAATTCCACGAAGTTCTTGACTGTTGATGAGCTGGTAAACGTAACAATATGCGGACGCTGCCTCGGACTTTTCAGGGCAGTACGCAGGCGCGTGCGGGAAGATTCCGGTGCGACTGTTTCGTAAGCCTCCACAACATCAACATGCGCTCCGGCTCGGCTCAGGTCCCGCGGAATCACGTCTCGCGCAACTTTGGCGCGAACCAGCAGCACACGTTTCCCCTTGACGCGTCGCCCCAGGCTGCGGACGACGGATTCAGCGACATACTCTTTGGGAACAACATCCACCTTAATGCCGCGCTGCTCGACCGCTTTCTTCGTCGCAGGGCCGATGGCGACGATGTGCACGTGCCTGAAAACTGCCTTGGTGAGGCCCAGCTTTGTCACCCGCTCCCACATCGCCTCGACTCCGTTCACGCTAGTGAGGATCAGCCAATCGTAGGATGCGAGGTCCTGCAACGCTGAATCCAGAGGCCGGAAACTGCGTGGAGTGCGGATCTCGATGAACGGAATCTCAAGCACGGTTGCGCCCAGCTTGCGCAATTCCGTCGAGAGCACGCCTGCCTGATGCCGTGCACGCCCTACCAGCACGCGGACGCCGGAAAGTGGATAGGCCGCCGCATCACCCCGAGTGCCCTTGCTCATGGATCTTCCTTCTTGTCCGCGATTCTGCCGAGGCGCTGTTCTTTCATCATGCGGGCGACGCCGGAGACGGCGGAGTCGTCCGAAGTATCCAGGGATGCGATTACATTCGCCTGATCGTCCCGAGTGCGGTTCTGGCTGAGCTTGAATTTGCCCTCGATCCTGGTGGCGACGATTTCAAAGCCCACGATCTGCCGCAGCATGTTCTCGCGAAAGGTTTCGCTCAAGCCCTCCCACTGCTCGCGGTACGCAGGCTCAAAGGTTTCCATCAGCTCGTGAAGCATCTGGTGCAAATCCTGCGACGAGGAGAAGATGCGCGCGTTTCCGTAAACATGTACGGCGGCATAGTTCCACGTGGGAACGCTTTCGCGCGCGGTGTAGTTGCTGGGCGAAATGTAGGAGTGTGGCCCATGAAAAATGGTCAGGCACTCCGCTTGTTGTTCAAGGTAACGCCAATGAGGGTTGGCCTTCGCCACATGCCCGCGAAGGACAACCTTTTCCGCTTCCGCCTCTCGGTCTTTCTTAGCCCGCACGAAGAGGGGCAGATGCGTGGCGTAAGGCCCGCCGGAGGCTGTCGAAATCAGGATGGCAAACGGATTGGCGCGCATGAAGGAAACGGCCTCCGCGTCGTGGCGCAAGCGAAAATGTTCAGGTATGTACATCGATTGATTCTCTTATATTCCTGGCGGAGTCGCTGCCCGCTTCTTGCGGACATGCAGAACCTTCTCGACTTCGGCGATCAGCACTCCCGCGTCATCTTTTACTTCCACCGAAAAGACCGGCTCACATTTCGGCAGCGTCTTCAGTTTCTCGCGAATATCGTCGATCTGGCTATCAGACAAACGAAATGCCACATGCACTGTTCCTTTCCCCGGCTTTCTGTAGCGGATGGTCGCCGCTTTGTCCCAGACGACGTAGTCTCGATCCAGGTTCGCTATCAACATGAGCATATAGAAGGCGTCGGTCATGGCAAAGAGCGATCCGCCGAAGTACGTGCCAACGTAATTCGCATTCCAGAACCGCAACTTCATCTCTACGTCGACGGCCTTCATGTCGGGCGCAATGTAGTTGACGCGAATGCCCGCGCCGAGAAACGGTGGCCAGAAGTTGATCCAGCGACGGAGGGCGTGCGAGCGTTTGTTGCCTCCGAGAAGTTGCAGGAGTACGCTACCGCTCTTCATGTGCGATCTGTATTCGAAATCATGGCTGTGGAGGCACGGCCAGTCCGTGACCGTAGACGGCTTCGAGGATTTCGTCGCCTCCCCGTCGAAGCAAGGTTGCGCCAACGTCGTTGCCGAGTTTTTCCGGATCGTCGAGACTTCCGTCGCGCGACTCGCGCAGGAGTTTCGAGCCGTCGGGATCGGCGACGATGGCTTCGAGATGAAGTTTGCCGTTTCGTATTTCTGCAAACGCACCGATGGGAACCTGGCATCCTCCACCCAGGCGATTGAGCAGGGCGCGTTCGCAGGTGGTAGCAGCGCGGGCTGCGTCATCGTTAAGAAACAGAAGGAGCTGAAGCGCGACCGAATCGCCTTCGCGGATTTCGATGCCCAACGCTCCCTGTCCGGCGGCGGGGCACATGATTTCGGCTGGGATAATTTGTTTGATCATTTGCATCTTCCCCAGACGCTTCAGGCCGGCGGAGGCGAGGATGATGGCGTCGTATTCGCTTTGCTCGAGCTTGCGCAGTCGCGTGTCGACGTTGCCGCGCAGGGGATGGATGTCGAGATCGGGGCGGATGGCTTTGAGTTGAGCCTGGCGGCGCAGACTGGATGTGCCCACGCGCGCGCACCGCGGCAGATCTTCAATTGTCGAATAGAGCCGCGAGCAGAAGGCGTCGCGCGGGTCTTGCCTTTCTGTGATTGCGGCGATTTCGAATCCCGAAGGAAGCTCGGTGGGCAAGTCTTTCAACGAGTGCACGGCTAGATCCACGCGGCCAGCGGCAAGGGCTTCCTCGATCTCTTTGGTGAAAATACCTTTGCCTAGCCCGCCCTTGGTGCCAACTTGGGCTAGAGGAACGTCGGTGATCTTGTCACCAGTGGTGTGTATGATTTCAACTTCGACTTCGTGACCGCGCAAGCGTAGAAGCGAGGAGATGTGGTTGGCCTGCCAAAGTGCGAGTTGCGAGCCGCGGGAGCCGATGCGGAGTCTAGGCATTAATGACCCGACTCCACATCCTTATTCGAGGCGCGGTTACCCGACTGCGAGGCTGGGCCTTCTCCTTGCTCGTGCAGATTGAACAAGCGTTTTACCACCTCAATCACCGTGGTCGCTTCGGCTTCGCGCGCGGCCGTTTTCAGCGTGGTAATCGGGGTGTGCATGACTTTGTTGATTATGCCGCGAGTCAGAGCCTCGACGGCCATTTCCTGTTCCGGAGTCAGCGGGCCCATGCGGCCGCGGACACGGTCGATTTCCGTCTGGCGGATGGTCTCCAGATGATCCTGCAATGAAACGATGGTTGGCACTACGTCGAGCATGTGCAGGCGGGCTTCGAAGTTTTCCACCTCGTTCGCGATGATGGATTCGGCGAGTTCAGCTTCCCTGCCTCGATCGGCGACGTGGCTGCTGACGGCCTTTTGCAGGTCGTCCATGTCGTAAGCAAAGATGCCGTCGAGCTTTGCCATCTCCGGCGAGACGTCGCGTGGAACCGCAAGGTCGATGAAGAACATGGGCCGATTCTTCCGGCGGGCGAGGAAGTGCTCGCCGTGCTCCCGGCGGAAGATCGCGTGGGGCGCGCCGGTCGAGGTAATGACGATATCGGCGCGATCGCAGGAATCGTAGAGATCGTCGAAGCTGATGGCTTGTCCGTTGAACTTGTGCGCAAGGCCGACTGCTCGGTCGTAAGTGCGGTTGGAGACGAAAATCGACTCGCAGCCATGGGCAATGAGGTGACGGGCGGCGAGTTCGCTCATCTTGCCTGCGCCCACGATAAATACGGTCTTGCCCTGCAGGCTACCGAAAATCTTCTTGGCGAGTTCCACCGCGACCGAGGCGATGGAAACCGAAGATGATCCTACGGCGGTCTCGGTGCGCACGCGTTTCGCGACGGCAAAGGCGCGGGTGAAGAGCCGATCGAGTTGTCCGTGAGCTGAGCCTACAGCCCGGGCTACGGCATAAGCATCTTTCACCTGACCGAGGATCTGAGCTTCGCCGACCACCATCGAATCCAGACTCGAAGCCACGCGGAAAATGTGCCGCACGGCATCTTTCTCGCGGAATTCGTACAGATGTGCGTCCAGTTCATCGGCAGTCAAGTGAAAGTGTTCGTGCAAAAATCCGCGCAGATCGGCGGAGCCGTTGCTGGTGTGGGTGATCATCTCTACCCGATTGCAGGTGGAAATGATCATGCCCTCTTCGACGCCAGGATGGGCGGTGAGATCGCGGCAGCAATCGGGCAGGCGAGACTCAGGAATCGCGAGGCGCTCGCGCACTTCCAGCGGCGCGCTTTTGTGATTCACGCCGATGAGCTGGTATCTCATGAGGCGGCAAACCGGTGGATGGTTGAGAAGTAGTTAGCAGCCCAGGCCACGATTGCGGCGACGAAGGCACAGGTCGCCAGCACAGCGGCGCGCCGGCCTCGCCAACCCGAATTCCAGCGGGTGACGACCATAACCATGTAGACAGCCCACATGAGGATTGACAACAGGATTTTGGGATCGGTGAAGTCTACGTGTCCGTATGCCGACATGGCTACGATCGAGCCCGTAATCAGGCCGAGGGTCATGAAAGGAAAGCCGAGCAGCAACGAGCGGTAGCCAATCTGGTCGATCACTTCGAGAGCGGGCAAAAAAGAAATTAGGCTGCTGGGCTTCTTGGCTTTCAGACGGCGCTCCTGCAGAAGGTAGAGCAGGCTGGCGCCGAAACTGAGCACCAGGGCAGCGTATCCCGTGAAGATGAGGATGATGTGCGCGATCAGCCATCCTTTGTGCTGGACGAAAGCCGTCAGCAGGACGTGTTGCTGGTCGATGGCCGCCACAAAGGTCAGGAAAAAGACGATGGGGAACACGACCACGCCTGGCGAAGTGGTCTTATAGATGGCACAGATGATCATGAAAAAGGTCATCGAAAAGAAGGCCAGCAACGACTCTCCGTTGTGCACCGAGGCCCAGACTACGTGGCCGGAGAGGAAAAGCTCGACCAGCGAGACGAAGTGGAAGACCATGCCCAGGCTGGCGGCGTGCAGCGCGATGCGGCTGAAAAGATCGCTGGTGCGGGTAAGGGCAACGAAGGCGTAGATCAGCCCGACGAAATAGCAAGCCAGCGCGAAGCGAAGCCAAAGCAATGACATAGGCTATGTAAGTATCAGAGTCCGCTGAGTTTAATGCAAGTTAGAGTGTGTTCTTCCGTGACGCGTTCTTTGTGATCCAGGAACGCCATCTCTTCCCCGCATTATATTCCGTACCGATAGGGAAACTGAAGAAACGCCACCGTGACGGCTATTGAATGGCAGCACCCTATTCAACTCCTAAACTCGCCAGCGATTCCTCAAGCAGGGGCGCATCGATAACCAGCCGGCGGCCATGAAGCTGCAAATCCTCAAGTTCATCGAAAGCGCGGAAGAGTCGGAGTTTGGCGGCGGCATATTGTTCTGCTTCCGTGAGTAGACGCCCGTGCTGTTTCGTCCATGCGGTTAGCGCCTTTTCCGGCAGGAATACACTGACCGCGTAGGTCAGCTTTCGATCCGAGGTAACGTCGAAAACGAATTCTGTGGCTGGTGACTCGGGATCGATCGCGAGTGCGGCGCGCTTGCCCACGAAATAATACTGATAGACGTATCCTTGAGTGCCAGCGTAGGTCTTCAGACGGCGGACGGTCTTATCCGGGGGCATGCCGATATTATGAACGGTCGCTGGCCAGTTTGTCGCTGGTTGTCCCGTCGAAATAAATTCTGTGCAAAGGGGTTGATAGCAAAAGGCCCAGTGGCTCAATACCACCCCTATAGCCTAGGCAGTCGCTAACTTTCCAGTCGAGAAATCTCGATATCTCCCTTGCACGATGCCACAGTGGAATTGGATCGCGCTCGGGGCAATGGCCCTCCTTAGTGGTCTACGGGCAATTTCGCATCTACCGGATTCGCGCGGAGTCAAAGAAGCGCGAAGAGTTATTTCAAATCGTCACGGAAAATGCGGCTGACATGATTGCGCTGGTAGACATGAAAGGGCACCGTCTCTACAACAGTCCCGCATACAAAAGAATCTTGGGTTATTCCCCGGCCGAGTTGGGCGAAACATCCGCGTTTGAGCAGATTCATCCGGATGATCGCTTCATGGTACTCGAAGCAGCCCGCGAGGCGCGCAGCACGGCTGTTCCTGGAGTCAGTCGCGGGACCATCCGCGACGAGAAAGGCGATGTGGTCAAGCTGGTCATCGTCCATCGCGACGTCACGTAACTTATAACGGGCAGGAGAACATAGCCCAACGCAATTCTTTTCACGACGGTCTGACCGGACTTCCCAAAAGGACACAGGCTTGCTGTTCTCCGTTGGCCATTGGCTGATTCTGGAAGTGTGTAAGCAGCTGCAATCCTGGAAAAACGAGAACCCCGCGCAGCTGGTGACCGTAAGCGTGAACCTTTCGGCCCAACAATTTATCGATTCCCGTTTTGTCACGGAACTGCAACGGGGTCCTCCACCGGAGTGGAATCGCGCCGTCGCAGTTCCAATTCCGAGTTGGAGTTGATCATCCTGCTGGCCCACAAGTTGAAACTGAAGGTACTTGCGGAAGGGATTGAGACCGCACGATACTGGGAGCATCTCCGTGAGTTGGGTTGCGAGTTCGGGCCAGGATATTACTTCTCACAACCCATGGAGCCTAAGGTGGCAGGGGAACTCTTGCGCGAGCCAGCTTCACTCTCGCAAGCCAAGGTTGCGGGAACGTAATCAGTAGTATTCCCACGCGTGCTTTTGCTCCTCTCTTTCCAACACCATGTCTATACTTCTCTTGCCGGATGACGTGTCGCTAGCAGATATCGATGCTTACTCCCAACGCAAAGCATATTCGTCGAACCACCTGGGCGATCGTCACTCTCGAAACCGGCGCAATACTATTTATTGCGGGACTGCTGGTGCTCTATTTCAATCCGTTTTGGCATTTCGATGCGGGTGGGTTCCTGGATTGGCGAGTGTATTGGTGTAACGCTGCCGGGGAAATACTGATTGCTTCAGGATTGTTGATCGAGGCATTGGCATTGCTGGGTTCGCTGGCGGTCGTTGTATCGCGTTGCGTCAACCAGCGATTGTGGCCCTATGAGGTTGCGGCTTTATTGGTGTGCTGTGCGGTCGCATCGCTCAGCCTTTCCGGCTTCACACGTGACCTGGACGCGCACTTTGAGTGGGACGCGGCCGACGGCTTCAGCGTGTTCCGGCTGCAGGGATTGGACGAAGGTAACCGGGTATGGCAATGGGCGGTAAATCCGATCTGGCAATCTATTGTGGAGATACAAATTCAGCCTTCATTGCGAGGCTATTTCAAGGTTAACGATTGGCGGAAGATGAATGGAGATATTGGCGTCAAGGTGGTCCGAATCCTTCCGATCGCATGGCCGATCGCACTGGGGGACGGGGGCGAAACCCTCGACGATCCTGATGAGACCGCCTTGATGCGGGCAGCGGCGCTGGAAGACTTGAAGGGGGTGCAACAATTGCTGTCTGCATCTGCCCGCGCCGATGTGAACTCGTTGGACCAGGGCGGCCAAACAGCGTTGATCCTCGCCTGCCGGAATCCAAGGCCAAGCCCGGATGTGATCAAGGCACTGATCGCTGCGGGTGCGGATGTGAACCTGCGGAGCCGCAACGGCTATACGGCGCTCACATGGGCTCGAGCCAGGAACAATAGCGAATGCGTACATATCCTGCGGCGGTCCGGAGGAAAGCCTTAGCCCGCGAATATTGGCCAGGGATCCGAGGAAGGTGTGCGGGTCACCGGCTGCCATTGCCTGGCGAGACTACCCGGCCATATTCCGAGGCGCGGCTGAGACGGTCGAACATGCGCCAGGCAGCGAGGGAAATCTTACTGATCGCATCTTCGCCATCGCGTTCGCTGCCCAAAAACGCGGTCATCATGCAAATCACATAGGGACGGCCTTCGACGAAGACGATTCCGGAGTCATTGCGCACTGCTTCGAGCGACCCGGGTTTGTTGGCGATCCTTAGGTCGGCGGGCAGGTCGCGGGGGATCCAGGAAACTTTGTTCGTGCTCAGGACTTTGAAGAAGTCGGTGGTCGATTGCTGGTTGAGCAACTTTCCGCGGTAGATGTCTTCGAGTAACGTCATCATTTCGCGCGGAGTGGAAATATTCTCGCGACCCTGTTTGGCAGCGTCGAGATCCATCATCTTGCGGCGCAGGCGAGTGTTGGCAAGTGAAAGAGAATCGAGCATTCCATTGACGTTGTCCATGCCGACGCGGTCGATCAGGACGTTAGTCGCGGAGTTATCGCTGACCGCGACCATCATGGTGGCAAGATCAAGCAACGTAATGCGGGTCACGCCAGGCGTGAGTCCATTCATGATGTCGCTATCGGGTACGAGATCGGAAGTCTGCACCGTGTAGAGATCGGTGAGCTTCAGTTTGCCCTGCTGTGCCTGAAGATACAGATTGGCTAGCACGGCGATCTTAATCGAGCTGGCTTGCGCAAAGATTTCATTTTCGTGGAGAAAGAAGTGGTCGCCCGTCTTCAGGTCCTCGATGGAGACTCCCATCACGCCATCGAGATGGTCATCGACATCGTGGATGGTGGATTTGAGTTTTTGCCAAAGGATTTTCTGCTTTTCGGCCCCAGGGGGCGCTGCGGAGGCATTGTGGGCTTCTTGGGCAAACGATGTGGCGAGGAACAAGACGACGCAGGCCAGCCGTTTCAAGGGGCATCTCCTGAGGGCAGGATTGTAGCAGCAGAGTTCCTGCCGAACGCGGCCCGAGCACTGCACGCTGGACACGAACGTCATGGGTATTAGACCTGTGGCTAGGGAATTCGCCAAGGTTTCTATCTTCGCGAATCCCTCACCCATCAATCTTGGCCTCGCGTAGTTGCTTCACCGCAGTCTCGGAGCTGACCGGCGAGTAATAAACCTCCTTGAAGGTGTAGGAACGGGCTTTGGTGGCGAGGATGGGCATGATCTCAAGATGCCAGTGGTAGTCGTCATCAATAGTCTTCCAGTAACCGAGCGTCTTCGAAGGATGCAGGCTGTTGGGCGAAGTGTGCAGCACCAAATGGAAACCTTCGGTCAGGGCGCGCACTCGCTGCAGCGTGCGGCGCAGAAGTGCAGCTAGATTTACGCGCAGTCCAGGCTTCGACAATCCCGTGCGCTCAAAGGATGCCTCATGGTTGCGAGGCAATATCCACGTTTCGTAGGGAACACGTGGGGCGTAAGGTCCGATGGCAACATAGTCACCGCGGGCTTCAATCACGCGAGCCGCCTGGCGCTCTTCCTGATTCAGAATGTCACAAAAGACGCAGCGTTCTTTGCTGGCGAAATACTCGCGTCCCGCGCGCAGTTCATAAAGCACGCGCCGCGGTACAAACATGGTGGCGGTGATTTGTGAGGCGGGGTGGCTGAATTCCTGACCGGCGGAGGGGCCGAAGTCCTTGAAGAGACTGACGTACTTGATGCGTGGATCGCGCTTCAGGTCCATGATGCGCTCGGCCGCCAGACGTAAGAATTGTCCGATCTCGTCGTCGCCGGCATGCCACAGATGGCGATCGTGCCTGGGATTTTCGACGAGAACTTCGTGAGCGCCCACTGAGTCCATGCGATCGTAAATGCCCTCGCCACGGCGGCCGGGCTCGCCCTCAATGTGGTAGAGCGGCTTGGGATGAACCACGGAGCGCGCCGACCAGCCCACTGGGCTGGGCACTGCGGAGATGACCTGCGTGGCCTCCTGCGAGTCGGGACAAAAGCGGCAACTGGTTTCGGCTTGGCCGCCTACTGTCGGTTCGTCTCCCGTCATGACCCAGGAGCGGGTAATGGGATCTTTGCGGAGTTCCATGTGTCAGGAGAACACCGAGACAAGGCTGCGTCAACTGTCATTTCGGCAGCGCGCGGTGAACGCGATCACCGAAGGGGAGGATTCCGCTTTGTTATAATCCGCGCCAAGCCTCCATCCGACTGAAGTGATGACCGAGCCCTCCACTCCGCTGATGCGGCAGTATGCCGCCGTCAAGAAAGATCATCCGACTGCGCTGCTGTTTTTTCGTCTGGGAGATTTCTACGAGCTATTCTTCGACGATGCCGTGGTCGCCTCCAAAGAACTTCAAATCACGTTGACCTCGCGCAATAAAGAGAAAGGCATTGCGGTCCCCATGTGCGGCGTGCCTCACCATGCGGCGGAAGGCTACATTGGCAAGCTCATTCGCAAGGGGTTTAAGGTGGCCATCTGCGAGCAAATGGAAGATCCACGGCTGGCCAAGAAACAGATCGGCACGAAACTAGTACGGCGTGAAGTGACGCGGGTGGTCACGCCTGGTACGGCGGCGGATTCGTTGTTGGGATCCGAAGAAAACAACTTCCTGGCTGCGCTCGCACAAATCGGAGAACGTGTAGGATTCGCGGCGCTCGATCTTTCCACGGGAGAGTTCCGCGCCACGGAGTTTGCGGGAGAAGGCGCGCTGCGACGCGTGCAGGAGGAACTCGAACAATTGCGCCCGAAAGAATTACTGTACGGCTCCGCGGCGCCGCTGTTTGATGCGAGAACGTTTGATATAAAAACTAGCCGAGGCCAAATCTCTCAACCGCGGACGGGGGGAGCCGCATGTGCAGACACTCCGCTTGATGATTGGATTTTCGCGCCGGACCATGCGATTCCTCTGTTGGAGAATCATTTCGGAGTGTTATCGCTGGAAGGGTTTGGGTTGGCAGGGCGCACTGCAGCAGCGGCCGCGGCGGGAGCGATTCTTTACTATGTACGCGCCACGCAGCGCGGGTCGCTCGATCATGTTGACCGTATTGGGTGGTACGAACGGCAGAGCTGTTTAGTGTTGGATGCCGTGACCGTCCGCAACCTCGAATTGATTGATCCTCTATTCGCCGGGACGGATGCCGGCGTTACATTGTTTCGCTCCATCGATGCCGCGGTTACTCCTATGGGTAAGCGGCTTCTTCGGGCATGGCTGTTACGGCCCTCGCTCGATCTTTCGGAAATTGATGCGCGGCTGGACGCGGTAGAAGCGGGAGTAAAGGACACCATCGCGCGGGAAGAGTTACGCCGAGCGCTCGATGGCGTCCTCGATCTTGAGCGGCTCTTGAGTCGCGTAACGCTTGAAACGGCAAATCCTCGAGACGTGCTGGCTTTGGCCGCATCGCTTGGGAAGATTCCAGCAGTCAAGGTTGCGCTAAGTCGGTTAATGGCCAAGCGGCTGGACGCTCTGCGGACGTCCCTTGATGAACTTGCCGATCTGCGCGAGCGTATCGAGAAAGCGATTGTACCGGAGCCACCGCTGAGCTTTGCCGAGGGCGGTGTGATTGCCGCGGGCTTAGACCGATATTTGGATGAGTTGCGCGAGCTGTCGCGCAACAGCAAACAGGTGCTGGCTGCGATCGAGCAGCGAGAGCGAGGGCGGACAGGCATTGGATCGCTCAAGGTCAAGTTCAACTCCATTTTCGGCTATTACATTGAGGTTTCAAAACCGAATCTGCACCTCGTCCCTCAGGACTACGAGCGCAAACAAACTCTGGTTGGCGCTGAGCGCTTCACCACTCCCGAATTGAAGGAGTACGAGGCGAAGATTCTGGATGCGCAGGAAAAAATTGTCGAGATTGAGCGGCGGCTATTTACCGAGCTGCGAACCGCGATTGCCGCAGAGGCAAAGCGAATCCGCCAGACAGCGCTAGCGCTGGCCGAAGTGGACGTCCTAGCTTCACTAGCGCACGTCGCCGCTCTGCGAAATTATTGCCGACCACAATTTGTCTCTTCACGGAAACGTGACTCGCAGGAAACAGATTCGCGGGATGCTGACTCGGGCAACCTGGAAATAGTCGAAGGGCGGCATCCGGTGATTGAGCAGCAGGAGATGGCTGGAGGCAACGAGCGCTTCGTACCCAACGATTTGTATCTGAATGCGACCACGCACACGATTTTGTTGCTGACCGGGCCGAACATGGGCGGCAAGTCTACTTACTTGAGACAAACGGCGCTGATCGTGATCTTGGCGCAGATGGGCTCGTTCGTTCCGGCACGCTCGGCGCGCTTGAGCGTTGTAGACCGCGTGTTTACGCGGATCGGCGCGAGCGACAACCTGGCGCGGGGGCGCTCGACCTTCATGGTCGAGATGACGGAGACGGCGGCGATCCTACACACCGCGACGGCGCGATCCCTTATTTTGCTGGATGAAGTGGGACGCGGAACTTCCACTTACGACGGGCTCGCGATTGCATGGGCCGCAATCGAATATTTGCACGCGCGCGTGCGTGCCAAGACTCTGTTCGCCACGCATTATTTCGAGTTGACGGAGTTGGCCGAACAGCTTTCAGGAGTGAAGAACTATCACGTCTCGGTGAAGGAAACCGGAGGTGGAGTCGTTTTCTTGCGCAAAGTTGAGCCCGGAGCGGCCGATCGCAGCTACGGCATCGAAGTTGCCAAGCTGGCAGGGCTGCCCAATGAAGTGATCACTCGGGCCCGCGAGGTGTTGGCCGAACATGAGTCAGCTGAACGCGAACTGACAGGGCATCTCTCACCCGGCGCAACGCCTCCTCCCACGCAGTTGACCATCTTCACGCCGCTCTCACAGCCGGTTCTGGAACGGCTGCGGGAAGTTGATTTAAACCGCCTTACGCCACTGGAAGCGCTGAATCTGTTGGCGGAACTGAAGAAAGAAATCTAGTCACTAGCTCTTAAGGGGCAACGGAAGTAAGGGTCTAAGCCATATTTCGATGACAGCTCAACGCAAGCGCCATGTTCGCGAAATTGGCCAAGTTCTAGTCGTCGGGTTCGACGGCGCGGAGATGACACCGCGGCTAAGCTCTCTGCTCAAACGGCTGCAGCCCGGCGGCATGATTCTATTCGCTCGAAATATTGAAAGCCCGGAGCAGACCTGCCAACTGCTGCGCGATTGTCAGAAATGCGTTTCGACACCGCTGTTTACTTGCGTCGACCTTGAAGGCGGGAGCGTAGACCGCTTTCGCGAAGTACTCGGCCCTTCGCCGTCGGCTGCAGACGTTTTCGCCACCGGAAATCGCAAGCTCTTCCGCCAGCACGGGGAGTTTATTGGTGAGAATTGTCGCGCTCTCGGATTCAACGTCGACTTTGCTCCCGTACTCGATCTGGCGTTTGAAGCTTCGCGCAGCGTCATGAGTTCGAGAGTGGTTTCAGCGAACCCGCACGAAACCATTGCATATACCCGCGAGTTTCTCGCAGGGCTACGTGCCGCGGCTGTGCTCGGATGTGGCAAGCATTTTCCCGGCCTGGGCGAGGGTAAACTCGACAGCCATCACGAGTTGCCGGTAATCGAGAAGCCGCTCAAGAAGCTTTGGGCCGAGGATCTGCTTCCCTACCGGATGCTGCGCGCGCAGATGCCAATGGTCATGATCTCGCACGCGGCGTATCCGCTGGTCACGCACGACCGAACTCCAGCGTCGCTCTCGAAGGTTTGGATTACAGATATCCTGCGAAAACGCGTTGGCTATCGCAATCTCGTCGTGTCGGACGATCTGGAGATGGGCGGTGTGTTGTCAGCCGCTCCGGTGGGACAGGCTGCGGTTGAGTTTGTCCAGGCGGGAGGAGATTTGTGCCTGATCTGCCATCGCGAAGAGTACGTCGTCGAAGCTTATGAGGGATTGGTGACCACTGCGGAGCGCGACTCGAAGTTCGCGAAGCGTGCGGCCGAAGCGGCGCGGCGCGTGCTGGCCTTCAAGAAGAAGTCAGCGAAGATGATGCGCAGAACGAAGCAGCCTTCCGCCGCTGCAGTGGAAAGCCTTTCGCGGCAACTGTGGGAATTTGGCGAGCAAGTCCGGCTGGAAGCATTGGTGCGCGGAGAAAAACCAGAAAATACGCAGCGGCCGCTTGCATGATAAAGAAAGACATGATCGTAGCCGGAATAATGAGCGGCACATCCGCTGACGGCATCAACGTCGCGTTGGTACGGATGAGCGGTAGTAGACGGGCCCGCGCCTACAAACGTTCTGTTCCCTTCGAACTGATTGGGCATGCCGAATACGCGTATCCGAAGAAGATTCGTGCGACGGTGCTGGCGGCAATGAATGCTTCGCGAGCCAGCGTGGCTGATCTCGCGCGATTAAATTTCCTGTTGGGTATCCTTTATTCCGATGCGTTGCTGGCTGCGGAGCGCCAGTTCCGCGTGAAGGTGCATCTTGTCGGCTGCCACGGACAAACGCTCTATCATCAAGGCGAGCCGCAATTCTTTCTGGGCAGCAGGATTGCGGCGACATGGCAGACTGGCGAAGCGGCCATCATCGCCGCGAGGGCAAAGGCGCCAGTGGTTTCGGATTTCCGTCCCGCGGATATGGCGGCCGGTGGCAAGGGTGCACCGCTGGTTCCCTTCCTCGACTACATGCTGTTTCGCGACGCGCGCATGGGCAGAATCGTACAGAATATCGGCGGAATCGCAAACTTGACTGCGATCCCTGCGGGCGCGGTCCCGAGCGATGTAGTAGCGTTCGATACGGGGCCCGGTAACATGGTGATCGATGCCGTCACCGAGAAGTTATACGGAAAACGTTTTGATCGGGATGGAAGGATCGCCGCCTCCGGGAAAGTGCTAGATACGGTCCTCAGTAAAATGTTGAGGCGCGATTTTTTTCGTCAAAAGCCGCCCAAGACTGCCGGGCGCGAAGAATTTGGGCGGGAGTTCATGACGGAATTCATTCTCAGTTGCGGACGTTGCCAAAAGCAAGATGTTGTGGCAACGGCCACCGCGCTCACGGCGAAGTCGATCACAGATGTGCTGCGACGGTTTGTGGTGAAGCAGTCGAAGCTGGCAAGGAAGAAGTCGTTTCATGAAATGATTCTTTCGGGGGGCGGAGCGAAGAACAGTACCCTGATCGCCATGTTAACGGACGAACTTAAGCCACTCGGGCTGCAACTGCAATTTTCTGATGAATTCGGCCTGCCGTCAGCGGCAAAGGAGGCCGTGGCATTTGCTGTTCTCGCTCATGAGACCTGGCATCGACGTTCGTCAAACATTCCTTCGGCGACGGGTGCAAAGCGTGCCGCGGTGCTTGGTAAAATTTCATATCCTTAGGTTTTCTATGCAGGTTTACATTGCGATGCTTCGCGGCATCAACGTTGGCGGACACAAGCGGATCAAGATGGAGCAGCTTCGCGCATCGTTCGAGAAGCTGGGGTTCGAGCAGGTCAAGACATACATCCAGAGCGGAAACGTGGTTTTCAAAACCCGGAAGAACTCCACATCGGTCTTGTCCAAAAGTATTGAAAAACAAATCCTCAGCGACTTTGGTTTTGCAGTCTCAGTCATTTCGCGGAGCAGCGGCGAAATAGCAAAAGCAATCGAGGCCAATCCGTTCGTCAAAGAACGCGGGATCGCTACGGAACAACTTCATGTCACGTTTCTTTCCGCTGCTCCCGACCCGTCGGCTTTGCAAAAGCTTGCCGAGCTGACTGCGGCGCCGGACCAATTTTGCTGTCTGGATAGAGAGATTTACTTCTACCTTCCCAATGGGGTCTCCGGCAGCGTTCTGATGAAGAGTCCGGTAGACCGTGTGTTGGCGGTTGCGACCACCACCCGCAACTGGAAGACTGTGAACAGCATCCACCAGATGTGCCGGGACTGCCGTTGATGCGCCGCAGGGTCGGATCAGCTCTCTCACTGGTTGCTTTGATCGCGTCCCTGCTTTCGTGTTCCAGCAAGCCTGACCCCAACACGCTTGTGATGGTGATCGAATCGAGCCCCACTAACCTGGACCCGCGCGTCGGACTCGATGGGCAGTCGGAACGCATCGACAACTTGATTTTCGATGATCTGCTCTCGCGGGGTGACAACTTGGATGTCGCACCCGGACTCGCGGAGCGTTGGGAGATACCCGATCCGCTCACTTACGTTTTTCATTTGCATCCCGGGGTCAAGTTTCATGACGGGCGATCGCTAACCTCACGCGATGTGAAATGGACATTCGATTCCCTTCTGCAGGGCAAGGTGCGCAGCACGAAGGGAGCGGTGTACCGCTTTGTCGATCACATCGACGCGCCGAGTGACTTAACCGTGATATTCCATATGAAAGAGGCCTCCGCGACGCTGTTATGGAATCTCTCCGACGGGGCGATTGGTATTGTGCCCTACGGAAGCGGAAACGAGATGACGGCGCACCCGATCGGGTCCGGGCCGTTCAAGTTTGTCAGCGCTGAAACAGACAAAGAAATCATCGTCGACCGCAACGAGGATTACTGGGGCGACAAAGCCAAGGTGGCCAGCGTGCGTTTTGCGGTGGTACCCGATGCGACTACGCGTGCGCTCGAGCTGCGCAAAGGCAGCGCTGACGCCGCTATCAACGCTCTGACGCCCGATACCGTATTGACCCTCGGGCGCGATCCATCTCTCGCGGTCGAACGTGCTCCCGGAACCGTGCTGGCTTACTTAGGATTCAATCTGCGCGATCCAATTCTCAAGGATGTGCGTGTACGCCAAGCCATAGCTTGCGCGCTCGACCGCCGCCCGATGATCGAGTATTTGTGGCGTGGCGAGGCGCAGTCCGCTCGCAGTATTCTTCCACCGCAAAGTTGGGCCTACAACGGCGACGTGCCGGCCTACAATCACGATCCCAACAGGGCGCGTGAGTTGCTCGACGCGGCGGGTTATCGCGAGGTGAATGGAGTGCGCTTTCACATCACGATGAAGACCTCCACGGATGAGAACACACGACTGATGGTAGCCGTAATTCAGCAACAGTTGCGCGAGGTGGGAATCGCGCTTGATATTCGAAGCTTCGAGTTTGCTACATTCTTTGCCGACGTTACTCATGGAACTTTTCAGCTTTACGGTCTGCGCTGGATTGGAGGAAACGAAGATCCCGACATTTTCGAATATGCATTTCATACCGCAAAGTTCCCGCCGAATGGCGCCAATCGCGGCTATTACTCGAATCCGAAAGTAGATGCGCTGATCGAGCAGGCTCGCCGTGAAGTGGATCCCAGCGTGCGTAAGCCGATTTACGCCGAGGTGCAGCGCATTCTTGCGGAGGAGTTGCCTTACATTGACTTGTGGTATTTGGATAATGTTCTGGTCCACAACAAGCGAGTGCACAATCTGCGGCTGAATCCGGCGGGAAATTACGACTTCCTGCGCACGGCGGAACTGGCGCAATGAGTGCCAACATGAGATACGAGCGTCCTCAGACGTGGCGCCTCACGATCAAAATTCACAATTCGGCGCGGTCGCATAGCTTACGCACTGTGAGTGCTCGTCTCCGACATACCACAGGGCGGACATATTTGTTTGGTCGGCAAAATCGCTAAACCAGAAGACGTATCCAAATGCGCCGAAATCGATTAATTCTCCAAATCCGAATTCATCGGCCCAATCATTGGGGTTGCAGGTAGCGCCGTTATAAAGAATCGCATTGAACGGGTAGCTGCCTGCCTTGCCGATAACGAAGTCTACAGCCTGATAGCGATGGCCGTTCTGGTGATGCCAGCAGCCCTTGAACGTTGCATCGGGATTGGTGGTACCGCTGATCACTTTCAACGTTGTTGTCGCGGACGAAGACGCCGTGCCCTCGCTCGCGGTGACCGTGAGGGGATAACTGCCAGTCTGAACGCTGGAGTCTACGCCAATGTCTAAAACCGACGTCCCCGAACCCGGAGCCGCTATTACTCGTGGCTTAAGGGTCAGGGAGACATCGGGCGACCGGCTCGAAGCCTTCAAAGTAAGCGAATGATTGAATCCGGCGTTTACCTTGGTTGTGACCATAGCGGATCTGGATTTTCCCTGCTGCACGGTCACACTGGAAGGCAGCACGCTCACCATGAAGGAAGTACTCGCCCGCGGCAGCAGCAAAAGGTTAGCGCCCGCAATCGAGACCCCATTTTGTGCGCTTATTGTAATCGATTGCGCAGCCTCTACGGCAGAGGTGGAAGCCTCGAAGCTAAGGCTCGTTTGGCCGGGCTGGAATTCAACACTCGCCGGCGTTGGCATGATCGCCGGCTCAGAGCTGTGAAGCAGGACCTTCACTCCACCCACCGGGGCGGGTTGCGCGAGGGTCACCGTAATTGTGGCAGAGGCGCCGCCGACCACGCTCGACTCTGACAATTTGAGCACGGCTAAAGCAACCGGTGCATCCGGCGGCGTGGAGTTTTCCGTTGATTTAGAAACCATCATGCCGAAGCCGTGCTGGTTGGTTGAAGCATCGGGCTTCGAGCCGCAGCCTGCGAGCACTGCGGCGCTTGCGAGCGCCGCAAATGCCGCCCATCGGAATCTCATTCTTGCTTCACCGAGGCGTTTTTTCGTTGGGGTAGCATGGTCGGTCGGCGTCATGGATGAGGTATCTCACTAGAGCAAACGGTTCGGAAGAGCTTGAAAGTTCGAGACCCTCTGATTACTCAAAGAGCCTCAGCCTTCTGGCTACTCCGAGAATGATTGCCCCTATCTTGCGATTGGGGTCGACGATGTGAGCGAGGTGTTACCATCAGGATTTGGCCATTCACGCATGCGCATTCTCTTCATTGGCGATATCTTCGGAAGGCCCGGACGCATGATCGTCAAAGATCGCCTGCCCGGCATTGTTCGCGACCAAGCCATCGACTTGGTGATCGCAAATGGCGAGAATTCTGCCGCGGGATTTGGCATCACGCCCGCGCTGGCGGAAGAATTGTTTGAGCTGGGTATCGACGTCATCACCACCGGCAACCACGTTTGGGACAAGCGCGAAATTGTCGATTACTTTCAGACGGTCGAGGGCAATGGCCACGGACCCCAGCGTCGTGTTCTGCGTCCGGCGAACTATCCCGCGGACATGCCCGGTTGGGGGTTGTATCAGGGTCACAAAGCGAAAATTCCTTACGCGGTGATCAACCTGCAGGGACGCGTATTTATGGCGTCGAATGACGATCCGTTTCGCACCGCCGATAATCTTTTGCAGAAAGTCGAGGCCAAGATAATCTTCGTCGACTTTCACGCCGAGGCTACCTCGGAAAAGATTTCTCTCGGGTGGTATCTCGATGGACGCGTGACGGCGGTTGTCGGCACGCATACGCACGTACCCACGGCGGATGAACGCATTCTGCCCAAGGGAACGGCATATGTTACCGATGTCGGCATGACCGGTCCTTATGATGGGGTGATCGGGGTGAAAAAAGAATTGGTGGTCAACAAGTTTCTCAATGGCATGCCGGTGCGTTTTGAGCCGGCAACGGGCGATGTCCGGCTGTGTGCCGTGGTGATCGACTGCGACGAAAAAACGGGCAAAGCCTGCGAAATCGAGCGCCTGATGTTGAGCTGAATCAAGATTCCTGCAAGCGGGGTGGCGGCTTTCCGTTCTCACGAGGATGCCTGTGGCATGTCTAGCGACAGCCAAACCGTTCACGGTTAAAACCGAAGGTACGTGGCCCTAATAGATATCGGCGGACGGCGGGCCACAGGGTAAAATTGAGCGAATGCGATGCGCGTTGTCCATCCTCGCGGCTGGTTTCCTGGCGACGCTCGCCGTTCCATCCATCGCCGACGATTCGACCCCTAACACGCCGATCATCTCCTGCGGAAATGGCGTGCCCGGCGGGATCAATTGCATTGCTTCCAAGAGCGGCCGCAAACACGCGCACACCGCTTATGCTCACGGCCTGAAGTTACAGGATCAGCAGCATTTGGAAGAGGCTCTTGCGGACTTCGAAGAAGCGACACGTCTGGCTCCGCATGACATGTTGTTTTTGTCGGCGAGGGAAATGACCAAATCGCAGTTGGTCTTTCAGCACACGGGAAGAGGCGACACATTATTGGCAGATGCCCGGCGAGAACCGGCTGCGGCCGAGTTTCGCGCCGCTCTGAAGCTCGATCCAGACAACGCTTATGTTCAGGAGCGGCTCGCGGAAGCGCTGCGCGATCCGGCTTCCAGCCTCGCCGGCCTCACGACAACGCTGGGCGACTCCGAGGAGATCCATCTGCAACCCAAATCTGAACAAGCGACTTTTCACTACCGCGGTGACGTGCGCGGCTTGTTCACCGAGCTGGCTTCTGCCTACGCTGTGAAAGCTCAGTTTGACGATTCGGTTGCAGCCAAAACGGTGCGCTTCTACGTGGACGATGTTGATTTCTTCACCGCTCTCCGCCTGGCCTGCAAGGTGACCAAGACCATGTGGACGGCGCTCGACGCTCACCAGGTGCTGATCGCAGCGAATACTGCTGAAAATCACAAGCAATTTGACCGCATGTCGCTGGCGACGTTCTTCGTGCCCGGAGCCACCACCCCGCAACAAACAACCGAAATGGTTACATCGCTGCGCAGCATCTGTGAATTCCAAAAGATCAGTACCGGGCAAGGGGGAACACTCGAAGTACGCGCCCCTCAGGACACGCTTCGGGGATGTACGCAACTTTTGCAACAGTTGAGCAGCGAGCGTCCGCAGGTAGCGCTCGATATCGAGATCTACCAGATCAGCCACAACTTCACCCGCGAAATCGGCATGCACATTCCGTATACGTTCAACCTGTTCAACATCCCGGTCGCTGCTCTGGCAGCGGTAGGTGGGCAGAGCATCCAGTCGCTGATCAATCAGCTAATTGCTTCCGGCGGCATCAACCAAGCCGGCAGTTCGCCGCTGTCGGGTCTTTTGGCACAACTGCAAGGCCAACAGAATTCCATTTTCAGCCAACCGTTGGCCACCTTCGGAGGCGGCCTCACATTCTCCGGCCTTAGCCTGGATCACCTTACAGCAGCACTTTCCCTCAACGAATCGTGGGCGCGAAGCCTGAGCCACGCTACGCTGCGCTCGTCACAAGGGAACGAAGCAACTTTCCACCTTGGCCAACGCTATCCCATCCTGAATGCTTCCTACGCGCCGATTTTTAACTCGCCGCAGATTTCCGCCGTGATCGGCAATCAGAGCTTCGTGCCGCCCTTTCCATCGGTCAGCTATGAGGATCTGGGACTGAGCCTGAAGGTGAAGCCTGTGATCCACGGGAACGGCGAAGTGAGTATGAGCCTCGAAATGGAAGTACGCTCACTGACCGGGCAGAGCTCAAACGGTGTGCCTGTGATTTCCAACCAGGAATACAAGGGCAGCATACGCCTGCGCGATGGCGAACCGGCCGTGGTGGCGGGAGAAATCACCACCAACGATCAGCGCACGATGGCCGGTCTACCGATCATGTCATCCATTCCCGGCATCGGTTACCCGTTGAGCGACAATACGCGGATGAAAGAAGACGACGAACTGCTCATCATGATCACTCCGCATGTCCTTGACCATCAGCACGGAGCGACGGACGAGATCTGGTTGAGTGAGAAGTAGCATTCCGAGCGTGTAAATACAATTCAACAAATCGAGCGAGTTTAAGCAATGGCCAAACGTTGCTTCTTTTCGCGGGCGGGCGTATTCTCGTTTCCAATGTGGGCGTTTCTCGATCCGCCCCAAGCAGCTTTCGCCTTAGATGCGAACCGACTTGCTGTGACACATGCGGGAGTAGTTCAGCGGTAGAACGCCAGCTTCCCAAGCTGGATGTCGCCGGTTCGATCCCGGTCTCCCGCTCCACCTTTTTAGTAGTTTACGCTTGACGCAGACCTTCTACTCAGCACACACTTAGCACATGAAGTCCCAAGAGGGGTACTCTTATTCCAAAACTCACCTCGTGACTCCCAATCCGGGATAGCGCAACAGAGCAACAGCAGAAAGCTCAGAAATCCCTTGATCGTAAAATTCCTGTCGTACCAGTCACGAAGTTTTCTCATATACATGGCGTGAGTTGAGCAAGGACACCAATCGAAATAGTGATACCATGGCTCCCGTTTTTTGGGAACATGAGGGCTGAAGTCAGATCAAGGAAAGGCCATATACAAAGCTCGGTCGCTTATCTGATGTGCTTGCGCTGATTGTAAGTCTAAGAGCAAACACATGGTTGACACATTGAATCCGCAGCCAGCGTGACTTCGCCACTTGATCAGCAATTTCTAAGGGCAAGTCTTCGTTCCTTGTCCAGGGCGGCTGCCTGCCGAACAAGGTCCAAGGCGACCTCGGGGATGAGAAAATCATGCCGCGGTAGCTTCTGAGGTGTCATCAGAACGATGCTCTCAAGGAAAATTGGATCTGGCGAGGATTATTGGCCTGGCTCGTGATCAATCCAAACAATGGCCCGCCAAAAGATGTGTTGGGTGGGGCAAACTGAACCCGATTGAAAATGTTGAAGAATTCTGCGCGGAAATCTAGCCTGGCTTGCTCAGTCATCCGAGTAACTTTGGATAACGAGAAGTCGAAATTCTTAATCCCTTGAGCGCGTAGCGTTGGATCTAACCGCGACTCGTCTCCCAAGCTGAACAAACCTGGGGCCACGAAACAAGCGGCATTCACCACAGAATTTCCTGCGATAACATTTTGAACGATCGAGTCGCCAACGGATTTGTCACAGTCCGGTAGCACGTTTGGGCGGATCGTGCCGGCTCCAAACAGGGTCGCGATGTCATTCGGTGCCGCGCTTATGATCCCGAGGGGAAACCCACTCGCAAACGTTGTAATTCCACTGACCGCCCATCCAGAGACTAATTTGTCCGCGGGACCCACATCCGCCAGGAAACGCTTGCCTCGTCCGAACGGCAGTTCGAGGTTGTAGCTCAATACGAACCGGTGTGGGACATCAAAGCCTGCAAGCGATCGCTGCGCCCTCAAGTTCGTATAATCCTGAATCGCACCTGCACCAGCTGCATTGAGTTCAAAGTAGGGAGAGACACCCTCAGCATTCGAGATCAGTTTCGCCCAAGTGTAGTCGGCCAAGACAGCCCCTCCGTAGGAAAATCGCTTCTCAAAAGTCGTTTGCAACGAGTTGTAATAAGTGTCGCCGGCGAAATCAGAGTTGGCGTCAACATTCTGATACTGAGGGTACGGGCGTAGCGTCTGTCCCACCGTACACACGGGTACACCGCAGACATTAGGATTGTTAGCAGGTTGCAGGAGAGCTGAACCCATTGAGTAATACGCCGGACTCAACTGATTCAGATCCGCGCCGACATCGCCGATCTCAAGAGCGGGAACGCCGAGTGGGATGTGTTCGCCACGGGAGCCAGCATAGCCGATCTTGAACAATGCGCCATCCCCGAATGCTTGTTGTATGTTGAAGTTCCACTGCTGCATGTACGGGAAAGACTGATAAGGAATCCTACTCTGGATGCTTTGACCGATGAACGTGATCAATCCGCTTTCATTTCGACCGATCGGTTCCCGCAAGGACACGTTCGGCAAGGGATTGCTCAAGTTTCCTCCGAACGGCACACTGGTGGTTGCGGAGTTGATTGGGGAGTACCACGGGCCCGCTACACCCACACCTTGAGGCAGAAAATTGATTCCGTATCCCGCTCGAACTATCGTCTGCTTGTTGAGCTGATACGCCACTCCAAGCCGCGGAGCAAACAGCCGACAGTGCGATTCGAGATCGTTCCGGCTGGGGTATTGTGGGCTGTGAACCAGAACTAGTGGATTTTGCAGTTGCGGAAGCAACACTGTGTTCCGATCATCCGCTTCCGTGTAAGAGCCTGGGATTTCCCAACGCACGCCCGCGTTGATCGTCAGCTTGTGAGAAAGCTGAAAAATGTCGTTCACATAGTAGCCTTGATAGTACTGGCGAGCATGAGCATCCTCTGCGGTTTGGAAGCCCGACGTACCGGGGACGGGAGTAATATCTCCGAGCAAGAAATCGGCAATCGGAGTTGCTCCGGAACCGGGTGGCGATGACGGTCCGAAGGTAAAAATGCCCGCAAAGACGAACAGGCCGGAAGCCGAGACGGTTAGCGCGTCGCGGAAGTCGTACCGACGCAGATCGGTGCCAAACTTTAGTGTATGCCGTCCTGCAATTTTTGTGAGTGATGCTGATAGAGCATAGTTGTTCCCGGCGTAATCGGTCGTCACGTCCATACCTGCGTAGGGCAGCGGCAACGTGCCAACAACAATTGGATCAGGAAATTGCTGATGGGTGAGACTGCTGGAAATGCCCCCCCAGAATGGACCGAACTGCGAGAGATCCACGTAGGGATTTGCAGGGCTGATGGGAGTCAAAGCGCGCAAGTAAGAAATCCGGAAGTCGCTAACCGTGGTAGGAGTGAACGTATAAGCGTCTCCGATCACAACCTGCTGATCTTTGACTAAGCCGAGATTGGCGCTCTGCGGCCCACCTCCAGTCGTGCCGAACACGTACTGCGTCGGATGAGTACTTATCTCCCAGTAGGTGTAGCGGCCGAAGACACGCTGTTTGTCGCTGAGGATCTGGTCAACTCGCACATTGTACTGGTTTGTGTCCCCACCCGCTTTGGCATTTACGCTGTAGTTCACGGCGCCGCCGGCCAAGTTCGCGTTGGGCGCAGGCCAGTAGTGAAGAACGTTCGCCATTACATTGGCTGTCGGATCAATCCGATTCGAGCAAATCATGTTGAGCACGCCGTTACAAGCGAACTGCTGCCCAGTTAGCGGATCGTAAATCGGCGGATCCGCGGTAAAGTCACCGCTCAACTCGGCGGGAGTCGGGGTTCTGCCTTCGTAAGGGATTCCATTTCGTCGGGTTAGCCTCTCATAGTTGAAGAAGAAAAAGGTGTGATCCTTGACGATCGGTCCACCAATCGTCACGCCGAACTGGTTCTGGACGAGTTGTGAACGCGGAATGCCCGTCTCATTATTGAAGAAACTGTTCGCATCCAGAACCGTGTTGCGCAGGTATTCGTAGGCCGATCCGTGAAACGCATTCGATCCCGACTTCGATGTAAACGAAACGACGCCTCCAGAAAAACCGCCAAATTCAGGACTTGGCACGCTCGTGAGGACCTTGAACTCCTGAACTACGTCCTGAGTCGGCACTAATACAGTGTCATTGCTCATGACTTCGTTTAAGGAAGATCCATCAAAAAGGAAAGCGGCTTGGCCCGCCAGGCCGCCGCCGATCTGATAATTTCCAAAGCCTGCAACGTTCGTGAAGTCACCGGAGTTAGTGTAGTTTCCAGCCGAGCTTCCTTGTGTGCCGCCTTGAGGAATCACCCCCGGCACGAGGGCCACCAAGTTCATGACATTTCGGCCGTTGAGCGGAGTATCCTGAACCTGTTTTCCTTCAATTACCTGGCCTACGGATGCTGACTGCGTGTCGAGTAGGGGAGTCTGACCTCGCACTTCGACGACCTCCCGCACATGTCCTGGCGCAAGGGACTCGTTGAGAAATATGACTGTGTCAACTCTCACGTCGATCGGTTCTTGCTTGAAGCGCTTGAAACCTGTAGTCTCAATCTCCAATCGATATGAACCGGGAACGAGGTTCACAAACCGGTAGCTGCCATTCCCATCGGTTGTATTTGTATGCGTCTCAGTGGTCTTCAGGCTGGTTAACGTAACGGACGCCCCCGAGATAACAGCCCCGGTCTTGTCCGAAACGCGGCCAACTACAGAGCCATAGAAGGTCTGAGCCGAGGACGGTAACGCAGTGCACCCGACTAGCACTAGACCGATGATGTGTGTCCATGAGATCCGGTGATTGCGCGGAGCGCTTTCCGGGTCAGCTTCGTGTCCCCTGAATCTGGAGGTTCCGTGTTGTCTGCGACGAAACATGACAGCGCAAACCTCATGCCGAGGTAGCGTACATGAATTCGACAGTCGGGAAGTGGTTTCTCGGTAGTAAAACGGTAGACGTTTCTTTGGGAGCAGTTTTTTTGTATCCTTAATCGACCGAAAAAGGGCTCGTTGCAGCGAAGATGTGGGAGTTCCCTCCATTCCGGTTTGACACTGTCAACCAGTGCCTATGGCGGCGGGCGGACAAGGAGGACGAACGCATTTCCTTGACGCCTAAGGCTTTTGCCATGCTCAACTATCTAGTCGAGCACGCCGGGCGCCTGATCACGCAAGACGAACTGCTGGACGCCTTGTGGCCAGGTACGTTCGTTCAGCCGGAGGTTCTGAAAAGCCACATCCTGGACCTTCGAAGCGCGCTGGGCGATTACGCCAGGAATCCTCGCTTTATCCAGACCTTGCCTCGGCGAGGCTATCAGTTCATTGCTGCCGTCAGTGACCCAGCGGCCGAGGCGAAGCTCACGCCTGAATTGCTCTCGCGAAAGCTGGTTGGACGGGATGTCGCCCTGGCCGAGCTGAAACAATACCTGGAGAGGAGTTCGCAGAATCATCGGCAGATCGTCTTCATCACCGGCGAGGCCGGGATTGGGAAAACCACCGTGACCGACGAATTTCTAAAGCGGTCGGTGGCGAACTTTCCCGGCCTCCGCATAGCGCGTGGTCAATGCGTGGAAGGCTACGGAAGCAAGGAAGCGTACTACCCGGTGCTGGAGGCGGTAGGACAATTGTGCAGCGGCTCCGGAAAACACGCGTTGGTGCAGATCCTGGCGGAGCAAGCACCGACCTGGCTCGTCCAGTTTCCTTCGCTAGTGAGACGCGAACAGCGCCAGACACTCCAGCGCGAGATTTTGGGCGCCACGCGGGAACGCATGCTGCGAGAAATCTGCGAGGCGCTGGAGACGATAGCTTCCGAAAAGCCGCTGTTCTTAGTCTTAGAGGATCTGCACTGGGCCGATCCTTCTACGGTGGATCTCATTTCGGCTTTGGCCCGTCGGCGGGCATCGGGCAAGCTGTTGCTGATCGGGACTTATCGTCCAGTGGATGTGGCACTTGCCGGGCATCCGCTAAAGGTACTCAAGCAGGACCTGCTGTTGCATCACTTATGTCGCGAGATCGCCCTGGAGCCGCTGCAGGAGGCGGAAGTGGCCGAGTATCTGGCTCTTGAGGCACGAGGGTTCAGCGTACCAGAAGGCCTGGCCGAGCTGATCTATCGCCATAGCGAAGGCAATCCCATGTTCATGGTGGCCGCCCTGGATCATATGCGTGATCGGGGTCTGATCGCGCTCGAGGAGCGAAACTGGCAGATCAAGGTGCCGCTGGAGAAGATTGATCTGGCAGCGCCAGAGAGTTTGCGTCAGATGATTGAGCTCCAGATCGAGCGCCTCAGCCCCGACGAACAGCGCGTGCTCGAGATCGTGAGCGTCGCAAGAATCCCCATGTCGGTCACGATTGCCGCCGCGGTCTCGAAGCTTGAGAAGGATACCTGTGAAGACTTGCTCGAAGGGTTGGTTAGGCGGCATCAAGTGATCCGCCCCGCTGCGTTCAGAGAGTACAAGACAGGCACCTCTCCCTGCTACGAATTTCTGCACATGCTCTATAGCGAAGTCTTGTACAGCCGAATCGGGTCCGCACGAAAGCGACAGCTGCACCGGACTGTGGCCGAAAACGCCGAGGCGCTGCTTCTGTCCTGCGCGGGAGATGCCGCTGCCGGGTTGGCGTATCAGTTCGAACAGGGCGGTGACTGGCCGCGCGCGGTAAAGTACCTGCTGTTGGCCGCAGACAATGCGGGCCGGCGGTTTGAACCGAAGCAGGCGACAGAGATTCTCGAGCACGCTCTCGAGTTGGTGAACAAGATACCTGAGGCGGAGCGCTCCAAGAGCGAAATCGAGGTCCTGCAGAAGCTTGCAGGACTCTACTCCGCTATGTTCGAGCTGCGGAGTGTGGAACTCTATCAGACCCTGATTACTCGCGCCGCCCACTACGGTCTTTTGGACGTCGAAATCCGCGCACTCTTAGACATGGCGCTCCCGCTGGCGAACTTCTCGGGACTCGACGCTTACGAATCCGCATTGGATCGGGTGAAAGCCGCACAATTGCGGTCCGGAGAGGACAACACTCCTCAGCAGGCAGCTATACGCAGTCTCTATCTGAGCCGGGTTATGAGTGCGGGCCGAGGGAGCGTGGAAGGGCTGAAGCAGTGCAAGGAGGCCGTGTCCAAAGTACGTGAAGCCGGCGATCCCTTTCTCTTAGGAGAGGCTTTAATTGGGCTGGCGTACTACCTCCGGAATTATTCGGAATATCGCCAATCGCTTCAGTGTGCCGAAGAAGGCCTCGATGCTTTCCTCGCGAGTTACGAAGCAAATCCTCATTTGAGTTGGACTTTCCTTGTTTATTTAGACCTCACATTTACCTCCGGGGTATTTCTTGGCTTTTGGGGCCATACATTGCGACGTGGCGAACAGCACTTCGAAGCGATTAGGAAAAACGGCGACTCCTTGATGTCGAGGGTTGCCGAAAGCGAAAAGCTATTTCTTCAAATCCACGCCATGGATTTTGTCGGAGCCCGGCAGCTCGTTGAATCGAACGCCCCAATGCTCATGCCAATCCTGGCGCTTCGTCGTCACTGCTTGATTTCTGCTGGCGCCGCGGAAGTCGGCCTGGGAAATCCTGAGCGCGCGTTGGAACAGCTGCTGACATGTAAGAATGAAATGGATCATCAACCCGTGATGGCGGACTGGTACTTTCGTCTGCCGATGCAACTGGCCATAGCGGAAGCTTGGTTGACCAGAGGAGATCTGGAAAAGGCTCGGGTGGAAGCTGCGGAATTCCTAAGGGTCTCGCTAGCTACTGGCGAGCGCACCTATCGGGCACTGGCGTATGAAGTGATCACGCGTCTCGCGATGGCGGAATCGGACTTGGATCGCGCTCAAGACTCTTTAATCAAGGCTCTACAAGAAATGGAGGGGTACGAAGTTCCTCTAGCCCACTGGAGGGTGCACGGTACGGCCGCCGAACTTCACCGTGCCCTGGGGAATCGAGAGTTCGCGGAACGCCACCGTGAATCGAGTTCCGCGACCATTATGAAGCTGGCGAATTCCATGCCCACCGACGAGCCTCTGCGAAAGACGTTTCTCTCGGCCCCGCTGGTTCGCAAAATCCTTGAAGACTCGAAAATCGTAATCCCGCAATCCAAACGCGCCTGACGCATTGCTCTGGAATTCCAACGGGCCGGCCCGATTGTATTGAGTCCTAGCATCGCACCGATTCTCCGCCCGGTCATCTCCTTAGAGAAGGACCCGAGGATCGTAGGATTTCGCGGGAGCAAATTCGCCCGCCCATGCACGCTCGTGCAAGTCCCACGGAGATGCTCCCGCGTCGCGGGCGGCAACCATCTTTTCGGGGTCAACATATTTGCCCATCGGATTCTTCGCGAATTCCGGAGAGTTACGCAGATGTTCGCCAGATGTCCAGCTATCACAGTAATTATCAACATTCAGCTCGACGCTGTTGTGATCGGGGTCCTCATAGTAGAAAGCGGTCTGCGCACCGGAATCCGTACACAAAACCGGCATGATGCTTTGCTCTTTCAAACGCGTATAAGTGCCGAGCAATTCGTCGAGATTTCGGTATTCAAAGGCGAGGTGCTGGAGCCGATGATGATGCGCTCTGTCGGGATCTTCACCGAGACCAGGCAACTGGACGAACGCTAAACGATGGTTCGCTTCATCATTGCTGACCCATGCCGCCATAAGGTTGGGACCAGCCCCATGCTCACCGGTCGCAGAACTGGTGCGATGGACCAGGGTCATACCCAAAACCTTGCGGTACCAAAGAAGCATGGCATCGATATCGGTCGTGGTCATACCCAGGTGCTGTAATCGGGGGTGAACAATTGTCACCTTATTCATAGTCTCTATCCTCCTGATTGGCGTGGTCGCCCAGCGAATGCGCCCTTTACGACGCTAGGTGATCTTAAGAGGAACCGCTCGTGCAGGAGTGGATTCCCGGTAGTCTTTTCGTGAAATTCGTCAGTCCTGTAGGCCAGCAGGAAAGGAGCGTCCCCTCTGTCCTGAGAGCTGTTAGCCGGAGAAAGAGCGGTTTCAGGATTTCTTCTTCGCTGGCGCGTCCCGCAGAAACAAGCTCAAGAAAAACGTAATGGCCATAATCGCTGCGGCGTAAAGGAATATGGAATGAAGCGCCGTTAACAGGCCCATTCGGACGCCCTCGATCAGGCTCGCCAGGAGGACCCGTCCGTTCGGCACTTGCGAGAAAGCGGCCTCCAGGTTCGGATGGGTAAAGACGAGCAGCAGCGGATTATTGAAAATCTTCGCGAGCGCTCTTGGCGTATCTGCTGGAATCAACGCCTCCACGCGCAGGTAATAGAGCCTGAGTAGAACCGTGCCGAAGAGCGCCAACCCGATGGTGCCGCCGATGGTTCTGGCGAATTGCGTGAATCCAGTGGCGACACCAAGTTGCTCTCGCGGAGCAGCGTTCTGCACCAGCACTTCATAAGTGGGAGTCAGCACTCCAAATCCGATGCCGCAAATGATCGCATTGCGAAGGAGCACAAACTGGATCGTAGTGCCATCCATTTGAGACATCAGGAACAGGCCGCACGCGGCGAGTCCGGCTCCTCCAATCGCAAAGAGCCGGTACTTTGCAGTTCGGGAGAGCAATTGGCCACCAATGATATTGCCTGCGATAAGGGCGAGGGTGTATTGCGCCATGACCAGACCCGATTGGGCAGCCGACTCGGCCAGTACACCCTGAACGAAAAGAGGAAGATAAACCGCCGCGCCGAACAGTCCAACTCCCATGAGGAAGAAATTCACCGACATCAGCGAAATGCGCCGGTCGCGGAAAAGACTCAGTACCAGCAGCGGCTCCGCGGCACGGCTTTCAACCACCAGGAAAGCCGCCAGCAAAACGGCGGACGCGATCAGGAGGTTCCGAATTCGCGGCTCCGACCAACTGCTCTGCCCGACCCAGGTCAGCGCGAGCAGCAAGGGCACGATCCAGCCGCATAAAGTGATGTTCCCTGCCCAATCGATCGAGGGTCGAACTCGATGCGGTCCAATGTCAGGAAGTGCGAAGTAAACCACAACTATGGCCAGGATGCCGAGGGGCACATCAGCCCGATAGGCCCAGCGCCAGGAAAGGTGATCCGTGATCCAGCCGCCCAAGGGAGGTCCAACGGTAAAGGCGACGCCAAACACTGCCGCCATAATCCCTTGATAGCGGCCGCGTTCAGACGGCGGGAAAAGGTCGGCTACGAGCGTCAACGTGAGGGTAATGATCGCACCGTTGCCTATACCGAGCAATCCCTCAGCGACGATGAGCTGATTCATACCATCGAGCGGCAGCGGTAGACGTCCCGCCGCGCCGCACAAGAGAAGAGAGACAACAAAGATCACCGTGCTCCACACGTACAACCATTTCCGGCCGTAGAGGTCCGAAAGTTTTGCGAACACCGGCATGGCAATCGTGGTCGTGAGCAAGAAGGACGTGGTAGTCCAGGGATAACGCGCAAAACCGTTCAGGCTGGCAATGGCGCGCGGCATGACTGTGCCGCCAAACGCTTGGATCATCGCCGCGGTAAGCAGCGCGAGCACCATGCCCGCCACAGCGAAGATCAGCTGAGAGCGGCTGAGATAGGCGAACGAACCGGCCTCTACCTGCGGCGAGGTGGGTGACGTACTCATGTGGCGTACAAGTCTAAGCGAAGCTATCGAGCAACACCAGAAGCGGATGGATATTCTGTGGTCTCGCTCGATTCCGTGGGATCAGAATCGAGAGGGGCGGATAGACGGGGTCGATACACGAAGTTTGGCTATACTCCCGATAAGAAACACAGGTGCATCTAGCTACACAAGAGCTCTTGCAACCACCTTATCGGAGTCCGCGCTCGAGCCGGTTGGTATTTAAACTCGTATTCTTAGCAACTTACATGCTGCGGGTCGCTTTTTTGTTTGTTTGTTTGTTTTTTTTGGGGGGGAGGCGGTCAATCCGAGGAAGGAAAAGGTCTGCCACGCGAAAGACGGCTGTGTCTCAAATGGCTGGCAAATTTCACCAAAAGACTACCGAGAATCCACTTCTGCACGGGCGGTTCGTCGTAAACCTAGCCTATATGAAACGCGCATTCGTGCTGCGGTTAAGCCCAGACTCCAACCCCGCCGAAGGCAAGTTCCAAGGCCGTGTCGAAGAAGTCGACACGAACCTCGAGATCAAATTCCACTCGCTTGAAGAGTTCCTAGCCTTCCTGCAGGACTGTCTTGCAAAGAGCTCAGACAGCGGCTAACGTCGCTGCAAGCCCCCAAGAAATCGCTTGTCATCATCACAGGTGGTATTTCCTGTCTTACAGGGCTCACGACGTACGAAGGCAGTTTTCGGCAGCCCGTAAACTTCGTCTTTCAGTGGAATGCGGCATATCTGGCGAATTGCGCAGGATATGCCTCAAGGTGACCCTAGAACACCCGTTTCCAACCCTTTCTCCACCAAAATTCCACGGAAGCGACGACGACTCGACGTTTGAGTTGGCTTAGTCTTACTTCAACACAGTCAACACCCGACCGCGGAGAGGGAGATGAGCGATAAACTTCAGGGCACAAAAGGACTTCTTCACGCTGCCCCGCTGTGTAGGCAATCGAAATGCGTTCCCCAAATCGAAAGGGAGGAATACTATGAGCGTTACTGAAGTTAGACCGACACCGCAGACATCTTTCATGACCGCCCCGCCTCCGACTCTATCGGAGATGCCGTTGACCGGATCCGAGACGCCCATCCCCTACGAACTGAGCCGCGAACCACAAGTGCTAACGGAGAATTTGAGCGAGGAGAGAGTACGGCTTGAGGATGAAATCCTGAGCGAGCCGAACTTTGCGGAGGTAGTGGGGAGAAGTGCGGTTCTGCGGGGTGTGTTGCGGCAGGTCGAAGTTGTGGCGGCGACCGATTCCGGGGTATTGATCCAGGGTGAGACGGGCACAGGAAAGGAGCTCATCGCGCGTGCGATCCACAATCTGAGCGCCCGACGCCAGCGGCCATATATCAAAGTAAATTGTGCAGCCATTCCGTCGGGACTGCTGGAGAGCGAACTTTTTGGACATGAGAAGGGAGCTTTTACGGGTGCCATCATGCGCAAGGCGGGCCGCTTCGAGGTCGCAGACAAGGGAACACTTTTTCTCGATGAAGTTGGCGACATCCCGCTTGAACTTCAGTCCAAACTACTGCGGGTTTTGCAAGAACATGAATTCGAAAGGCTAGGTAGCGCACGCACTCAGCAAGTCGATGTGCGCATTGTTGCCGCCACCCATCGGGATTTGAGGCAGATGGTCGAAGACGGGGAGTTCAGAAGCGATTTGTTTTACCGGCTGCACGTTTTTCCTCTAACCGTACCTCCCTTGCGCGATCGTCGCGAGGACATACCTCTTCTGGTGCGTCACTATGTTCACAAGTACTCCAGGCGGATGAATCGGAGGATCAAGACGATTCCATCCCAAGCGATGGAAGCTTTTAGAAGTTATTCATGGCCGGGCAATGTGCGTGAACTGCAGAACTTTATTGAGCGGACGGTGATTCTATCGCCGGGGAGTATCCTGCGTCCACCTCTTGCCGAGCTCAAAGAGGCGGCTGTGCAAATGCCCAGTCCGGAGCTAAGCACCTTGGAAGAAATGGAGCGTGAACACGTGCTGCGGGCGATCCGAAAATCCAACTGGATCATCGGTGGTCCGAAGGGCGCGGCCGCACGCCTGGGTATGAAGCGAACGACCCTGGCCTATCGGATACGCAAACTTAATATTCCGCTTCGTCCTCAATGAAGGAAAACCGGTGATCTGCTGCATGGCAGCATGTGCGAGGGTTTTTAGTTGGAAAGATGCGACTACAGGACCAAGGGCAGTCCAGATTGTCTCCGCGCTTCTTACGCTGCGATCAGCCGTGACCTACTAGGTGAAATGGAAAGGAATGGAAATGAGTACCGCTGGGTTCGGTTCCCACGCTGAATTCGGGCGCTGGCTTTCAGGGCTACGAATTGCAAAATCAGATTCGAACGCCAGGTAATGGCGATTTGGCGACGGCTATACCGTCGTCCAGCTGTCCGAGGGCAGCAGGAGTTGCCGTTTTGGCCCACTCTCCGCCAAAGGTACACGACGGGCCAGACTCCGCAGCATCGGATCTGTTGTGGAAACAACAACTTGCACGTCGAGGCGGAGGGCCACTTAAATGCACCAGTTAAATTGAGTGAGCATCCTTCTCCTCTTTCAGGTTTCCTGAAACTAAGTCAGCCCATCTGAAGTTCTTTCCTCTTAGCCTACAACCCTACAACCCTTTAAGGAGGTTGATATGTTTGCACGCAATGTCTCGATCCATCTGAAAGCGAATATGCTGTCCGACTACACGCGAGCTTTTGAAAAAGACGTCCTGCCTTTGCTGCGGAAGCAGAATGGCTTTAAGGACGAAATCACTTTCGCCGGTCCCGGCGGAGTTGATGTGACCGCGATCAGTTTGTGGGAAAACAAGAAAGATGCCGACAACTACAACACCAATACCTATCCGCAAGTGTTGAAGACGCTGGCAGGATTTATCGAGGGAACGCCCCAAGTTCACACCTCTGACGTTGTCACCTCGACCTTCCAAAAGCGCGAACTTGTAGCAGCGTAAAAAGACACTCTGAGTTGGTTGGGTACGTGAAGGCGGAGTTACGTCCGCCTTCTCGCGCCCCCAACCAGCACTCGGTTCGCGCCGACGAGGGCGCACAATCACGGCCATACACACTCCGACTAGTAGCTTGCGGTAGCTAAAGCCCGCTGTTTCGTGGACTGCCCTTCCCAAGGCGCGACTTGCGATGCACGGCGATTCTGGCATGGACGTTCAGAAGTTCCTTGCACGGGAGCACACCCCATCTGATACCATTGGATCGCGTGTTCCCGCACAAATCCGATAGCTCTAAAGCACCCTGATTCGAGTCAGGGCGTTTAAGTCTTGGAGTGATTTTCCCGCCATTATACGACGCACGTGCGATGATTCTTGGCTCTCTTCGTTCGGAGTTTTTATGGTGAGAGTTCTTCCGACATGGGCGAATGGAAGTAAGTTTCGGTACTCTGGTTCCGTCTCTTCTGGTACTGATATTGAGTATGGGACTGAGTTCTGCCGCAGAGCATCTGGCTCTGCTGATGAGTACAGGAGATTGCTAGAGCATTTCGCTTAAGAAGGGAGAAGTCCCAATCGGGACTGGATTTGCCAAGCGCCCGACAAACAGCGTTGGTCAGTGGCTTGTAGATCATCGCGGCACGAAACCTGTTATCGCTTCCTATGTCGGCCCCATTCTAATTGCAGAGGAATATGCAAAACGCGGTAACCAATCTGACCTGATCCATTTCGTGTAGGTGCATAACCTGCCTAGCGGCTGCGTTTAGCGTTCTGCCAACGCGCTTTGGCAGCCTCGGGCTATTTTAGACCGCTCTGCTTTGGTCATGGTCTTGAGGCCGCGCTTTCCGCCGATGTGACCACCCTTCCGACCGATAGCGGCCATATACTCAGAAATGGTCGCTGGAGGAGTGCTCCCGGTCACTTTCGGAACCTTCTGGTGGGGGAATCTGGCCTGTAGAGACAGCGACGGTCCAAGCGGCGAGTTGGTTCGGGTCTCGCGGACGTTTGCTCTTGCCGATAGTCATGATCAGTGCCCCGAGGATATGGTGAAGATGATGCAGGTAGCGTAGCTTATGTAACCTAGAACAAACCAGAATCCCGCTTCGAGCACCCTCTTGAATCGTGGCGCCATTGAGGACACAATCATCCCATATACGCCCCCCTTTGGCGTGCGAACCCCGTTTTGCGTGAGCAGAAAAACGCGTGTCGCTAAATTCTCACCTTTCCTTTTCAAGTAGGAGCCAAAGGTATGCACCAGCTCCAGCGAATAAAAACAGCAGCGCTAATTTCCAAAATTCAACCATAGCAGGGCCATTCTACGTCAGGGAATCTCGCACGGAAGGCGTTGGGGAAAATTCCATGGGCACGCTCAGCAGAAAGACGGGGTGTGGCCCTCGGCGATCTGCAAAGAATTTTGCCAAGGGAATGAAGGCCGGTACCTGCGTAACTTCTTGACCCTGACGGTTCCGTGGTGGAATCCCAAAGAGAGGAATTGCTTATGAAGCCGCTTTGCATTGCGATGCTGTTCCTGTTCTTGTTCGTGAGCACAGCGTTTGCTGAAGGTGGAAACGTATTGCTGCACTCCTGTCAAATCGCTGTGCGGGACATAGACGCAGGCTACACTGCGCAAATGTCCCATCAGGATAAATTCTATGAAGGAGCATGCTTTGGGAAAAGGGCGCGCGGGAGCGCGCCTTTTGGCGTTTGCGTTGGTGAAACCCGCCAACCAAAGCAGAGGTTACCGCAACTATATCCATTGATAGGAGACTGTCATGAAGAAGAGGATATTGGTCTGCGCGATGAGCGCATTGTTGCTTGCAATCAGCAGTAGGGCAGACGACAAAGAAAAAGACGA
>Ga0073928_10000431_pt1 | contig 99303 bp, 101 predicted proteins | sample PaiPotPPA55metaG_FD_76969 | JGI IMG/M metagenome (GOLD analysis project Ga0073928, IMG submission 76969) | Iron sulfur acid spring bacterial and archeal communities from Banff, Canada, to study Microbial Dark Matter (Phase II) - Paint Pots PPA... ... | reverse complement strand
GTCACCCAAAACCGGCCAATGAGGGTCACCTGAAAACCGGCCAACGAGAATGAGGCTCGGGGACGTTGATTCCGACGCAAGGCAGTAGCCTTCGTTGGCATGAGCAACGTCTTGAGCGAAGCGGAAAAACAACAAGTGATAGCCCTGGGACGACTCGGATGGCCCTTGCGGCGCATCGAGCAAGCGACCGGGGTGCGTTGTTCGGCGCGGAAACATCGACAAGGCTCCTTACAATCGTTCATGCGGCGCGGCTGTCGTCTTTCTGAGCCGTTTCCATTTTAGCCTTGAGTTTCCGAATCCGCGAGATGTAAGAGACGGTAATAAGCAGTGCTTCCACCCCCGCACTTCATCTCTATGGGTGGGCCCAAGGCCCATGCGAAACTCTTCCATAATCCGGTAACGGAAGGGTTGCCGACAACACACCCAGAATCATTGCCATCCGCGTTCAATGTGCTGCATAGCCTTCGCCGCTCACTTCACACGACACCATCATTGGGACGATGCAGTACATGTACCAGAACAGATCGAAGGCCGGGGCTATTTAGGCAAGTCCAGCGCCGGATTTTGCGCGAAGAAGTTCACCGGCTTCAACTCGAACTCATGCCACACTGTCGGCATGACCGGCCAGTCCTCGGAATGAGGCACGTGGTGAAATCCCACTGAGTACCACAGCACGATATCGGTGTTTTCGATGGGGCGATTGGCTTTCGTCCACGTCGGCAGACCTTCCCCGCCTTTGCTCAGGAATGGGTAGTCGCCTGCGGCGTATCGCTCATTCGCACGATAAGGAGTCACCCATACCTGGTAGTCGGTAAAGCCGGCGCGTTTCTGCGGATAGTCGTCGGGGAGCAAGAGCGACATGGCATTGTCGCCGGGCATCAATTCGTAGCCCACGGGATAGCCGAGAGGACCCTTCACGTTGGGGTTGATCACGCGCCAGCCCTCAGGATGCTCCATGCTCATGCGGGCTTTCGCCTGCTCTTCTGTCTTGGCGGTCTCCGGTTCAGCGACCCACAAGCTCTTTCGCAGGTTCTCGGCTGGCAGACGCTTCACCTGGAACTTATCTCGCACGAAGCTGTTCGCGGTTCCATCCACGTCGAAGTCAAGGCGGAAGGAAAAGAAGTGGTCGTGGTCGATGCCCACGTTATTCTCGGCGATGAAGCGGCCGTAGCGGCTGGCCTCGCCCTTGGGGTCGTCCGCTGCCGACCGGCTGTTCACAGCCATGGTCTGGTCAAAGCCCGTCGCGCCCACGCGCACGCGAATGCTACCGTTCTGCTGGAAGACCCAGTCGAAGATGTAGTCGTAGTTGCCGAAGATGCCGATCGTGCGCAGCACGAGTTCGCGCGCTTTGCGGCTCTCGACGATTCCCGTATCGTCGTGCCGCCACGCTATGGAGCTCGTCGGCTGTTCGAACAGGCACGCGGCACGCTGCTTGGTCTGCACGATTCCTTTCCAGTTGGCATACATCTGGTCGAAGTAGACGGCGTTTTCCGGACAGTCGTCGCCCACCGCCAGCGAGCTTGCAAACCCGTCTGCACCCAGGCCGGCGTCAAAGAACACCCTGGCAAACCATCCTTCGCTCGGTTCCATGTAGGGCACAAAGATTTCCGAGAGCGAGCCTTCGTACAGAATTGACCGCAGCTTGCCGCCGTCCTGATAGCCCACGTTGTTGACCACCAGGCCGACGCGCCGGTCGATGCGGAAATGCAAGTTCCACTTCTGCCAGCTCACCGACTGACCATCGAGCCGGTAACTTGGTCCCATCGGTTGCTGTACGGTCAGCGGTGTGGGCACGTCGCGTATGGCGCCGACCGACGCCAAGTCGTAGTTCGATTCAGCCTTTGGGATGGGGACCACGCCCGTGTCGATGACGCGCACGACTTTCTTTTCATTTATATCCAACAAGATCGTGAGGCCCTCGATGACCCCGCCATCCTCCAGAGGACCGATTTGCTGCACGCAGACCACGCGCAACAGGCGCCGTCCTTCCTCTTCTGCGGCTCCGTAGTAGCCCTCAGGACCGCCGCCGCAAAATACGGTATTAAAGTCGGTGATGCCGCGTTTTTTCAAAGCGGCCTTGACCTCGTCGTTGTCTTTGACCAGGTCCTTGAATTCATCGCTCTCCTCCAGTGGCGAAGGGGGCTGCACTCCCTTAATTTCCGTCCACGAAACGAGCTTCTTGCCATTCACATCCACGACGGCCTCGAAGGTTTGAGGCCCCTTCTTGACTACAACCAGCGCTTCGCGCCGCATGGACTGGCCCTGCTTACCAAGCCGACGGGAGGATTGTTAATGCGCTTCTTGTCGCTATGCTCATAGCGGTCGATGGGGCGCTTTCGTGGCATCGCGCCAGTTTTCTTCTTTCGCGGCATCTGAGAGGACCTGACCTCTTGTCCGGGTAAAGTATCGAGGGAGTGAACACAGAATTCTATATTGCAGGACACAACAAGTGCCAGCCAACTGCGATTGTCCAATGTGACTTCACAAGGAATTCGATTGAAGACTTCCCGACGCTGGCCTGCGAACCCCGTTTTACGGCGAGGAGAGAAACCGGGAGGAGGCGATTGACCTGGCAATGAGGTGATATCGCGATTTTGCGACAACTGGCACTCGAATTTGGGTTGTGTCAAACTGAAATGGAGAACCGGCTTTCTCCGGGGGAAGGGCTAGGTTGTCAGCTAGCACTACTGCACTCGAGCAGCCCTTGCGAACGGTACTGCTCCCAAAAACAGTGCCATGCCGGGAAGAATGGAGCCGAATAACACTGCCATCGAGAAATAGACCCACTGCGGCTTCGCATAGACGAACTTGCCAATAACTGTGAGAAAGCCCACCAAGCTCGTCATCGCGATCACAGGAAACAAAGCAGCGGCGAGGAGCGCCAGGCGTTCGCCTCCGGCGCGGCGAGATAAATACGCGCCAGCGGCGCCACACAATGGCAAACTCATGAGCCAGGGGATGTAAACCACATAGGTTGCCCATCCCCGCGCGACAAATCGAGGTTCGAGGCCACAAAGCGTCGAGATCGTCAGACAGGACATCGCCGCTGTGAGACTGACGAGCGCTGGTACCCAAAATGTTCTTGTACGTGAGTTCATCGCGTGGGTGTTCATGTTTTTCTTGGTTCGAGTGCTCAGCCGAGACCATGCGCCCAATGACAGGGCGACACCCGGTGCAACAATCCAGTTCAGCACCCCGCAAAGCAGACCAAACCACTGGCGCGGAGATGGATGGCTCATCCTGGTTGCTAATGCTATCCAGAGCGGGATCATCACGAACGAGGGAGACAGGGCCGCGGTAAGGCCAGTCAATCGGTCGCCTCCGGCGCGACGGGACAACTGCACGCTTAATGCGCCAAACAACGGCAAGGCGGCGAGCCAGAGAAGCTGGTAGGTGAGCGGGAGCCCTGCGTGGTTTAACAGCGTCTGCGATTGTGGAAAGGACCGCTGCAAGATCATCCTCCACGCCATTGAACCCGTCAGGCTAGCCAGGGCAGGTAGCCAGAGTGTTCTTGTGCGGCTGTTCATCATCGTTTCGTCCTTGCGCTGCCCGTGTTCGAGCCAGCCAATTCCTGCCAGCAACTTCTTCGAGAGAACGGTCGACAGCAGGAAACTTGCGGAATCTCCGAGCTAATCTCGAACCACTTTCTGATGGGCAGAAGTATGAACGGAATCTAGTGTTGTTGCACGGTTACGAAGGTCAGCAACGCACTGAAATATCTTTTCCCTCCGATGTCGGCTCTATCAGTTGTTGCAATCAGGTGTCACAAGCTTGCGCCGTCCCTTCGCCCTTCCAAGTGGATTTTGAGTGTTATCGGGGATGCTACGTCAATTATCGTGCCACCCGCATTCCTCGACCGTTCATCCATCGCAAGAGCTTCATTAACGGTCGAGGGCCAGAGGCCGCACCTGCTCAACGAGTACTTTCAGTGTCATGTCTAGTTCAGTGGCCGATGGTTCATGGCCAGTGCCAGGCACCAAATAGAATTGCTTGCGCGGTGCCTTGATGCTGTCGAAATAGGCTTTGGCCAGTTCAGGCAAGGCTGTCAGATCTTCTTGGCCTTGAAGGATGAATATTGGAATTGCAAAGTCCGTTCCGAGTGCTGGAAGATCGACCTGCTCCATCGGTCCAGACATCTTCAAACCCCAAAAATGCTCAAAGGAAAAATCGTCCGCCGCCTCATATTGAGCTCGCTCCTCAGGCGAAGCGTACGCGGGGTTGAGCTTCTCGGGAGCTGGTGGCGCGGTCATTATCTTGGACTGATAGACTCGTCTCGTTTTTGCGAACACGGGCCACTTTTTAAGCGAATCCCAAGGCGGTGGGCCAATCGCCGTCAGTGCGGTAATCGCCTGCTGATCGCCAGCTGCACGCGCCATTTCAAGCACACGCGCATAGCTGGCCGACTCGTTCTTGCGTGTATTCACCATTTGGGCGTCGCCGACGTATGCGTAGAACAGGTCCGGCCGAGCATGAGCCATATAAGTGCCGAGGATCGAACCCCAGGAACCGCCGTAAATAATGATCTTCTTTTTGCTGAGATGTTTAGCGAGGAACTGGGCAACTTCGATGCCATCATCCGCCATGCGGTCGACAGTCATGGTCGGTTCGATCGATGGGCCGCTCTTTCCGTAGGTTCTGCCAGCGCCACGTTGGTCCCATTGGACCAGCGTGAAGTCTTTCTCCCATCCCGCGTACATGGCATCGGCAAATGGACTCAAGGCGTCCCCTGGTCCACCGTGCAGGAAGAGCACGACCGGATTGTTGCGATCATCACCTTTGATCGTGATCCATTGGTCGATGCCTCCGATCCGGACAAACATCTCTTCCTTAACCCGCTCTGGCGCGCGGACAGGTAACGCTTGCACCGCCGCATTCTGTGGAAGAGCAGGATAGGCAAGGCTCAGGGCGACAACCGCAACAGGCCCCGTGAGAAGCCACCATGCTGGTCTCGCAGTATCAGTCAACCCAGGCAATAGACTCGCCTTTGGTGGTGTTATAGCATGGCTCTCCATCGCGGGCTAGCCGCCTATTTTTCTGGCGTGCAGTTTGGTTCTCCAACTTCGCGGGCCGCACTTGAGCACGTGGCCGTGGTGCAGTAGGCGGTCGAGCATAGCGCTCACGGCAGCCGCGTCGCCCAGCAGTTTGCCCCAGTCTTCAACGGGACGGTTCGAGGTCAGCATGGCGCTGGCGCGCTCGTAGCGGCGAATGATGATCTCCAGCAGTTCTTCGGCAGCGGTGAGCGGCAGTTTGCGCATGCCCAGGTCGCCGGGGATGAGCAGGGGCACGGTGACCAAGAACTCCATGCGCTCTTTGCGGGTTATCTTGCGGGACTCATTTCGAACCGAGCTCGCCATCGAACTGTCGGATAACCCCATAGCACTCGCAGGCGGAGTCTTCAAGTTTCTTGCGGTTCACGATCTTCACTGCACCACGGGTGTATTCGATTATCCCCTTCTTCTGCAAAACACCGGCGGCCACGCTCACGCTAGGCCTATCTGTCCCTAGCATCGTTGCGAGAAAATCATGGGTGATAGGCAGGGCCCCTGAATCCACTCTGTCCTGAGTCATTAGCAGCCACCGCGCAAGGCGTTGCTTAATATCGTGCAGCCGATTACACGCGGCGGTTTGTGCAACCTGCATACTCCGAACTACTGCATAGCGGTTCAACATCAATTGCAGTTGTGGAGTCGATTTCAACGTATTATGCAAAGCTCCAACTGTTACCCCAAATCCGTCCCCCGTGACTTGAACCACCGCCCTCAGCGGACCCCTGCTCAGGCCAACAACCGTCGGTGTTCCTGTAAAGCCCTCATTGCCAACTATGCCAGCTTCGGCGGTCTTTCCATCTTTCATTACGACGACAAGAGAAATCAGACCCCGATTCGGGAAATACGCAAATTCTAGCTTTTCGCCGGCCTCGTGAAGGACTAGGTGGTTTGGCCAGCGGGCGTATTCGAGGTGAGGGCGAAGGGAGTTGTACTCGCTGTCGGAGATTGATAGAAGTATTTTGTTGCTGACTGGCTTTCCTGTGGCATTTGTCCGCTCGCCGGACTGCACGATTTGGAGTTCCATGCGTGCCACAAGCGAGGGAAACCTCCTGGAGCGCTATTCGGTGGAGTATACAAGGTCCAAACGCGACGCTTCTGTAGGGTATCTTACATTGGCCTCACCGCTGCGACGCGCGAGCATCACGACACACGAAGCGTGCCCAACAGCCAAAACGATTCCACTTCATTTCAATCCAAGGCCCCCGAAAATCAGACGTTACCACGAATGAAACGTTTTCACGTATGTAGTCTGCCCAACAGACCATCACCGTTGGCATGTGATATTAATCTAACGGGAGAAAAGTAATGGGCCCCCGTGCGGCGGCCAAGAAACTCAGCAAATTCGATACGAAGACATTCCTTTCCACCATCAACGGTGGTAGAAAGATCGAAGCTTTTTTCAAGAAGCAGACGATCTTTGCCCAGGGCGACTCGTCCGATGCTGTTTTTTATATACGGGAAGGAAAGGTAAAACTCACCGTTGTGTCGCAGATCGGTAAAGAAGCCACAATCGGCATTCTGAACAAGGGCGATTTCTTCGGAGAAGGTTGCCTTACAGGGCAGCGCCTCCGGCTGTCCTCCGCAACGGCAATGACCGATTGCTCCGTGATGCGAATCGATAAGAAGTCAATGGTGGATGTGCTCCACCGGGAACACGCGTTTTCCGATATGTTCGTGGCATACTTGCTGACCCGAAACATCCGATACGAAGAGGATTTGGTTGACCAGCTTTTCAATTCCAGCGAGAAAAGGCTAGCCCGGATATTGCTATTGCTGGCTCATTTCGGCAAGGACGGAAAGCCCGAAACCGTAATCCCCAAGATGAGTCAGGAGTCCCTAGCAGAGATGGTAGGTACAACTCGCTCGCGGGTTAGCTTTTTCATGAACAGGTTCAGGAAATTGGGGCTCATTGATTATCACGCCGGTGATGCATTGCAAGTTCACAGTTCACTTCTCAACATCGTTCTCCACGACTAGAACTTCATTTCGAACAATGTGGCTATGCTCTCGCGCAGACATCGCCACCCTCGGCCTCGCCATAATAACTTCGGCAAGTGTCCCTTTGGCCGATTGCTTTTGTGTTTTTCTCTTAGCCATACACCCGTGATTTCAGAAATTCGGGACCTCAACTGGTCAATTGGATCAAGTGGCCTTTTGTCTAGAAGCGGGTGGTCGGAGGCGAAAGGGAATAATTGATGTAAAGGCGTTAGCACTCATTGACCACCATTTCAAATTTCTAAAATTTCCGTCCGCGCGGGTCCCATCCGTCAATCGAATGCCACCCCCCGAGCGATAAGCTTAAACCTCGCCCGGAAAAATTTGCCGACCACGACCGAGCCAGCAATCGAGAAACAAATTGCTCCGCGCTGGCACGAATCCGACGCACAATCCGAATCACTCAAACTCCGCAAATCCCCTGCAAATCCGCTGCTAATCCGCGTTTGATTGGCTCACGAAATTCTTCGCCCGTTCCATGTGCGTAGCAGTGCTCGGGCAGGTTTGGCCGCAAACGAGCAAGCATGTTCGCTGCGTGCTAACCGCCGCTTAGCAGTCGCAGGAGAACAAACCGTGAGCAAGAAACATTTCATTGCCCTAGCCGATTATCTGCGGGATACGCATGGCTACTGCGAAGCTTTCACTCCCGCTCAACTAGAGCACCTCGCTAACTTCTGCCATGCCCAGAACTGTGCTTTCAAACGGGAACGATGGCTCGACTACATTGCTGGCAAATGCGGAAAGAATGGAGGTTCACGCTAATGGCGAGTCTATTCGAGGCCCTACCACTTCAAACCACGCTAGGCTTCCCAGAGCCTTTGACTGAGAAGTACCGACCGCGAACGTTTGACGGCTTCGTCGGCCTTGAGAAAATTCGCAAGTGCATGGCGCGGTTAGCCGCACAGCCGTTTCAGAGTGCTTGGCTATTCATCGGGCCAAGTGGAACCGGGAAAACCACGATGGCGTTAGCTTTGGCGGAAGCGATTCCCGCAGAACTTCATCACATTCCGAGCCAAGAGTGCAACTTGGAGAACATCGAACGTGTACGGCGGACATGCCAGTATGTGCCGATGGCTGGCAAGCGGATGCACTTGATCGTTGTGGACGAAGCTGATCGAATGACGGATGCTGCCCAGGTGTCGCTCCTAAGCAAACTTGATTCGACAAACTTTCCACCGAACACGATCTTCGTATTCACGTCCAACGATTCTTCGCGCCTAGAGCCAAGGTTTTTGTCGCGGCTGAGCGTGCTGGAATTCTCCAGCTATGGTATTGCCAAGGAAGCGACGGAGCTATTAGCGCGAGTCTGGGATGCGGAGACCGACAACCCGACTGAGCGGCCAAACTTCGCCAGAATCGTCAAGGACAGCAACAACAACGTTCGAGAGGTACTCAACCGCTTGCAGGTCGAAATCATGATGGCGTAAGCGGACGCGGTTAATTTCCCGCGATCTGATAGCGTAGGCGACTATGACGAAACATTGCGCGATTCATCCCGATACCCGGCTTGTCGTGGCCGAATATTGCCCTGTGTGTCGAGGGCAGCAAGGCGGGACCAACTCCGCGAAGGGCATGACCGCTGCGGAGCGATCCAAGCGAGCACAGAAGGCAGCGAGAGCACGATGGCCGAAGGCGAAGAAACCCTAATCACACCCGCCCAACCGGAAGAAAATTTATCTCCGGGCACCGTCGTGAAGATTCACCGGTACTCCAGCCTTGTTGGATACCAGTTTTGGCCCTCGCATTGCATTCAGTATCCGCCGCGTCTTGGATTCGCCAGTGTTCATGCATGTTTCCAAGGCCGCTATGACCGAACTATGACCGCAAAAAAAGAGAGTCGAATGGCAAGACCTAGAGGAACAGGAAGCATCTACCTCCAGAAAGGGAGTGCTATGTGGTGGGTGAAGTATTACCGCAACGGCAAGCCCTACCGGGAGAGCACCCACAAGACGAACGAAAAGGAAGCTCAAGATTTCCTAACTCGACGGATGGGGGAGATTGTCACAGGGAACTTCTACGGCCCCAAGTCTGAGCGAATCCGAATCGAGGAACTAGCGGACGATCTCTTGAGGGATTATCGAATCAATGGCAAGAGGTCTCTCGACGATTTAGAGGCGCGATGGAAGCTCCACCTAAAGCCGTTCTTCGGCGATCTCAAAGCCGTTGACGTTTCCAGCGATCTAGTTGCCCGGTACGTCGATAAGCGACAGGAGCAACGGGCAAAGAACGCGACTATCAACCGGGAGTTAGCTGCACTCAAACGGATGTTTCACCTTGGACACCGAACGACTCCGCCGAAGGTGAATCGCATTCCAGCGTTCCCAAGGCTCGCCGAGGACAACATTCGGAAGGGATTCTTGGAAGATGGGCAGTATGAAAAGCTCTTCGCCGCGTGTTCTGAAAACTGGTTTCGAGCCATCGTGGAGGTTGGCCGAACCTACGGATGGAGAATCAGCGAACTGCTGAACATGCGCGTAAAGCAGATTGATCTTCTCTCTCGCACAATTCGCCTGGAACCGGGAACGACGAAGAATCGCGATGGGCGAGAAGTCACGATGACAAGACGTGTTCACGAACTGCTGAAGCTATGCGTGTTCGGCAAGACTGGCGAGATGTTTGTGTTCACTCGCTCTAGCGGTCAACCTGTTCGGGATTTTCGAGGAACCTGGGCGAAGGCATGTAAAGAGGCTGGAGTGCCGGGATTGCTCTTCCACGACCTTCGTAGGACCGCAGCACGGAACTTGCGAAGGGCTGGTGTCGCAGAGGGCGTGATTATGAAGATCGGAGGCTGGCGAACCAGAAGTGTTTTTGAGCGATACGCAATTGTGTCTCAGGCAGACATCGTCGAGGCTCTTGGACGGCTAGAACTTCGAGATGGGCATAGTCTCGGGCATAGTGAACCTACCGAGGAAGAACCCACCGAAACACCCACGGCTTGATAATCGCATGAGTCTGCGGCGTTTACGCTGGTGCCGGGAGGGGGAGTCGAACCCCCAAGGTACTAAGTACCGGCGGATTTTGAGTCCGCTGCGTCTGCCAGTTCCGCCATCCCGGCTGAGGTGGCAAGTGACTGAGACTAAAGCTTAATTCACTTTTGTCCCGTTGTCATCTGCACCATTTTTGGTGCCCACTGTGGCTGTTCGCCGCCAGTTGGTTTGCTTTGCTCTCTCACTGTGGAACGAACACGATCCGATTCTGAAAGAGCGGATCTTCGGTTTAACTGGAAACGAAGGCAACCACGGCGAGGACGTGAAGGAATACTACTTCTATCTCGACAGCACGCCTTCGCACTCCTACATGAAATATCTCTACAAATACCCGCAAGCGGAATTTCCTTACGCGAAGCTCGTGGAGGAAAACCGACGGCGCGACAAGAGCCAACCGGAGTTCGAGTTACTCGACACCGGCGTATTCGACGAAGATCGCTACTTCGACGTGTTCATGGAATATGCAAAGGCCGATGTCGAGGACATTCTGATCAAGATCACGATCACAAACCGTGGACCGGAAGCTTCTAATCTTAGGGTTCTGCCCACAATTTGGTTTCGCAATACGTGGTCGTGGGGAAATCGTGCCCTACGTCCGAAGCTGCACCAAGCGCGTCCCGCTCCCAACCCGGTCATCGAACTGAATCTTTCTCCACTGAACCAAGCTCAGTCCAATACCCGTTGGCTCCATTGTGAAGGCTCTCCAGAACTTCTTTTTGCCGAAAACGAGACGAACGCTAAAAGGCTATTTGGAATTGAGAATCTCACTCGCTTCGTCAAAGATAGCATCAACGACCATGTCGTGCATGGTGTCAAGGAAGCGGTCAATTCCGAACATGTTGGCTCGAAAGCAGCCGCCCATTACAAATTGTCACTCGGTTCGGGAAAGACGGTTGCAATAAGGATGCGACTCGCCGACTCTGACTTCAACGGAACGAACGCGTTTGCTGCCTTCGACGAAACGTTCACACTCCGTCAGCGTGAGGCCGATGAATTCTACACAACGGTGATTCCTCAGGATCTCTCCGCAGACGCGAAGAACGTAATGCGCCAGGGCTTTGCGGGGATGCTCTGGTCCAAGCAGTTCTATCACTACGTCGTCAAGGATTGGCTGCGCGGCGACCCGGGCAACCCGCGCCCGCCCCAGGAGCGATGGAAGGGACGCAATCATCAATGGACTCACCTGTACAACGCTGACGTAATTTCCATGCCGGACAAGTGGGAGTATCCGTGGTATGCGGCTTGGGACCTGGCGTTCCACTGCATTCCGCTTGCCCTGGTCGACCCTGATTTCGCAAAAGAGCAGCTCACGCTGATGCTCCGCGAGTGGTACATGCACCCTAACGGGCAGATACCCGCTTACGAATGGGCTTTGGGGGACGTTAATCCGTCCGTGCATGCATGGGCCGCGTGGCGCGTGTACAAGATCGACAAGAAGCGAACAGGCCGAGGCGACCGCGAATTTCTGAAGCGCATCTTCCACAAGTTGATGCTGAACTTCACCTGGTGGGTAAATCGGAAGGACGCCGAGGGTATGAATATCTTCCAGGGCGGATTTCTCGGGCTGGACAACATCGGCGTGTTCGATCGCAGCGCTCCCCTGCCCACCGGCGGCTATCTCGAACAGTCCGACGGAACCAGTTGGATGGCCATGTACACCCTGAATTTGCTGGCTATCGCACTGGAACTGGCGAAAGAAGAGCCCTGCTATGAAGACATGGCTAGCAAATTTTGGGAGCATTTTATCTACATTGTGCATGCCATGAGCCATCGCGGCCGCAACTGCATCGGACTTTGGGACAAAGAAGACGGTTTTTTCTATGACGTGCTGAAGCTCCCTGACGGCTCACAGTTTCCAATGAAGATCCGCTCCATGGTGGGATTGATCCCGCTGTTTGCAGTGGAACTCTGGAGCCGGAAATGCTCGATCGGCTGCCCGACTTCAAGCGACGTCTGGAATGGTTTATCGATAACCGTCCCGATCTCACGGAAAGCTTCGCCTGCATGCGCAGCACGGGGATGGGCGAACGGCGGCTGTTGTCCATCGCAAATCAAGATCAGCTTCGCCGGATTCTCAAGTACATGCTGGACGAGCATGAGTTTCTATCGCCGTACGGAATCCGCGCTCTGTCTCAGTTCCATCGGGAGAACCCTTACTCACTCCACGTTAACGGAACCGAGCACAGGGTGGATTATGAACCGGGCGAATCGACGACGGCAGTATTCGGAGGAAATTCGAACTGGCGTGGCCCGATCTGGTTCCCCGTGAATTTTCTCCTGGTCGAGTCCTTGCAAAAGTTCCACCACTATCTGGGGAACGATTTCAAAGTCGAGTTCCCGACCGGATCGGGAAACATGAACACGTTGTGGGACGTGGCAGGTGAGCTGTCGCGCCGCATGACAAACATCTTTCTTCGTGACGAAAAGGGCCACCGGCCAGTATTCGGCAACTTGGAGAGGTTCCAGACGGACCCTCATTGGTGCGACTTGGTGCTGTTTCATGAGTACTTCCACGGCGACTCCGGTTCCGGAGTGGGCGCCAGTCATCAAACCGGATGGACCGGAGTGGTCACCAAGTTAATTCAACAGAGCGGCGAATTTCGCGAATGCAAGAAAACTGAGCCAGCGGCTGCCACTGTAGGCGCAGACTGAATTCGTAAGGAGCGGTGATGATTCACTTCGAACGGGAGACATGGAATGATCTGGATGTTGCTCTTCGGCGCGAGTGGCTGGAAACCAATGGGCTCGGCGGTTTTGCTTCGTCAACAATCGTTGGTTTGAACACCCGCCGCTACCACGGCCTCTTGGCGGCCGCCACCAGACCGCCAGTGGGCCGCCTGGTTCTGCTCTCCAAGGTCGAAGAGACGCTGTTCATCGATGGGAAGCGTTTCGATCTATCGGCCAACCGCTATCCAGGTGTTATTCATCCGCAAGGATTCCACTATCTCAAACAGTTTCGTCTCGACCCGTTTCCAGTGTTTACTTATGAAGTGGAAGGCATCGAGATCGAGAAGTCCGTGTTCATGATTCACGGCGAAAACAGCGCGGTGATTCATTATGAAGTGAGGAAGAACGATCGTCCGGAGGTACCGAAGAACCTGCAGCTAGAAATTCGTCCGTTGATTGCATTCCGCGACTACCACGGCACGACCCACGAAAACGGCGTCATTAACCCAGCGGTGCAAGAACGCTCCGGAGTGGCAAGTGTCACTCCTTATCACGGAATGCCTAGTCTGCACTTGGCGCACAACGCTATCGAGCTACGGAAAACAGGCGATTGGTATCGCAACTTTGAATACGACGCCGAGCGTGAACGCGGACTCGATTTCTCTGAAGATCTCTTCAATCCCTTTATGCTGCGTTTCGACCTACGCTTGCACCGCCAGGCATCGATCATCGCATCCACCGAGCAGCGTAATGCTACCCAAGCGGTCGAATATAGACGGGCGGAAATCACACGTCGCCGAAAGGCGCTCGTGGCATCCCCCATTGAGGATGGCTTTGTACAAAGCCTCGCCGCTGCGTCCGACCAATACCTGGTTTCGCGGCGCGATCAGAACACTGTCATCGCCGGCTATCACTGGTTCGGCGATTGGGGTCGCGACACCATGATCGCCCTGCCAGGCCTCACGCTACCGACCGGCAAGTATGATGTCGCGCGTAGTGTCCTGCGCACCTTCGCAAAGCACGGGGATCGGGGCATGTTGCCGAATCGTTTTCCTGACGGGGGCGAAAAACCAGAATACAACACGGTCGACGCCGCTTTCTGGTTTTTCGAGGCGGCTCGCGCATACCTCGCGTACACGGGCGATCTGGAGTTCGTCCGCGATGAACTCTATCCCGTATTTGCTGACATAGTCTCCTGGCACGCTCGGGGCACGCGCTACGGAATCAAAGTGGATGACAGCGGCTTGCTGGCTTCCGGCGAAACGGGAGCCCAGCTTACGTGGATGGACGCCAGGGTCGGCGACTGGGTGGTCACGCCGCGCCGGGGCAAGCCGGTTGAAATCCAGGCTCTCTGGTACAACGCGCTGTGCATTATGGAAGACCTGGCCAGCAGGTTCGAGGACGAGGCTGCGCGAAAGCGCTATCGCGACATGGCCGCGATCGCGCAGTGGAGCTTCAACCGGCTCTTTTGGAACGAAAAGCTCGGTTGCCTGTACGACGTGGTAAACGGCGGTCCTCCCGATCCATCCATCCGCCCCAACCAGATCTTCGCGGTGAGCCTGCCTCATAGCATGTTGCCCCGCGACCGGGCCAGAAGCGTGGTGGAGAAAGTTGAAGAACACCTGCTGACCCCTTTTGGGCTTCGCACCCTTGCACCGAGCGACCCGCTATATCGTGGACACTATACGGGCGGTCCCAAGGAGCGCGATGGAGCGTACCACCAGGGAACTGTTTGGGCGTGGCTGCTGGGGCCGTTCATTACCGCCTACATAAAGGTGAACGGAGGAAGCGAGCAGGCCAGGCGCCAAGCGGAAGCCTGGTTGTATCCTTTAGAGTCTCACCTTGCGGAAGCCGGGTTAGGTCATATCTCGGAGATCTTCGAGGGTGACGCGCCTCATCGCCCATGCGGGTGCATTGCTCAGGCTTGGAGCGTAGCCGAGATTCTACGCGTCTACTCCGAAGATGTAAGGGGGCTGCGGTCGAATCCGCGACCAAGTGGCCGCCCGGTTCAAAGCAAGAACCTGTCAGTCGCCCTGGGCATCCCATGACTCACGAGGTCGTCTGGCGTGAACGTTGGCAAGTGGACGAGAATCTACCGTGCATCACGTTGTTGGCAATTGCAATACCGAGACTTCGCAGAAACCAGTGCCCCTCGATAGGGGAGAATGTCCGGGTGGAGCTTCGCCACCGGAGTTCCGGCGTCCCGGAATGCTTTGCGTGCACAAATAAGCCAAGCTCACAGCGTCTGCACAAATGCAGCGCACTTCACGATGTTGCTGGGGGATTCTAATAAGATGTTTTCTTACCTGCGGGTTGTCGCCAGGTCTAATGGGAGCACGAAACTTCAAGATCATTGCGCGATGTGTCTTCGGAAGCTGCTAATTGGGCTGGTTTGCTTGCCTCTTTTCGCTCAGGGCGGCCCAAACTTGACTCCCGCTGAGACCGAAGCGAGAGACGATGGCGCCGCCAAACTTCGGGCGCTCATTGAGGCGTCGCCGAAACTCCCGCTTGAACACATAGACCTGACGATAACGCTACCCAAGGGCCAGGAACTTGGCATGGTGTCGTGGCTGGCGCGCGACGCTGAGACTGGTGTGACGTGGCTCATACAGCGGATCCGGTCATAGCGGTTGACAAGAAAGGCCGCGTCCTGCGCTCGTTTGGTAAAGGACTGTACACAATCCCGCATGCGATCCGGCTCGACCCAGACGGCAACGTCTGGACGGTCGACGCTGGCAGTTCGACAGTCATCAAGTTTAGTCCGAAGGGCAAGAAGCTGCTCGAGATCGACGTGGGCGGGCAGCCGACAGCGGCGCTCAGCGCTTTCGGCGGAACGACCGACATTTCATTTGCGCCAAAGGGCCGGATTTTCATCAGCGACGGTTACGCCAACGCGCGCATCCTTGAGTACACGGCCGATGGCAAGAAGGTTCGCGAGTGGGGCAGTGCAGGCGCGGGTCCGGGCCAGTTCCACTTGCCGCACTCCATCGTGGCGGATGAGAACAACGTACTCTATGTTGCTGACCGCGAGAACGGGCGGATTGAGAAATTCGACATGGATGGAAAGTTCTTGGGCGAGATTCCAAACCTGGGACGAACGTATTCGCTCAAGCTAGGCGCGAATGGGACGCTGTGGGCCGGAATGCAACCGCTGAGCAAGCCGCCCGGATCTCCCGGCTGGATAGTCAAGTTGGATCGCAGGACCGGCAGGATTCTGGGCTACGTGCCAGTGAGCGAAAAGGCCGGTCTTCACTCCGTGGAGGACGCCGGCGAGGGCCAGCCCATGACGGACGTTGGCAACAGAATCGTCTGGTTCAGGAGGCGCTCGTTGCGCAGCATCCAATAAAGCGTGCTGCACCAACTAATCTGTGGATCAAGATGGAAACCTGGAGGAGTCGCTCTCTGGTCAGCGCATTTGGAAGGTTGGCAACGTTGGCGACATCTCGAATTGAGGCGCGTTAGCAGCCACAATGTGCTACAGGAAAGTAAGCCTTATAGGAGAATCGTCGCCGCTCCTCTTGGGAGCCATATGCATCAGCTGTCCGACTGCATTGATGCCTCTGAAGGATGCGGCCATGAGTGCAAGAAAGATGAGGAGGCTCCATCCAGCACGGAGGCCATCTGTCCCAATGAATATGTTATGCAGGGCGGAAGGTTTGGGAGGCGGTTATCCGTGTCTGATCGGGCAGAACGGGCCTGGGGGTTTGAGTATTCGTTCGCTGGATGGTATATCGAGTTGTTCAAGACGCTTAACCTCGTGTGGTAAGCCATATACGCGAATGTTTGGCCACTAGTTCCGTAATAGGTCGAGCCGGGGGCAATTGTCGCTTCTTTGTACATAATCGGTTGACTGTCCTTCTGTTTACGCTTCTACCACCCGGCTATGCGGCTTGGACTCTCGCCAATAGCCATTCCTTCGGCACTGACTGAAAAATCAGTTCATCTTCAGGGACGGTGAAGTCGGTTCCGCAGCGCGTGCACGCGAAGTCACACCACAATTTGGCATGGTCGCGTCCCGCGCGGTCTGGTGGCCTGTAAGAAATCACTAATGCACCGCAGTCGGGAACTGGGCAAATCGACCCTGCCGCTACCACCTCATCGCGCTCATCCCAGTCGTCTAGCATGCGGCCTGCCTCCACGTCCTCCCACTGTTACTAAAAACGCTGGACCGAAGAAAATATTCCACGATTTCCTCATATGACCGTGATTCTTGCAAAATAGAGCACTCTCGGCGGCTATGCGCTGCGAAACCGACATACTAGCCCCGGGGATCGCCGGTGCGGATGCGGGCACCCAGCGTGCATCGAGAATGTCATCTTCCGCTCCGAAAAGCCTGCCGACGAAGGAATTCTGATCGGCCTCGAGTGCTCCCAACTGGCAACAACCTGAATTAATAAGCCGATCTCTCCTCAGACAACAATCACGCATGTCAAAACAGATAGCCCTAATCACCCCATCGGCAACAAAGCCAACTTGAGAATTCCCGGACAACTGCAGCGAACCTGATGAACCGTACCCGGGCGGTATGGAATAAAAAATCAACACTTTGGTTATCTCTAGTGAGAGGCAACGTGGTTTTTCAAGCAAAGGAATTCAATGTGAACAGGCTGAGGATGATGTTAATAGGACTGACGATCTTGTCTGCAGCATCGGCAAGGACAGTTGCGCAAGTGGCGAAAGATGCGGAGACGGGGGTGCAAGCGGTACATGAAATTCAGGTGACGCTCAGGAAGTACGAATTTATCCCTGGGGCGCTGCGCGTCAGGAAAGGCGAGCAGGTCAAGCTAGTTATGACCGCCGCGGACCACGATCACGGATTCAAGCTTGACGACTTTGACATCAATCAGAGGATCCCCAAGGGAACGACGGTTGTCGTCGAATTCACCGCTGACAAGGCTGGCACTTTCCAATTTCGCTGCTCGAGTGTTTGCGGCGTAGGCCACAGAAATATGAAAGGAACACTGGTAGTGGAGGAGTGAGCGAAAACGCATGCGCGTGTTCCCAAAAGAGTTCAGCGGTTAGGAGAGGGTACATCAGGGCGCCCGGTCGGTTCCATTTGCAGCAAACGTCGCGGCCGGCAACGACGGCTGCAACAGGTCTCTTCCTGTATCCGGCTTTTTATTCGCCGCCATTCCTACCTCCACGGCGCGTAGCCCGGAACGGAGCCGCAAAGGACACGCTTCGGCGTGCGATCTCACTTCTTTCTGGAGCCTATTTTGATAAGACTACTTCGCTGGGGCTTTGTGGGGGCGGCTGCACTTTTATTTGTCGCGCGGATCTCTGCGCAGTCGTCTACCGTGGAAACACCGGAGGCGAATCCCGGTCGTCCCACGGTTTCAACTCCCGCAACATTGACCCCGGTAGGCTACCTGCAATTTGAGAACGGCGGACTCTATTCCGAAGCCTCACCTGAGTTCACAACGCTATTTGGCATTAACCAGGTTACCAAGCTCACTGTTGCATCCGGCCTTCAGCTGTTGGCCCTATCGGAGCCACTCGCTCAAGCAAGTGGAGCTACTGGCGATGCTCTCTCCGGCAATCGCCCCGGCGAGGTCTTCGCTGGATTTCAGGCAGTCGTATTGCCAGGGGAGGGGCACAAACCTACCGTAAGCCTCAGCTACATTCGCCGTCTCTACGCGAGTCCCGCGCCGGAACTTGATATCGGCACGTTCAAGAATGGTGCGTTGATCCTGGTGAGCGACGACCTCGCAGGTTTCCACTTCGACATCAACAGCATTGTCTCCGAACAGACGAAAGGCATAATGCGCCGCGGGCAATTCGGCCAGACCCTCTCGATTTCACACCCATTAGGACGGATGACAGTCGCAGGGGAACTCTGGCACTTCACGCAGCCACTCACCAGCAGAAATGCCGTCGGGAACTTGTGGGCCGTCTCGTATCCGGTCAGGAAAAATCTTGTATTGGATGCCGGATTCGATCATGGCCTCACGTCCTCCTCGACAAGGCTTTGCGGGCTTCACGTACCTTTTGCCTCACCGACTGTGGGGATTCCACGATCCAAAATAAATATGATGCGCCGCCAACTGTCCCTTCCACCCTTGCAATGGTTCCAGAGACACCTAGGGTGGCCTGACAGTTACTCAGCAGTTGACTCAGCACTAGTCTAGAGAACAGTGATTTTCCGCTTATATACCCGATTCTTCGGGAATTTACCCCTAGGCTGCTTCCTGTCCCGAGTGTGTCATTTGGTGATGTCTTCCCCAATCTTCCACCTGTTGATCAGGTGGGCGATGTGGTGGGGCGTCCTCCCCTTAAGCACAAACGAAACTTTTGGAGGCCAACACTTCTCGCCAAAGACAGGCCAGATTTCCAACAGATCTACGTCCCATGCCCCCGGCTTGTCTACGGGACGAATGCGATTGGTGGCGAACATCGGAAGGACGTGCATGGTGAGAACTTGAATCACGAGATGTCCAACAATGATTGTTACGACGCAACCTTGAAATGCTTTAGGGATGCCATTTATCCCTCCAAAGGTGTTCGTCAATCCAGCATGAAATGCCTTAACCTCAAGACGTCCGATCCAGGTAAGCGTATTGACAGGAAGAGCGCGTGACGGTGGCTTCATTCCAGTTCTTTCACACTCGGTGTAAAACGGTATTGGGCGTCGCTGTAGGGACGAACCATCAAGGATCATTGACTTCAGGATTGCCCACCGTGTTAGCAGTTTTTGCTGTGTTGGCAGCAGGAGAGTCGGCTTGTCATTCATCATCGCAAGCATGTGGGGCTTGTTCTCACTCTCAATGGCGCTCATCCAACCGTTATTGCACTTTTGGCACACGCACTTGATTCGCACTTCAGGGTCGGCTACCCATTTGGCGAAGGTTTTTCCGAACTTAATGTGTATGGGCTCGACAGGTTTAAGGTCTTCTAGAATCCAGTCCGACCAAAGATGCTCCGCGCTATCAACTGGATTTGGGCAGAACAGACACCTTCTGGGCATGCTCAGCCCAGAATAACAGTTGGTGCTTCGCTTTCTTTCACGACCGTAGCGCGTTTCATTCCTTGCAGAGTAATTGACGTAACATCCCGTCAATTACACTCATCCATTCGCCGAAACACCTGCCAATTTTGCCAGCGCCTGCCAATGCCTCGGATGTGGTCGCCGTCGGCCCGCGCGGATGCGACCCACGTACCAGCGCGAAAGAAGTTGAGATAGCGAGACCTTCAATCCCTTCGCCGTCAAATCCAAATTGAGGATGGAGACATTCCGCTTTCCCCGCTCCATATTTGCTAGAAAGCTCCGGTCGAGCCTGACCCGCTCGGCCATCTTGACCTGAGTCCAGGCAGCCCTTCCTTCGGAGCTTGCGAAATTCGGGTTCCGAGGCGAACGAAGTTCCGCGTACGGGTGCTGGACACGAACCCCGTTTTTTGCGAGGAAGAAATGCTTTCACTCGCTTTTCGGGTCTCCTGAACACGGAAATGCTGCTCTGTCAAGAATCCAGCCTGTGTCAATACCGACCTGCGACATGTGCTTCTCCGCCTGGATGGAACTTCCATTTTCTAACAGAACTTGCGGCAAGAGCGGTTTCTGCGTCCCGACCGGGAAATTAGTATTTCCACAGCTTACAAGTTCACTCGTCACTTACAGGTATCGGCGCTCCCTCCGCACGCCAAGGAGAAATTGTCGAAGCGAAACGTTTGGCCCAGGCCGACCTGGCGCAGTCGCCGGTACACAGGGTCGGAATCGGCAAACGCCCGGCTTTTCTCCGCAACCGAGATGTTTACTTGTTGTTTGGCAACGCTGAGCGTCAGTTGCAAGATGACGGGTCCGCGCAAGTCCACGGTTTTCGTCAAGAGCTCGAAACCATCCTGCGTCACCTGTAACGAATACGCTCCCAGCGTCAGGTCTGGGGATGTGAATTTGCCGAGTCCGTCGGACGCGAGCACGAGTGGCTGTGCGAGGTCCCCACCGGAGATTTCGATCCGCGCCCCGGCAATGACTGCGCCTAATGAATCCTGAACCGTTCCTGAAATCGTTTCCGCGCAGAGCCAGGCCGGCGCGGTCAACCAGACGACAAATAACGCGCTGCGTAGAAGCAAACAGAAACACCATCGGCACGATCCAGAAGGCCGGTTCATGACTCGGCAATTTAGCAGTATTTAAGCCATTTTGCGCAATGAGTTTGGCGGGCCGTACATGAAAGAAAATGGGGGGCTATGAATACTCAAAGAACATCGCCGAGTGGAAGCCGCAGCGTGATTGAAGTGCGAAGCTTGCGCGATGGCCTCCGTTTCGGCACAATGCTCCACTGGAATGAACGAAATGAATAAGACATTGAGAGTTCTTTGTTGGGGAGCGGTTGCGGTGTTGGGGGCTGCGGCGGTGGGCACGATCGCTCTGCGTCGTGGCGAACCGATCAACGCGTTGTGGCTGGTGATGGCGGCGACTTGCTGCTATGTCCTCGGATACCGCTTCTACAGCCGATTCATTGCGGCGAAAATTATCGCGTTGGACGGGTTGCGCGCCACTCCCGCCGAGCGACTGGAAAACGGCCGCGACTTTCTCGTCACCAATAAGTGGGTCGTCTTTGGACATCACTTCGCGGCTATCGCGGGTCCGGGGCCGCTGGTAGGGCCGGTACTGGCGGCGCAATTTGGATATTTGCCGGGCACGATGTGGGTGCTTGCGGGCGCGGTGTTTGCGGGCTGTGTGCAGGATTTTGTGATTCTTCTGTTCTCGGTGCGGCGCGATGGCAAGTCGCTAACGGAGATGGCGAAAGATGAGATCGGAATAATCGGAGGATTCGTTGCGTATGTGGCAGTCATCGCGATTCTGATTATTTTGCTGGGCGTGGCGGCATTGATTGTGGTGAATGCGCTGAAGGCCAGTCCGTGGGGAACGTTCACCATCGCAATGACAATGCCGATCGCTTTATTGATGGGCGTCTATCTGCGGCGGATTCGTCCCGGCAAAGTGCTGGAGGTTTCGGCGCTGGGATTTGTACTCGTGCTGGCGGCCATCTGGGGTGGGCAGTATGTTTCGCAGAGTGACTCGCTGGCGAAACTTTTCACCTTTAGCGCTCCCACGCTGGCGATTCTGATTATGGTTTATGGATTTGCGGCGTCGGCGTTGCCGGTGTGGCTGTTGCTGGCGCCGCGCGATTATCTCAGCACATTCGTAAAATTGGGAACGATTGCACTGTTGGGAGTGGGGATCGTAGCGCTGCATCCCACGCTCCACATGCCGGCTCTGACGCGGTTTGTTGACGGTACAGGGCCGGTGTTTGCGGGAAAGATATTTCCTTTCGCATTCATCACGATTGCGTGCGGAGCGATCAGCGGATTTCACTCTTTGATTTCCAGCGGGACCACTCCGAAGCTGATTGCGCGCGAGACGGAGACCCGCATGGTGGGCTATGGCGCAATGATGGCGGAGTCTGCGGTGGCAGTGATGGCGATCATCGCTGCCTGCGTGATGCAGCCCGGAATTTATTTCGCGATCAACAGTCCGGCAGGAATCGTGGGACAAGCGCCCGCAACGGCGGCGGCCACAATTTCCAGTTGGGGATTTCCCGTGACGGCTGCCGAGATGCAGACCCTCGCGCACGCAGTGGGTGAGCAGACGCTTTACAACCGCACAGGTGGAGCGCCTGCGTTTGCCGTGGGGATGGCGCATATTTTCTCGCACAGCCTTGGAGGGGAAGCGTTGATGGCTCTGTGGTACCACTTCGCGATCATGTTCGAGGCATTGTTTATTCTGACGATCCTCGATGCAGGGACGCGAGTGGCGCGCTTCATGGTGCAGGATGCATTCGCGCACGTCTATAAGCCGCTCGGTCGAACCAGTTGGTATCCGTCGATTCTGGCGACCAGCGCGTTGATTGTTGGGGCCTGGGGATATTTTCTGTGGCAGGGAGTGAAGGATCCGCTGGGCGGAATCAATTCGTTGTGGCCGCTGTTCGGGATTTCTAATCAACTCCTGGCAACGGTAGCATTGTGCGTGGCGACGACGATCATCATCAAGATGCACCGTGTGAAGTATGCGGCGGTGACACTGGTTCCTCTGGCGTGGCTGGTTGCAGTCACGTTTACGGCGTCGTGGCACAAAATGTTTGATCCGAATCCGCGGGTGGGATTTCTGGCGCAGGCACAGACGCTGGCTGCGGGCCCAGCGACCGGCGCGACGGCAAGGCTCATCTTCAACAACCGGTTGGACGCGACGGTCACAGGAGTGCTGGTGGTGCTGGTGACGCTGGTTCTGGTGGAATCGTTGCGCCAATGGTGGGGAATTTTGAACGGAAGCAGAGAAGCGCGCATGAGGGAATCACCTTTCGTGAGAACGCGGCTGGTGGAGGAGCAAGGATGAACAGCGGGATAGGAGCGTTCCACAATTTTGCCGCGACCGTGCTGGCAATGCTGCGGGAGATTTTTGACGAAGCGGCCTATGCGCGCTTCCTGCGAAGGGCAGGCGTTGCGTCGTCGAGCAAGGCCTATGCGGCATTTCGGCGGGAGTTCGAAGAGGCTAAAGTGCGCCGGCCGCGGTGCTGTTAGGGATCAGTTCGGTTCTATGATTCGCGTGAGTTCCGCGATAAACTGCACTCACATGCGAGTCCTCGGAATTGACTGCGGCGGGGAGTTTACCGGGTTCGGCGTAGTGGAAATGCATTCCGGCGGACACTTGGTGTGCCTGACGTGCGGAGCGATCAAACTCTCGCCCCGGGAATCGCTGGCGCGGCGGCTGTCCCGCATCTATGACGGACTCGGCGCGCTCATCGTAGAGCACCATCCCGATGAAGTGGCGATTGAAGGAATTTTTTACGCGCTGAATGTGAAGTCAGCGCTGAAGCTGGGCCAGGTGCGCGGAGTAGCGATGCTGGCTGCGGCCGCGGCTGGACTCGAAGTCGCGGAGTATTCGCCGTTGACGGTCAAATCGTCGGTGGTCGGTTATGGACGCGCAGAGAAGCAACAGGTGCAGCAAATGGTGACACGCTTGCTCGGATTGCCTGAGCCCCCGGAGCCAATGGATGCGTCAGATGCGCTGGCCATCGCGATCTGTCATCTGCATACCGCGAGCACGCTGGAGAAGCAGGGAGCTGTGACGGGGTGATCATTCTGGCTTTCGTGATTGGAACTTCTCTTCGGCCTGCGATGCGGCAATCCGCAATGCGGCGATCTCGAATTAGCCGGCCTGCAATTTGGCGCTGCATCGGGGCTGGGTGCGGAGTACTGGTACTGGCCGGACTCTCGCCGGACTTAACCTCTCAACAGGCATCGAGTAGGGACGCGGTTTCTACTGCGATAGTCACGTTTACTCTGGATTTTCCCCAGTCCAATCCCGCGCACTACTCCATTGCTGTCGATGCAACCGGGCACGCAAGCTATGAATGCACGGGGAAGATAGCGGAGGATTCCGAGGAACAACCCTACCATACCGAATTCGAAGTGTCGGCTGGAAGTCGCGAAAAGATCTTTGAACGGGCCAAGCAAGCGCATTATTTTGCCGGGACTCTTGAATCGAGCAATCACAAGCTGGCGTTCACGGGGACGAAAATACTGAGCTATCGAGACGGCCAGCAGTCGCATACGGGACAGTACAACTATTCAAATCTGGCGCCGGTACAACAGTTGACAGTGCTGTTCCAGAATATGGCTGAGACGATGGAATATGGGCGCCGGTTGTCTTACTATCACCACTACCAGAAGCTGGCGCTGGATGAGGAGTTAAAGCGCATGGAGGCCCAGGCCAAGAACAACGAACTCAGCGAGATACAAGGGGTGGCGCCGGTTCTGCAGGAGATTTTCGACGATTCCTCGGTGATCAACGTAGTGCGGGCCAGAGCGAAGGAGTTGATGCAGATGGCCAGCAGTACCGCGGCCGGGCATTGACCGAGCGAGACAGAATCTGGTGACAACCAGGGGCGCGGAAGATGTTCTGATTGCCCGGAAGTCCAGGGAGGTCTTATGTACAAACTACAAATTTACACGATCGTTGGCATGGCTCTGGCCGGCGCGCTTTCGGCGCCGCCCGCCATGGCTGAATCGCAGGCACGGATTGTTCGCTTGAGCAACGTCCAGGGTAGGGTGCAGATCGACAAGAATTCAGGATTAGGATTCGAGAACGCTTTTGCCAATCTCCCCGTCACCCAGGGGACGCGATTGCGCACGCGCGAGAATGGCCGCGCCGAGATTGAGTTTGAGGATGGCAGCACGCTGCGCATAGCTCCGGACACGACGGTCTACTTGGGCAGGCTGGGATTGAGCGAAGCGGGTAGGCGTATTTCCGCGGTGGACTTGGTGGAGGGCAGGGCGTACGTCAACTGGCTGGGGAAAAGCGGCGATGAGTTTACGTTGAACTTTTCGCAAGAAAAAGTTTCGTTGGCCCAGGCGGCGCACTTCCGCGTTGTCAGTTCTTCAAATCTGGCCGAGATTGCTAGTTTCAAAAGCGATTTAGAGGTGGTGGGTCCTTCCGGCACGGTAAAGGTAGGCAAGAACAAAATGACTACCTTTGATGTTAGCGATAACGATCACTCGACGGTGGCAAGGAATTTTGAGCTCGATCCATACGATCAGTGGGACGAGCAATCTATCGAGTACCACGACCAGCACTCGAAGAACAACTCCACGCCGTATGGTTACGGTTACAGCGACTTGAGCTACTACGGCGGATATTCAAATCTCCCTGGTTATGGCACGTTGTGGCAGCCCTATTTTGCGGGCGTGGGGTGGAATCCGTTTATGGATGGCGCTTGGTCGTGGTATCCAGGGATGGGATATATGTGGGCTTCCGCGTATCCGTGGGGATGGATGCCTTATTACTACGGGAACTGGATGTTCGTTCCGGGATTTGGTTGGGGATGGCAGCCTGGCGGCTGGACCACGTGGAAAGGCGGAATTCATTATGTCGGCGCAGCCGTCGCGGGCTTTCGTCCTCCAGCCGTGCCTTCGGGAACGGTTGGTACCGTCGCAGTGGGCAGGGGCGGCCCAGTAGTGGCCGACGGACCTTCGACGCGAACCGTCATTGGCAACGGGTCAGCGGGGCTGGGCGTGGCCCGAGGTTCCTATGAAAATCTGCATCACCTGAATGCGCAAGTGGCAAAGACCGGAAGTGTAGAACTGCACACGGCACCGGCATTTGCCGCGAGTTCCCGTGATTACGGTGGAACTCATCTCGCAGATTTCGGGGGAGGCGTTCACGCCGGTAGCGGGTCATCAGGACATGCCTCGGTTGGGGGTGGGCACAGCGGACGCTGATTACCATTTCGGTCGAGGAAGAACAAATGGGGTAGCTTCAGGGCCGCCCCAATTTCATTTCCGGGAAGGCTAGGGTGCTGGGACGATGAGGCCGGCGTAGCCCACGACTCGATCCCGATCGCCGGAGATGTCGCCGGAGGTAGCATACTTCACCAGTTCGGCGGAAGTTGCGCCCAGCTTTTTTGTTGCGGTAAGCATGGCCACCGCTGGTCCGAAGCCGCACATGCTGACGTGCTGCTGAGTGACCACTTCATGCAGAGCGCGAGCGTCGAGATTGAGTATCGGTTCAATCGCGCTCAGATCCTTTACGCGCGTGATCGCGTCGGATTCGTAATGATTCATGTCGCTGGAGGCGACGATCAGTACGGGATTGTTTTGTGCAGCAACCACATCGGCGATTGCGTCTCCCAGTTGCTCAAGGACCTCGAAATGGCTGGTCCCCAAGGCGATGGGAACGAACTCGAGGTGAGGCTGGCACACTTGCAGGAACGGCAACTCAACCTCGGCGCCATGCTCAGTGCGGTGCGCCAAGGAGTCTTCCTCCAGTAGCGGGTAGCGCTGTTTCAGGGCGATGGCCAACGCGGCGTTGACTGGGACGTCGCCGAGCGGCGTCTGCCAGACGCCATCGCTCATGATCGCGAGTGGGCGACCCATTCCAGTGTGGTTGGGACACATCACCAGGCAGAGCGGTGGGATGTTCAATCCACCAAAGACTGCTCCCGCCACGTGGCCGGAATAGATATATCCCGCATGCGGCGCGATGCAACCCAGAGCATGGACCGGTTTCTGGGCTGGCCTCTGGACAAGATACGCGCGAACTTCCTCGCGCAGCCCTTCCAGGTCAGCGGGATAGAATCGTCCGGCGACTGCGGGTGGACGAACGGAAGTCGCTGTCATAACTACTCTTTTTCAGCGGATCAACTTCAGCAGGATCAACCATACAATTCGGCGACTGGACTCATGCTACGAGTCCTCGTGGGCATTTCGCAAGGCACGAAAAAGGGCGGCGCTTTCTTCCAGGCTCAAGGTTTCAGCCCGTGAGGCGGGTTTCACTTTTGCTTCCACCAGCGCCGCACGCAGGTGAGGTTCCGCGTAGCTGGATTTGAGATTGTTCCACAATGTTTTGCGCTTCTGGCCAAAGGATAGTTTCAGGAAATCGATAAAGCCATCTTCTGCGCGGCCGTCGCCATCGAGGCCGAGCTCTTGCTGTCGTGGCGCCATGGTGAGGCGCAGAGCAGTGGAATACACTCTGGGAGGGGGTACGAAAGCTCCGGGCGGCAGGGTGAAAAGCTTCTCGACGCGGGCATAAAGCTGCGCGGTGGCTGACAGCAGGCCGTAGTCACGGCTGCCGGGTTCGGCGGCGAGCCGGTCGGCCACTTCCCGTTGCACCAGGATGACGAGCGTCTCAAAGTACTTCGAGTAATCGAAGAGACGCAGAAGAATATCGGAAGTGATGTAGTAGGGAAGGTTGCCGATGACCTTGGCCGGCGAGGGCTTGAATTCGATTCCGGGACGGCGCAGGCCGGGCTTCGGGCCAAAGAGGGAATCGAAATCAATGGAGAGAATATCGGCTTCGATGACCTCAACATTGGGAAACATGCCGAAGCGGAGGCGAAGCTGCGCAGCGAGCACGCGATCAAGTTCAACGGCGATCAGGCGGTGGGCTTGCTTGGCAAGAAGGGAAGTGAGAACGCCGCGTCCGGGGCCGATTTCGAGCACAGTGTTTTGCGAAACGTCGCCAAGGGCGCCGGCAATTTGCAGGGCAAAACTATCGCTGGTGAGGAAATGCTGCCCGAGCTTGGGCTTGTGTTGAGGACGGCGAGCAGACACGACCTTCGGCACGTTGACCCTCTTTTCCCCGGGCATTTAGACTGATGATTCAGCCCGCCTGCATTGCGCGGGAGGTTGGGTCCCGCAACTATATTCCATCATAACGTGCGCCCGCATAAAAACGGGTCTTGCCCAGGAGGGATTCATGCACATCGCTTTCGTGGCTTCGGAAGGGGTGCCGTTTTCAAAAACGGGCGGCTTGGCTGACGTGGTGGGCGCCTTGCCTCGGGCTCTCGCTGCCTTGGGGCATCAGGTGAGCCTCTATCTGCCTCGTTACAAGCAAACCAAACTGACCGATCCGGCGAAAGTAGTGCGCAGCATCACAATTCCTTTCGACGACAAGTACCGCTTTGCCTCGGTACTCACCGGTGGAAGCCAGTCTGGCGTGCGCTTTTATTTTGTGGAGTGTCCGGAATACTTTGATAGGGACGGGCTCTACGGCACTCCGGCCGGCGATTATCCGGATAACGCGGAGCGTTTTGCACTCTTCTCTCGGGCCGTGTTGGAAGCGACGAAGATTCTCGGGGTGCCGCAAGTTTTTCATTGCCACGACTGGCAGTCGGCACTGGTGCCTGTGCTGTTGCGCACCGTTTATGCGGAAGATCCTGCCTTCCAAGATGTGGGAACTGTGTTCACCATCCACAACATGGGTTATCAGGGCCTTTTCCCGCCGGAGGTTCTGCCGCTGCTCATGCTGCCTTGGGACCTGTTCACCATGACGAAGATGGAATTTTTTGGGCAGGTGAATTTTTTAAAAGGAGCGCTCACCTACTCTGACTATGTCACGACGGTCAGCAAGAAATACAGCCAGGAAATTCAGACCGCCGAGTATGGCTTTGGATTGGAGGGCGTGTTGCGAGATCGCGCCGCCACTGTCACCGGCATTTTGAATGGCGTGGACTACGAGGAGTGGAGCCCCGAGGCCGATAAGTTCACGGCGGCAAAATATTCACCGCAGGATCTATCTGGCAAAGCCGCTTGCAAGGGAGATCTTCTGGCGGCCTTCGGCGTGAAGAACGCCGATGCGAAAGTGCCAGTGATTGGCATTGTCTCGCGCTTTGCGGCACAGAAAGGTTTTGACCTGATCGCGCAGATCATGGACCGGCTGGCGCGCGAAGAGATGATCGTGGTCGCTCTCGGCGCGGGCGATAAGCCGTATGAAGAGATGTTTGTTCGCCTCAATAAGCAGTTCCCCAACAAGATTGCGGTGAAGGTGGCCTACGACAATGCGATCGCGCACAAGATCGAGGCTGGCGCCGACATGTTCCTGATGCCCTCGAAGTACGAGCCCTGCGGGCTGAACCAGATCTACAGCCTGAAGTACGGCACGGTCCCCATCGTGAGGGCCACCGGCGGCCTCGACGATACCATCGAGCCGTGGGATGCGCGCTCCGGCAAAGGCACAGGCTTCAAGTTTACGGAGTACAACGGCGAATCCCTACTGCTCACGATCAAGCAGGCGCTGCAGGCTTTTCGCGACCAGACTTCGTGGCAGGTGCTGATGCGCAATGGCATGAACAAGGACTTTTCCTGGAATGCTTCGGCGCGGGAGTATGGCAAGATTTATGAACGGGTGAAACAGGGGGGAGGTGCGACGCCGGCGGTGGATGCCTTCGAGCAATCAGTTTCCCGTGGTGGTGACCTGTTGGAGCGTCTCGTCAAGTAAAAGTGGAAATACTCCTCCGTCCTCTTTGTTTTCGCCGCGCTTGCAGTCCCGGTTCAGTTGGACACCAGCAGACTGCTACAATCCGCTGATGGCCGTCACCTCTCAACTGCCGGCTTTCGCCCGAACGATCTTTCACGTTGATATGGACGCGTTCTTCGTGTCGGTGGAAGAACTATTTGATCCCTCGCTAAAAGGCAAACCTGTCGTGGTTGGAGGACAACGTGACGAGCGTGGCGTAGTGTGTGCGGCGTCGTATGCGGCGCGAAAATTTGGAGTTCACTCGGCGATGCCGCTGCGAACTGCGGCTAAGCTTTGTCCGCAGGCGATTTTCGTCGATGGGCATCCTGAGCGTTACCGCGAGTCCTCGGAAAAAGTATTCAAGGTGTTGACTGCATTCTCTCCGCAGGTGGAAATGGCTTCGATCGACGAAGCTTATCTTGACATGACGGGCACGGCGCGGCTGCACGGCCCGCCCCTGAGGGCGGCGCACAAATTACACCAGCGGATGAAAGAAGAAACGCGGTTGAATTGCTCGATCGGCATTGGTGCGTCGCGGTTAATAGCGAAGGTTTCATCCGGGCAAGCAAAACCCAACGGCGTGCTGTGGATTGTCCCTGGAGAAGAATCGAAATTTCTCGCTCCCCTGGATGTGCGTGAGATTCCGGGCGTGGGCAAGGTGATGGAGAGTCACCTCCACGAATTAGGAATTAAGAAGGTGGGAGATCTTGCGCGACTGGAAGATTCGGAGCTTGAAGAACGATTCGGAAAATGGGGACTGGCGCTGGCCGGCAAGGCGCGCGGAGAAGATGCCGGGGGATGGTTCGACAGCGAAGTCGGCGCCGATGCCGAAGCCAAGTCGATCAGCCACGAGCACACTTACAACGAAGACACAGCGGACGCCGGCCAGCTTGAGGCCACGCTGATGCGGCTTTCCGAGATGGTGGGACGGCGCCTGCGGGAAGCCCAGCTCCATGCGCGGACGATTCAGCTCAAGCTACGATATAAAGATTTCACCACGATCACGCGGGCTCACACCCTGCCCGAGCCTACGCAACTCGATGGCGAAATATTCGAGCAGATTCGTATGTTGTTTCGCAAGAATTGGAAGCAAGGCGTAGAGGTGCGGCTGTTGGGAGTGCAGGCGTCGTCATTCGAGGCGAGGGCAGAGCAGATCAATCTGATCGAAGGCGGACGCCAGCAACGCTGGAAAGACGCTCTGGCAGCGGCCGATCGACTGCGCGACAAGTTTGGGGAATCGAGCGTGAAGCTTGCAGCCGGCATGCGGGGAAATTTTCGCGAGCGGACTCATGAGAATCCTGCGGGTTTGCCGGGGAAGAACAAGCCGAGCTAGACCTGATCAGCAATGCCCACCGACAACCGGTCTACGCCCGGTGGACAGGCGAGGGCGGCTGTCGCCACATCAACCAACAACTCGTCCTCGCGTGAGGAAACAATCTATTCCAACATAGAGCTAATAAACGGAGGCCGGGTATCCCGGAAGGTGATTCCGGATCCCGGCCCCGTCTTAGTGCAACTTGTTGGAGAGCCTTCTCAATTGCCGGGTTTCGAGTTGACAGCAGTGGTAGGCGCGGCGCTTGGTGTAGTCGAGCCGAAGCGGGTCAACCGCGGATAGAATGGCGTCACTTCAAAGGGCATCTTGTCGCGCGCCGAAGTGATGGCAACCGCAGTCGCCTTCACCATCTCCGCCTTATCGTTCCAGGGGTTCACCTTGACGCGTCCTCCGAGCGGGAGAGCCGCAACCTGGTCCAGTTTGTTGTTGTCGAGAGCTGGGCCCTTGGTCGCCAAGGCCTGCAGCCGGGTGATTGTTCCATTCTGTCCCAGCGGATTGCCCAAGTGCGTGGTCAACAGAGCGTTAAGTTGAGCAGCGCGGCTTTGCAAAGCCTTCAGAAACAGACCCACGTTATCGAGTTTCTGCGCGTACGGCGAGTTGTTCAATAACTCGACGGCTTTCTTGTCGGCTTCTGTTTCTTCTCCTGGAATGTGCTTGAATCCGAGATTGACGTAGGTTGAATCGTCGGAGAACAGCATGCGATCGTTAAAGGCATACCTTCCGTCCAGATTGTGCCCGAGCACGATATGTGCGAGTTCGTGCGACAGGATGGCGGCCAGACTGGCTTCGTCGGGCAGCACGTCAACCAATCCCCGGCTGATGACGATGGTGTTACCCACGCTGAAGGTTTCGAGCGGGGCCGTCAGCAGCACGCGAACGCGGATCGGCCGCAGGAGGTCGATGTTGTTGGTGACCGCGACATTGTTGACCACGGTCTGGAGGATGCGGTCCACGTCGCCTTCCGGTGCGAGAAGTCCGGCGTTGGTCAGGCGGTCAACCACATTGTCCTCAGCCTGCTGCTGCCACAGACGTTCGGCTTGCAGTGGAGACGCATCCTGTGCCGCCGTGCTTTCATCCTTCACGCTGTCTACGCGGATCTGGGTAAGCTCGTCGTCCTTGGCCTCTCTTTTGAGTTCATAACCCCAGATACGAGTCTGCGCCTTGAATGCGATCTTGTTTTTTGCGCCGGCGCTGAAATCCCCCTCCTCGCTGTAGATGTAAGCGGGAACCCAATAGCCGGGAATCAGGTTCAGGCGCCAGCTATCCATGTGAAAGAAGAAAGCGTTCCGCGGCGCTGGAGCGTAAGTGCCGTTCAGGCGGACGATGTTGAATTCCTGGTCTTCCACCCAGACCCGGCCGAGGAATCGTCCCTTGCCAGAGTCTTTCTTGGGGGTGACATCGAAAACCAGACAGCGGATGTCACCGAGAAATTCGCGGCGGACATAGTGAAACTCATAGTGCGAGCGATCGAATTCGGAGCGGTCGGCATAGACCATCCAGGAGAAGCCCAAGGGTTGATATTGCATTTTGAAAAGTTTTTGAAATCCGCCCATCAGGCGCGACTCCATCCCCCGACCGTCATCCTTCAGATAGTCCTGGCGGTCGACCGTTTCGCCCATGTCCATGCGGCCGAGAAAGTAGTGATCTCCGCTGGGCACGGAGCCGAGTTGCGCATCCGCTCGCAGATTCTGAATGTAGGTTTCAACCACCGGCGTGCGGCTGGCGAGGGCTTTCATGAGATCGTGCTCGCGTTCGATAAAGCGGTCCACAACCTGATCCATAGTGACCGGCTGAGGCAAAAGCGACGTCGCTGGCGCGGGGGCAGTTGCCTGCTGGGGTGCCTGCGAAGACGCCTGCGGCTCTGAAGCGGGTTCTGACGCGGGCTGAGAGCTCTTTGCCCTGGTCGACAACATCCCTTCGGATGACGACGGCGAGGGCGACATCGATGTGGGGGCGGTGGTATGGGATTGCGCTGAAGGTTGCGATCCCGTTGGTTGCTGCGCGGCTGTAGTTACAGCAGCCAGCAGTCCGGCTGCGGCCATCCATTTCCAAATACGCATGACTCTTTTCTCCAAACTGCCTATGCCAAATTCTTATCGAGCAGCCGTAATTCCCGCGTAGGGTTCTCAATTTCTTTAGCAAACTCAGGTTCGCACCTGCGAATCTGCCGAACTAAAGCGTCACGAACCGAAACTTTTAGTACGCCATCTGAAACAGAACGTGCACGATCGCCGTTGAGTCCACCGGCTGGCCCATACGAAGTGCCGGCTTGAAGCGCATCTTGTTGGCGGCTGCGGTTGCGGCCTCGTCCAGGCCATGACCCAGGCCTCGAACCACGCGATTTACGTGCAGCGTGCCGTCGGAATTGAACATTACTTCCAGCAAGACCTCACCCTCCAGCTTTAAGCTGCGTGCTTCGTCGGTGTAAACCGGCTTCGCTTTGAATGTGATTTCGACCGCCGTGGTGGCGGGCCCCAAGTCTGCCTGTGCGATCTTCGGGCCGTTATGCACGACTTGTTCCGATCCGAATCCGCCGGTCGACACTCCGGTGTGTCCGTTGCCATGGCTTGCCGTTGCGATGCCGCTGCCGAAGTCGGCGCTGGCTACCGTACCCTGAATGCCCTTTGCCCCGCCCGATCCGTTGCCCTGTCCCGCGCCTACGGGCATGTCGAACGAACCGGTCTGCGCCGCATACAGCTTGGCAGCTTCTTTGCCGGTTCCCTTCAAACCGTTAGGATCGCCGAAGCCTCCGGTCTGCACCTTCTGCACCGCCGCGGTTACCGTGGGAGCTACGGAACTGCCGGAAAAATCTCCAGTATGGAGAAGCTTTGGCTGCACGGTATTGGCAATGATCTTCAATTGCGGAGCGGCGAACTGATTCATGACTACTTTGGGCGCTTCGACCGGCTCGGGAACGGGCTGACGATGAACCGGCGGCGGCGCGATGAATTTTGGATGATCAAAAACCGGCGCTCGCGGAAGCACTTTCGCGACCAACGGTTTTACTTCGACGGGTGCGGGCGCGGTCGCGGGTTCCGGCTCCGGTTTTAAGGCTGGAAGTGGGATCAATGACGTGACGTGATACTGCTTGAACTGTATCCGATCGGGAAATACAAGTCCCAGGTTAATCAGCAGCAGGAGTAGCAGCACGATGAACGTGTAGCCGGTAGCGACCGCGCGCTTGTCGATCTTGCGCTCGGGCAGAATTCCGAGCTGAAAACCCTGTTGAGACGTAGCCATGCATTGACTCCAACGGGATCCAAGGCGAGGGAGCGAACTTGGACTGGAGTTTTCACCTTACGAGAGAAAGGACAGGGGGTAAATGTGTCCACGGCTCTTGACCTAAGGTAACCAGTTTAAAGTGGTTACGGGCACCGACCCGACAGGGGACGGAAACGGGCACCGAGCCGTCCGGGTCATGCCTGCTGCTGCATCAGGCGCCGGCTGCGAAACCAGCCGAAAACCGGTATGCCGGCCAGAATGACCAGTAATCCATAGAGAGAGTTCGGCCAGTCTCCGCGAAAAGTGTAGTAGAGAAGAACGGCGGCCACGGCAATGAACAAAGCGGGCACGAAGGGGTAACCAAACATTCGATAGGGGCGAGGAGCTTGCGGGTCGCGCCAGCGGAAGATGAAGACGGTGCTGCCAGAGATCATATAGAAAAGCCATTCCGCAAAGATGGCCAGAGAAAACAGCTGGCGGAAATTTCCTCCCAGCAGCAGGAGAACAATCGACAACACGGCTTGCAGCACGATTGCCATTGAGGGCGTGCGAAAGCGCGGGTGCACTTCAGCCAGAGCCGAGAAAAAATATCCGTCGCGGGCGACAGCGAAGGGCACGCGAGCGCCACTCATGATCGTGCCGTTCAGCGTGACTAACATCGAGATCGCCATGCCCGCAGAAACGATGCTTGCGCCCATGCGCCCCATGACCAGGGCTACGGCGTCAGAGGCCGGCCGCGGCGACGCCGCGATGGCATTCGCCGGAAGCACGTACTGCACCGCCGCATTCATCAGCACATACAGCACGCCGACGGTGGCGACGCCCGCAATCAGCGCAATCGGAATATTTCGTTCCGGCTGCTTCACTTCTCCGGCGACCATGTTCAGGTCGTTCCATCCGTCATAGGCCCAGAGCGCTGCCACCAGCGCGGCCATGAAGCCGGCGATTCCGCCTTTGGCGCCCGTAAACGTTCCGGCAAAGTTGCTCCAGCCACGCCCGGCTGCGCTGCCAACGCCGCTGAAGCAAATAGCCACGATGCCGAGAATAATTACCACCTTTAAAACCGTGAAGACGAGTTGGAATTCCCCGGCCTTCTTGACTCCGAGGTAGTTCAGGAGGGAGATGAGAATCGCCACGGCAATCGCGACAAGCTGGCCCCAGGTTATGGCGAAGGGAACCGACATCACCGTCTTCGGAAAGAAGGAAAAAAGCGAGAATGTGCCCAGAATGCGCACCAGGCCCGTCGCGACGGTGGCCACCGAAGCGGGCTTGGCGATGACAAACCACGTCCAGGCATAGAGAAAGCCCGCCAGGGGCCCGTAGGCGTCCCGGACGTATACATATTCGCCACCCGCCTGGGGCTTCATCGCGCCGAGTTCGGCGTAAGTGAGGGCGCCGAAAAACGACAGCAAACCACCGACGAGCCATGCTAGATAAACCAGCCTGGCGGAACCGACAGCCTGCATCATCTCGGCCGGAACCAAAAATATTCCGCTGCCGATGATCGTGCCGACTACCACCGCAGAGGCATGGCTGATGCCAAGGTCGCGGGCAAGTTCGGGACGGATACTCGTGTGCTGGATTACGCCAGACATGATTCGAGTGTGCCAGTATACTTTAGGGTCTCAATGGCCTATGTGCTTAAGCCTGCTGTCGAAGAAGCAAACTGGCGCTGTAGCCGACGGCGAAGGTCACCATAGTTCCGATCATTACCCACCAAGTCCAGGGAACGCGCGTGCCCCACAAATACAATTCCACGCCGAACCCAAACAACATCCCGACCATCACGCCTTTCTGGTTGGCCCGCCTGGTCAAAACGCCCAGCAGGAAAACTCCGAGCAGCGCGCCGTAGGCCACGGACGCAATCTGCAGTCCCACTTCGACCACGCGGCCCACTTTGTGCAAAGCCAAAACTGCCAACCCAAAGAGCACAGTTGCCCAACAAAAGGTCGCAAGCCGGGATTGCCGCATCCTGACCTTGTCGCTCGCCTGGGGGCGGAAGCGCACATAGAAATCCATGATTGAACTCGAGGACAGCGCGTTCAGCGCAGCGCTCAAATTCGACATGGCTGCCGCCAGAACGGCGGCAATGAGAAGCCCGGAAATTCCGTGGGGCATTCGGCTCACGATAAATGTCGGATAAATCCGATCCGGCGTTACAAAAGTCGCTGAGGGCACGCGATAGTACGCCCACAACATCACTCCGACCATCAGAAATAACGCAAACTGAAACAGAATCGCCACACCACTTGAAAGCAGTGCGGTCACCGATTGTTTCTGGCTGCGAGCCGCCAGCAGCCGCTGCACGATAAGTTGATCGGTGCCGTGGCTGGCCGTAATGAAAAATGTTCCGCCGATAACGCCCGCCCAGAACGTGTAGGGAAGCCAGAAGTTGCCGCTGAAATCGAACACCTGCAGCTTGCCCGCGCTTGCCGCCGCGGCATGGACCGTGCTCCATCCTCCGGGAACAAGATGCAGAATGGTTGCCACTCCCACCAATGTCCCGCCGATGTAGATTGCGGTTTGCACAACATCGGTCCAGATCACTGCGGCCAGCCCGCCCTCGAATGTATAGATGAGAGTCAATATGATGATAATCGCGATGGAGATCACTTCGCCCGTCCCCAGCGCGATCGAGACGACAATCGCAACGGCGTAGACCCGCACACCCTCGGCGGCGGCCCGCGTCAACAGGAATAGTCCCGCGGTTAGCGATCGCAATCCGCGTCCAAAGCGCCTCTCGATCAATTCGTAAGCGGTATAAAGATCACCGCGAAAATAATGCGGCAGCAGCACAAAGCTGATCACCACCCGGCCCACAAGGTATCCCATCACTACCTGCAGAAAGGCGAGGTTGGTGTCATAGGCGAGTCCGGGGATGCTGATGATCGTGAGCGTGCTGGTTTCGGCGGCGACGATGGAGAGTGCGATCGCCCACCAGGGAATATCGCGTCCGGCAAGAAAGTAGTCCTGCAGGGAGCGGTGCCGCTTGCGGAAGCGCAGCCCAAACAAAGTGATTCCCGCCAGATACAACGCGATGATCGCGAGATCGATTTTGTCGAGACCCATGGGCTGTGTCGAAATATGTTCTTTCTATACAACTCTCCGTGCCACAACGGTCACGGGATCGTAAGGCTCAGACGAACACGCTACGAGCCATAGTGTTGTTTCTCCGTCATTGCGGACGGCATGGGAACGGCCTGGCGGGACCAGCACCAGAACTGCGTTCACGCCGTCAAAGGTTCGGTGCTGCGCCGGCGTGTCTTCGCCTTCATCCCAGTGCAGCGACCAGGCTGCGCCCGGCAATACGACGATGGCCTCGCGCTTGCGCAAGTGATAGTGATTTCCCCGCACCGCCCCCGGCGCGGTGGAAGCAAGATGAATGTCTGCCATCCGGTCCAGAAAGGCGAGCGCCTCGCGAGAAGGGGAAAAACTGAAGCCTCGAGCGTCGCCGTTGTTGTTGAGCTCCGATATTTCAATCTGCATATTTATCCACCTTTGATTATGGCGACACTTTACGGGCTGCGCGAGTGAGTCTTTAGGAACGCATTCGGATCGAGTGCAGCCTGAGTCGCCATAACAAACTGCGCGACATCAGAACGACAACTGGGCTGTGGTAGAACTAACGCGTGGCCTACTATCTGGGTATCGATGGCGGCGGTAGCAAAACAACCTGCGCTGTGGGCGACGAAACTTCGCAGTTAGAGATCGTAACCGCTGGGCCCAGCAACGTCACGCGGGTGGGGAAAGTTCGAGCGCGCCAAGCGCTGCATCAGGCGATTCGTCAAGCGTGTGCGACCGCGAAGATTGATCTGCAGCAGGTGCAGCGAATATGCATTGGCGCTGCGGGCGCCGGACGCGCGGCAGTTGCCGGCACGGTGCGCGAGATGGTGGCGGAGTTGACTCCGGGCGAAATCGACGTTGTGGGCGATATGGAGATCGCACTGCAAGCTGCATTTGGCGACGCCCCAGGTGTGGTCGTCATTGCCGGCACAGGCTCAATCGCTTATGGTCGCGATGCGCAGGGAAGAACGGCGCGCGCCGGAGGTTGGGGATTCGCAATTTCTGACGAGGGTTCGGCGCACTGGATCGGCCGGACCGCCGTCAGCGCGGTATTGCGCGCGGTCGACAAAGATGATGTTGATGATCGAAAGCAAGCTCAAGGCATAGCGGACGCCTCGCTGCTTTTCCGCGAACTGAAAGGAGTCTGGAAGCTGAATTTTCTCGACGAATTCGTGCGCAAGGCAAACACAAATCCGGACTTTGCAATGTTGTTTCCTTCTATCGTGACTGCGGCCGATGCCGGCGATGACCTTGCGCGGCGCGTCTTGAGGCATGCGGGTGAGGAACTGGCAAAACTTGCCACCATCGTCGTCCGCCGGCTTTTCGCAGAGGATGCTGCCAGCCCGCCTGCCGTCGGGCTCGCCATGGTTGGCGGTGTCTTTCGTCATTCGTCGGGGGTGCGAGAAAGATTTTGCAATGAGGTTCGCAAAGTGCAGGCGCAGATCAACTTAAACGCGACGGTGGTCGAGCCCGTCATGGGTGCTCTGCAAATGGCTCGAAAGGCGGGACGAAAGAGTTGAAGCAAGAATGGTAATCATTCCGGCTCGATGCGGACTGTCCGGAAGTCAACGACGGAATCAGCGCCCGCCGCCGACTTCCAAAATCGCACCCGTTACATAAGATGCGGCGGGGGAGAGCAGCCATAGCACTGCTTCGGCTACTTCGAGCGGCGTACCCGGTCTTTGCATGGGGATGGTTGCGGCTAATCGATCCAAACGGTCGGACGCACCATTGGCGGCGTGCAGCCCGGTCTCAATCAGCCCGGGTGCAACCGCGTTCACGCGAATGTTTTCGGTCGCGACCTCACGCGCCAGCCCAATCGTAAAGCTATCAATCGCGCCCTTGGAAGCAGCGTAGTGAACCCACTCTCCCGCGGAGCCGGTTTTTGCGGCACGGGAGGAAATATTCACAATCGCTCCGCCCGTTCCGCCGTGCAAGGTTGACATACGACGCACGGCCTCGCGCGCACACAAGATCGCTCCCGTCACGTTTACTGCCATGACTTGGATGAGAGCTTTTGCGCTGACCGATTCCACCCGCGAAAAACCGCCAGTGATCGCGGCGTTATTGACCAGAGCCTCGATTGGTCCCAGTTCGCGCTCGGCCGTTTCAAAGAGTCGCATGATGTCGGGTTCACAAGACACATCCGCTTCTATCGCACGGGGGCGCCCTCCGGCTGAAACGATTTGATGAACAACTTCTTGCGCTTCGGTCTTGCCGGTGGAGAAGTTAACTGCCACAGAAAATCCCCGAGAACCGGCGAGGATGGCTATGGCTGCGCCGATTCCGCGACTCGCGCCGGTGACGATCAGTGCCCTCAGTTCCTGTTGTCTAGGCATAGATTCCATCGTCAGAACACTTTAGCAACAAACCACTGGGGCGTGCGACCGTTGCTCGTTCGTAACCTGTCATGCGAGCGTTGACGCCTCTACCATTGCACCGTCGCCACATGATCGAGTGCCTACAATCAATTTTCGACAAGCCCGTTTTCGAGAAACCATGGCAGCCAGTCTCCCGTCTGGCACTCGGGGGATGGATCGTCTTCTACATCGGATTTCTGGCCTATGCGTTCTCGGCGCACGGCGGATTCCTCTTTATCGATGCCGCCAATCTGGTGGTCCATGAAGGCGGTCACAATCTTTTTGGCTGGTTCGGCCCCACTCTCGGGCTGTGGGGAGGCACACTACTGCAGTGGCTCGTGCCCTTTCTTCTGGCGGCGTATTTCTTGAATCAGCGGCAGACGGCTGGCTTCGTGTTCTGCTTGTTCTTTTTTTTCGAGAACTGGCTCTATACGGCAACCTACATGGCTGACGCACGGGCGCAAGTGTTGCCTCTGGTCACAACCGGGGACCCTGAATTTGCCGAACACGATTTCTACCGAATTTTCACCAACCTGGGCGTTCTCAACTACGACACGAAGATTGCTGCCGTGGTTCGCCTGCTGGGATGGTGCGGAATGATTGCCGTTATGATTTGGTTTGCACGCCAAAAAACCGGGGGCAAAGCATCAGGGCCGCTTCGAGCGCCCGACGATGAGAGGATCAGATTCCAGGAATTCCTCTCTAGGAAATCTGATCGCCCATAGAGACGTTTGTCTCGTGCTTCTATTTTCGGAAGTGATTGCTGATCGCCTCCGCCTGCACCCGCGTCACCACCGCGGACAGCGCCGCCGAATCCGCTTGCTTCACTGCCTGCAGGCTGCCGAAATGTTCGAGAAGACGTCGAGTCGTGCTCTCGCCGACGCCCGGGATTTCCAGTAGTTCCGTGGAGCGGTCGCGCATCTGCCGGCGTTTGCGATGGAAGGTGACCGCGAAACGATGAGCCTCGTCGCGAATGAGCTGAATCAGGTGCAGCACGGGGGAGTGATGGTCGAGGGCGATCGGATCTTTCTCCTGCCCGTAGACATAGAGAATCTCCTCACGCTTCGCGATTGCCGCCAGGGGCTGGTTAATGACCTCAAGTGATTCCAGCGCTTCGGCGGCGGCGTGCAACTGGCCGAGTCCACCGTCGATTAACACGAGACTCGGCATCTTCTTTTCTTCTTGTTGCAGCCGTTTGTAGCGGCGCGTGACCACTTCGCGCATGGAAGCGAAATCGTCGACGCCTGCGACGGTGCGGATGATGAACTTGCGGTAATCTGATTTCTTCATCTTGCCATCCTCCCAGACCACCATCGATGCGACTGTCTCTGCGCCTTGAATGTGCGAGATGTCGAAGCACTCGATGCGCTTCGGCGCCTCGGGCAAGCTGAGCACTTCCTGCAACTCCGCCTGAATGGCTTTGGCGTTGGGTTTGAGCACGCGAAAGCGCTGATCGTAAGATTGCTTGGCATTGGTGCCGGCAAGGTCGAGGAGCGAGCGCTTGTCGCCGCGTAGCGGAACCAGGATGTGAACTCGAGCGGCGCGAACATTCCTGTCCGCCTTTTCCGCGCTCTGATCCGAAAGCAGATCTTCGAGAGTTTCACGGTCTTCGAAATCGACGGGCACGTAGAGATTTCGCGGAACATAGGGCTGGCCGATGTAAAGCTGCTTCAAGAGCGCGGAGAAAAAATCGCGGGGATCGAAGGGGTCTGCGCTGGGAAAAGTCGGCGAACCCTGTTCGCCTGAACCGTCGGGAGCCTCTCCCGAGCTTGCCGAGGGGACGGCTGTTCCTGTGTGTTCCGCGGCGAATTCTGGCAAATCTTCCCAGAAAAACTCCCGGCGATCGACGACACGGCCGCCGCGCATGTGGAAAAGATTCACGGCGAGCATGCCGTTTTCGTAGTGATATCCGAAGACATCCGCGTCATCGCCTTCCGCGGCCGCGATGCGTTGACGTTCCTGTAGTTGCTCGACGGTCGAAATCAAGTCGCGATAGCGGGCAGCGCGCTCATATTCTTCCGCCGAGGCAGCTTGTTCCATGCGCGCGTGCAAGGAACGACTCAGATCTGTGGGCCGGCCCTCGAGAAAAAGCTTCACGTCGCGAACTGCCTCCTGATAAGCGTCCGGCGTTGTAAAAGCTTCTACGCACGGGCCCAGGCAGCGCTTGATGTAGTACTGGAGGCAGGGGCGGGGATGAAAACGCGTCAAGTCGACCTTGCACGATGGAATCATGAAATTGCGATGGATGAGATCGACGATGCGATATGCCAGGTTGGCGGGGAAGTAAGGACCGTAGTAAACGCTGCCGTCCTTGCGCAGGCGGCGCGTGACATATACCCTCGGCCAGCGCTCGCTCAAAGTGAGCTTTACATACGGATAAGTCTTATCATCGCGCAACAGGATGTTGAATCGCGGCTTGCGCTGCTTAATGAGATTGTTTTCGAGCGCGAGAGCTTCTTTGTTGTTGGCGACCACGATGTAATCCACATCGACCGCCTCGCGCACCAGGGTCCCAGTTTTCGAATCCTCCCATCGGCCTTCGTGGAAATAGCTGGCCACGCGGCTGCGCAAGTTTTTCGCCTTGCCCACATAAATGACCTCGCCCTCTGCATTTTTGTAGAGGTAGACGCCAGGCTCAGTGGGGATGGTACGGATTTTCTGGAGGAGATCCATTGCGCTTTTTTTATTCTATTGGATGAGAAGCACCGGCATTCTGCTACAACGTCACTGTGTTACAAGAGTGTGGGTGAGCTTAGGGTTTGAAGCTTCGGCAGCTGTTTTCCGGAAGCTGTGCTTTCTTGCGTTCTGCACAATAATCACACTAGGCCCGGTCTTCTGCGTAACCAGCCTGATTTAGATCTTTGCTTGGTCCGCATGAGCGAGCTTTGTCCTCGTCACCGGTGATTACCGTTGACCAGGACGATTTTCGGATCGATTCGGAAGAACAGGCGGGGCACAAACGCGCTTATCTGCCCGCCAAAGGAAAATTAGGTCCGAGCGACAGATAAAGCTGCAGCCGTATAAAATTTCCCTTACTTATGTTGGGTTTTCGTTCTCTCGGAGTGCGCAATTTTCTTCCATTTACGTCATTGCAGTCGCAACTGGTTGAAAACGTATATACTTATCCGAGGAATTTACTGTATGGCAAACTGGCACGTCCCGTGCAAAAGTAGGGGTGGGATTTGAAGGTATTAGCGATTTCCAAGGCTGGCAACGCGCCAAAATTTTGCGCTCGGGAGATACCCGAGGAGCTGAGACAAGAAACTAAGGAGCCTTTCCAATGACTCGCACTTCGTTAGCGATTTTCCTGGCAGTGAGCATGTCAGTGACGGTCGGCTGCACCAGCAAGAACTACGTGAAGCAACAGACCACGCCGCTGATCAACAAAACCAACGAACTGGATGACATGACGGCGAAGAACAGCAAGGACATCAAAGACGTCGATGCCCGCGCTCAAGCTGGCATCCAAGCCGTGAATGTCAAGACTGCCGATGTAGAACAAAAGGCGCAGGCTGCCGGTCAGTCCGCGACGTCGGCGCAGCAAATGGCCGATGCAGCCAATAACCGGGTCGGCGTCCTGACCAATACTGTGGCAAATCTGGACAACTATCGCCCGGTAGCGGAGACCTCGGTAAAGTTTGGGTTTAATAAGGACGCTTTGACCCCCAAAGCCAAAGAATCGTTGGACCAGTTGGCTGGAACAATTTCGAGCACCAAGGGATACATTATTGCCCTGGAAGGCAGCACGGATTCCGTTGGCTCGGCAGAGTACAACTACGATCTGAGCCAACGCCGGGCGAATTCGGTGATCCAGTACCTTGCGTCGAAATATAACGTGCCGGCTCACAAGATTTATGTGATCGGGCTGGGCAAAGATAAGCCGGTGGAAACGAACAAGACTCGAGAAGGCCGTGCTGACAACCGCCGTGTGGATGTTCGCCTCATGACGAATACCGTGGGGGACACGACTCCGGCGACGCCCTCGACGAGCGGGCAGAATAATCCATCGTCCATGTAATCGAAACGAGTTTCTCCCCTCCTCTCCGGAGGACTTCGCCAACCAGGCCGCTCAAAGTCTCCCCCATGAGCGGCCTGCTTTTTTGTTACCCGTGGCATCCATCCCGCCTCCGCCGAAGGTAAAATAAGGGCATGAGAGGAAGTTCTTTTGTATTGATTGCGCTGGCTACAGTAGTGTCTGCGAGGGCGCAGCAGGGAAGCGGTGCGAATTCTGGTGCGGGAACCGTCCCGCAACCGAGTGCATCGCAATCGTCACCCGCACAGAATGGCGGAGCAAAGCCTGCGCCGCCTGACGCTCGGCAACCCGTCAGCGGAACTTCGGATGACCTCAGATTTCCTGAAGACGACCCTGCGCCAGCCCCTTCTCCATCTTCATCGCCAAAGCCATCCCATTTGGCGCCGCCGCGTTCGGATCGCGTGCAAGTCGAAGACTTAGGTCCGGGTGTGGGCGAAAGCTCGAGCAAGGATACCCCGGTGGATTTGGGGGCTCCCGCCGACGATGCCAAGGCACACCCACAGAGTTCGGATGCGATCGCGAACGCTGAGGCCGAAGCCTTGAGCAATGGAATTACCGAGTTCCATACCTTTGATCCGCACAAGGCCGCAAAGGACGTAGAGGTTGGAGATTTCTACTTCAAGCGCAGGAATTATCACGCGGCTGAGGAACGTTATAGAGATGCGTTGCACTACAAAGAGAATGACGCTACAGCGACGATCCGGTTGGCGGTGTGTTTAGAAAAGTTAGGAATCCTGGACGATGCCCGCTCCGAGTATGAGAGCTATTTGAAGATTCTGCCGCATGGGCCTCAGGCCGAACAGGCGCAGAAAGCGGTTGAGCGATTGAAGGCGGAGACCTCACCGAGATAGCCGTCGTGGGTGTAATCGATCGGATCCTTATATCTGCAGTTCCCGTCGCAAACTTCAACTCACCGCTTGCCCACCTTGCTGTCGGCAGCTTCTCCCAAAATCAAATTTGCGGGCCACCTGGCGCCGGAAGATGTCTTTCTTCTCGAACTGGACGCCTGGCCTACAATCGCTTCGACGGCGTCCAGACAGGCGTTGATCATTTGCGCCCGCAATGGGCCGGTCACGCCTCCCCGGATCATTAGCATGGCGGTGCCATGCATCAGGGACCACAACGACAGCATGAGACGGGTGTGTTGGCGAGGCGAACCTCCCAAACGCTGCGCCAGACGCAGCCGCATGAGATTGAAGGTGGGCCACGGTTCGTGCAGAGATGGCGGCTGGGCGAATCCGTCAAAGAGCACTTCGTAGGCATGAGGATGTTCCATGGCAAACAGAAGATATTTTCGGCAGGCTTGTGAAAGGGAGCGTGTGGGATTGACGGCGGTGAAAAGTTCCGCCCGCGTTTCAAGTCTCACGGCTCGCAGAATATCGTCACGGTCATGGTAACGCTCGTAGAGAGTGGGAGTCGTTGTTCCGGCGGCTTTTGCAACGCCACGCATGGTGAGAGCTTTTTCTCCTCCCCGGGACCACAGCCTGCAGGCCGCGTCAAGAATGCGCTGTTCGAGTTCAGGATCTGCTTGTCTGGGCAATGGCCGCCTCCACATCGATTGAGATGACTACATGGGCCCAATTGCTTTGACTATGTCTAACTAACACCGTATAATTTATTCACGCTCACATTGGTGTGATTCAGAGTTGTGTCTGCCGGAGTCACCCCGGGTTGTTGACCCTGCCCTCCCCAAATAAAAGTGGCTCCGGCAGGCGCGAGCAGCGAACCGTTTGAAGTGAGGGAGTTATGGATGTCCAACGATGAAGCCAGAAGACAAGCGGAGATCGCACGTCTAAGTTCCGACCTCCGCACCGCAAAGATAGAGTTGCTCAGTGCGCAGTGTGCCGCCGACCGCCTGCGTTTGCAATATTCCGTCCAGGATATTATTTCCTTCGGGGAACCCCAGGCGCTCAAAGGCGCCATCGCCTCCGCCGCGGCAGTGTGCCGATTCTTTACGTCCATCGACGACCTCATGAAGAACGCGGAGAAGCGAGAATAACAGGCACAAAGCGATTTACCTCCTCCTTTCACGACCTTCCGAAGCGACAAGCTCTATTTCTCCACACGCATGAATGTACCGGTCGAAGCGTTGACGGCGACTGTCAGTTTTGCGGCGTCGCGAGATTCGCCGTAAATGACGTGCCAGACCAGTTCGTTGGTATTGTGGTTCCAGTCGCAGATGTAGATCACCGGGATGGAGGGATCTTTTTCCAGAACCTTATCCCCACCATGTTTTTGAGTCTCGGCAAATGCCTGATCCGAATCAATTTTGAGGAAGGCCACGTCAAAAATCTGCGTCGACGCGTTGCTGGGATTGTAGGTATCTTCGTTGCCGGGCGAAACACCGCGCGAAGGGGCATCCGGGGAATTGCTCCCGGACCAGATGAAGGGCTTCACGCCGTGTTGCATCGCGGAGGCGAAACTCGCGCGCCAGATCGCCGACTTGCCGTCACGGCCATCGCCGTCGGTTGACGGAGTAGACTCAATGCGGAACGGCTTTACGTCGACAGCATAATTCCGCGCTGCGATAAATACCTTCTGAAAGGCTGCGCGCCCGGTAAGCAGCTCGGCAGGCTTCGGTTCTGGTTTGGCCTCAGGAGGCTTTGCGGTATCGGAGTTGCAAGCAGTAAGCAATGCGAGAATCGCGAGTAGCGCAGTGGTGACCATTATTCTTGCTGGAACTCGACCCGGGAACGCCATTCTCCCCGCCCGATCTTCGACGGCCCCTGCGATGACTGCATTGGCGGCAGAGGGTTCAGGCCGTACAAGGCCCCGCATATTCATAGCGACCTTTCCTGTTATAACTGGGTGTTTTATTTGTCGCGCAACATTCTACCTGAAGCGCGCGGAAACACGAGAGTAGTGCTATGGATTCCAGCCTGCAAGAATTGAAGCAAGCCTTGGAGTTAGCCGTAGAAGGGATGTCCAGCGACGAATTGAGCTGGCATCCCGCCAACAAGTGGTGCGCGGCGGAGATTTTAGAGCACTTGTATCTGACCTATACCGGAACGATCAAGGGCTTCGAGAGGCTGGTCCAAGCCGGCAAGCCGCTGGCGACACGGGCTTCCATTCGGCAGCGCTGGCGGACCTTTGTGGTCATGGGTTTCAGCTATCTGCCCTCGGGGCGCAAGGCACCGGCGATGACGAAACCCAGGGGACTGGCAGCGGACAAAGTGCGAAACGAGGTCGGGGAGAAGATCGTTGCCATGGACGAGATCATTGCGCATTGTGAAAGCCGCTTTGGGCGCAGCACTCGCTTGCTCGACCATCCGATTCTGGGACCGTTGAGCGCCAAGCAGTGGAGAAAGTTCCATCTGCTGCACGGACGGCATCACCAGAAGCAAATTCTCGGCCTTCGCGACCGCATGAAGCGAGCAGACTGATCGTTCGGGCGCCTTAACTGAATCGGCGATGCGTAATGTTCATGCTATCCGATCTGAGGCGCCTGTTTGGACCTGACTCAGTTCCATCACTAATCGGCCATAGCGGCCGGAAGACCTGCTTTGCGGGCTTCTTCCTGCATGTCTTCAAGTTTCTGTTTTCCGTCTTCGACGGCTTTCTGTTTGTCGGCGATTTTCTGCTTGTATTCCGCTTCCTGCTTATCCCACTGGGCGGAGTTGCGCAGGCGGTTGCCGACGTCGGCGTACATTTCAGCCGCACGGAGCTGGTACTCGCGCTGCAGCACGTCGAGCTCGCGGCTGGCCAAGTCAATCTGCTCTTTTTGTCCCACCAACTTATCTTGCCACCCTTTCCAGGCGGCTTGTTTCTTGGCCTGCTCGTCATCGCCTGCAGTGGCAGGCTTGGCGGCGTCTTTGGTTTCGGTTCCAGATTTCCCGGTTGAGTCAGAAGGGGCGGCGCCGCTTTCATCGGTGGGCTGCTGTCCGACCACGGAGAGCTTGTCGTCTTTGGGAAGGTTGTCGTTGTCAAAGACTTTGGGTTTGGCCTTGGCGGTGTCGGTATCTTTATGGACCTTGCGGGCATAGTCGCCGAGGGGTTGGTCCGGTACCGGCGGCGAGCTTTGAGCGGCCAAAGATCCGAGCAGCACGGTGAACAATCCGATTGCAAAACCGGTACACATTGTGCGTTTCATAGGTTTCATCCTCAAACTTGCTTCACTCTACCTGCCGGCAGTAGTGCCTTTCGCTGCCAAAAAGCCTCCGATATGATGATCGAGACGAGCGGCTTCGCTGGCAATGTCGGCGGCCAATTGAGGCGCCAATTCCGCATCTCGGTTCCGCGCCAACTGCTGCGCGTATCCGGCGATGGTGGTCAGAGAAGTGCGCAACTCCAAAGCCATTTCGGCGGAAATCTCCCCCTGCAATTGCTGCTGATGCCGGATTTGTTCAAATTCGCTGCGATCACTGATCAGACATGCGGCTCCGAGCAGGCCGCCATCGACCGAGGGCACGGGCGAAACCGTGAGCGCGATGCGAATCGTTTTGCCCGCGGGGGTGGTGTAATCCGCCTCCGCTTGCCGGCATTTGCTACCTTCGCGCAGCACTGCGTCGACTTCTTCGGCAAGCCGTCCACGTAGGTTTCCAGGTCCATTCGCAGTGGAAGCGCCGGACGAGCAAACCGTGGCGTTACGGAAGATATCGTCTACGCTCATGCCGGAGGGAGAATTGAATCCCAGTATTTGTTTCGCGGCAGGGTTGGCTTGCCTTACGAGGCCATTGACTCCGAACACTAACACACCAGACGAAAGATTGGAGAGCACGGCCTGGCTGAAATTTTCAGTCGTACGGGCCCGGCGTTGTTCCGTCAGAGTCTGGACCTGCAACTCGTGCTTCTGTTGCTTCAGTTGCTGGATGACGGTGTTGTAGAGATGAAAGGGCAGAGTTTCCAAGGTGGGCGTTGGTGTGGTGTCTAGATCGGCCTCGGCGGCGATGTTTCGGCGCAGTGCCCGGATCAGCCAGATCGCGATCCCAAATGCGCCGCCCGCCGCGAATAACACCATTACGGCGTGGAGAACGATCGGATTTGTCAGAAGCCTTACCACCAAAGCCTCCCATACCAACTCAGGAATCGGTTGCCCAGGAACAAGGCGAGCAGAGCCATGCTCCCCAGGAAAACGCCGAACGGCATCTGATAGTGGCGGTAAACCATTTGCGCGGACTGCCATCCTCGGAGTCGCGAAGCCTGTAAACTGAGGCGCCGGCGCATGAAACGGCGAGTGCGCTTCATCCACACCACGAGCACGGTGCTGAGGCCAAACAGCGATCCCGCCAGCGACGCGGCGAAGATTGTGAAAATCGTCAGCTTAATGCCAAGAAATGCGCCCACCATCGCCATCAGCTTCACGTCCCCGAAACCCATGCCTTCGCTTCCGCGCCAGCGCAAGTATGCTGCCCCCGCGCCGTAAATGAACGACGCCCCCAAAGCCGCGCCCAGCAGGGAATCGAGCAGAGAAAACAAGCGCGTGGATAATTCAGCACTGAAGGGCAGATTCACGATTCCCGGCAGAAACTGCGAAGCCATATCGTGCACCGGCACCAGCACACTGAACACTACACCGAGGGCTAGCCCCGGGAGCGTCAGCTTGTCGGGCAGCAACTTGGTTTCGGCATCGGTGAAAATGAGACCGAATAGAAGAAATCCAAGTACGCAGTATTTCAAAGTGGCCAGGGTGAGGCCGGAATAAGCGTAACAACCGACAAAGAGAAAGCCGGTGAGCAACTCGACAAACAGGTAGCGCGGGGAAATTCTGGCCTGGCAATGGCGACAGCGGCCGCGAAGAAGAAGCCAACTGACGATCGGTAAATTGTCATAGAAGGCGATCGCCCGGGTGCACTGGGGACACGCCGAGCGCGGCGTCACCACCGACAAATCCAAGGGCAGGCGATAGATACACACGTTCAGAAAGCTGCCAAAAGCCAGCCCCAGGAGAAAAATCGCCGATGCAAATATAAGGTCCACTGAGTCTCGTGGCATTCGCTAGGGGGCGCTCACGCTTTGCGCAAACGCCTTCCTTGAGAACGCAGATATTGCTGCTTCTTGAGTGGATTATAAGGCGAACGAGACAGGCGCACTAAGGTACTGAAGTCACTGGCCAGACGGACAATGGACGGCAGGGTTACGTAAGGATTTGCTTTACGGCGATGGACCGAGTGGTCCACAGATGGAAGAGAACACCGATGTCCGGAAAGCCGGAACTGGTCGACTCATTCGAACTTAAGCCGCCGACGTTAGTGGATGAACTTGTAGTCGACGATGGAAGCAGCCAACAGGGTGGTTTCGGCTTCCCTGTCTTTCTCTTTATCCTGAGCTTGCTTTTCTTTCTCTTTTGTCTCTTTCTCTTTTGTCTCTTTGGAGCGGATCACGCGACACTGGCAGAGCACGTTGCGGTTTTTCTGACCAGAAATCTCTTCCGGCATTTCGAAAACCATCTCGATCAGAGCATTCACGGGCAACGGGCGCGGCCCATGAAACAACAACCCAGTTTGGCTGAGATTTTCAATGGTGCCCTCAAACCACGTGCTGGTGTTGTTCACACGATAGCGAAGCGCCGTATCCAACTTCAGGCGGCGGGCCCGCGGCGTCCAGGACTGCCGCTTTTCCCGCGCGGGATTACGGCGGGGCATGGCTTCGGGATTGGCATGCTCCAGGCGCTGGGTGCGGCGCATGGTGGTCCAGTCATATTTGTATTCCGCTGCGCACAACAAGCAGACCTGATAGTAATCCCCGTCAGCGGCGCGGCGTGGCCAGGAGAACTCGTGGGAGCATCGCCCGAGCATAAGAACGTCCATGATCTTTTGCGGCATGATGGTTACTTCCGAACCTTGGGAGCGAAGCCAAATCATCTCCCAAAGACTCGGTCTTGGGTAGGTTACCTTCGTGTCTGTCACGACGTGCGCTTCGAATTAAAGCGATTTGATGCAGATACTTACACAGGGGAAAAAGGTCTGTCACGAAGCCTAGGAATCGAAGCCGCCATTCACGCTTGGCCTCGGAGTATATGATCGCGGCATGGGGGATGCCTCCGCGGACGATGTCAGCGCCTTTATTTTGGCTGGCGGCAAGAGCACTCGCATGGGCGCTGACAAGGCATTTCTCGAGTGGAATGGGCGTAGCCTTCTGGCGCGGGCACTCGATTTGGCTCGCTCCGTCACCTGCGATGTGCGTATCGTGGGGAGTCGCAAAAAGTTTGCTGAGTTCGCTCCGGTGGTGGAAGATGGATTCCGGGACTGCGGACCTCTGGCCGGAATTCATGCGGCATTGCGGGCGTCGGTGAGGGAACTCAACCTGATTCTTGCTGTCGACATGCCCTTTGCATCGGTGGCATTTTTGCGCTACCTGCTCGGTCAGGCGCGCCGTGCAGCCGAGGCCGCCGTGATTGTCGCGCATGCGGGCGGGCACCGGCAGCCGCTGTGCGCTATTTACCGCACGGAATTCGGCGTCGTAGCCGAGAATGCTTTGCGCGCCGGAGAAAATAGAATCGATCGCTTGTTCGATCGGATTCCGCTTCGAGTGATCGAGGAAAAAGAATTGAAAGACGCGGGATTTTCGCTCAATATTTTTCGCAACCTGAATACTCCACACGATTTGGAGGCAGAGAACAGAGACTGATGGCCGCTAAACTTTCGAGATAAACCATGCCTGACAACGTGCAGAAGCCCTACATCGAATTTCGTGAGGTCTCCAAATCCTTCGGCGAGAATGTGGTGCTCGACCGCGTCAGCTTCAATGTGATGCCGGCTGAGACGGTCTGCATCCTGGGACGAAGCGGTGTCGGCAAATCGGTCTCACTGCAACTGCTCATGGGCTTTCTGAAGGCGGACTCTGGCAGAGTGATCGTTGCAGGCGAAGACGTCACCGACTTTTCTGAAGAGCAGATGGAAGCCATTCGCAAGAAGGTCACAATGGTCTTTCAGAACGGCGCACTGTTCGATTCCCTCACGGTCGGTGAGAACGTGGCGTTTCCTTTGCGAGAAGGCGGAGGGCTGTCCGAAAGGCAGATATTCGAGATCGTCGACGGCTTGCTGAAGATGGTGGGCGTGCAAGAGATGCGTGACCTGCTGCCCTCTGATCTTTCGACCGGGATGAAGCGCTCGGTGGCCATTGCCCGAGCGCTGTCGGCTCGACCGGAATGCGTTCTCTATGACGAGCCCACGACCATGGTGGATCCTTTAATGGCGCAACTGCTCGGAGATCTCATCAAGCGGCTCAAGATCCAACTCAATCTGACCAGCATTGTCGTTACTCATGATATGCGCCTGGCCAAGAAGCTTGCCGACCGGGTTGTTTTTCTGCACGAAGGCAAGGCGATTTTCTTTGGCTCCTCAGCGGACATGGAAAAATCCACGGAGCCCATCGTGGAAGAGTTCCTCGAACTCGACGAGCTAAAACTTGAATGTTAGAGGTAGGTGCAGGTCATTCGCCCGAAGCCTTCCGTGAGTAGCCGCTGCACAGGAGGACCGGTAGGCGCGGGTATTTCGCAAACCTGGGATCGGTGAATGAAAGCTCGCACTGCAGGAATGTCGAGGCCTTGTCAGAAGTGATGAGCCGGGCGTGTGCGCAGTTCGCACACAATCCCGCACTCAACGTGTTGTCATTGCCTTCTGGCGAGGACGACATAAAGGGGAGTACTTCCACCCATCAAAATCCTTGCCGCACCAACTCTTCCACTGTGAGAGAGTTTTCGGCGGTTTGGGCCATCATCTTCTCGACATACTTCGCAATGAGATCAACTTCGAGATTGACCGGATCGCCGGGCTTCAGAGAGTTCAGGTTTGTCATTTCGATGGTGTGCGGAATAATAGCAACGGTGCAGATCGTCCCCTCAAGATTTGCCACAGTCAGGCTGATGCCTTCGATGCCGACGGACCCTTTGTAGACGATATATTTCTCTACGTTATGCGGCAGCTGGAGGCGCAGCCAGAAGTTTTCCGAATCGGCAATGCGCTCCAGGGCGAGGACCTCGCCGACCCCATCCACGTGGCCTTGCACGATGTGCCCGCCGAAACGGCCATCGGCTTTCATGGGAAGTTCAAGGTTCACCAGTGCGCCCTCGTGCATGCGTGAGAACGACGTGCGCGCCCAGGTCTCGGGAGCAAGGTCGGCGCAGAACGATCCCGCCTTGATTTCGACAGCAGTAAGGCAGACACCGCTGACCGCGATACTGTCGCCGGATTTTAGCTCTTGCGGGGCGTTTTGGGCTGTGATTGTAATGCGGCGATTCTCGCCGCGTTGGTCGATGCGAGTGACGCGTCCGAGCTCTTCAACGATGCCGGTAAACATGAGGACCTCCGAAGGAACAGCCTCACAATCATAAATCCAGTTGCGTACTGAGACATTGAACAAGATATTTTTGACAGACATCGCCTTTATGTGTCTGGCGCAGAGACGAGTATCTTGCTTTCCGGAAGGCAACGGATTTCCGTGTGTCTTCGACAGGTTTAAATTGACGACTGAGAGCAAAAGCTGAGCTCAGTCTCGGTAGGGATCGCGCAAGTAACCCTCGACGGCGAAGTCGTCGCCGAACCGGTGCAGGTGAAGGTCCTTGACCCGCGGGATGTTCTCCATTTCGTGGAACGCTGTACCGGTCGCGAATGGAACAGATCCTGCCCCTACCATTATTCTTGGCGAGTAATAAACGAAAACTTTGTCGACGATTCCAGACGCCAGCGCGAGGCCGTTTACAGTCGATCCCCCTTCGATCATCACACTGGAAATCTCCAGTTCTCCAAGACGGCGCAGAATGACATGGATATCAGGGCGTCCGTCCGCGGCAGGCGGAAGTTGCTCGACGCGAATGCCGCGCGCCTCCAGTTCAGCCTTTTTATTTTCCCCGCCGGCAGAACAGAAAACCAGTACATCTCCTGTGAAGGTAACTTCGTTCGTGACGCTCTGCACTAGCCGTGACTGCAACGGTAGCCGGAGATTCGAATCGAGAATCACTCGCAACAACTGGCGCCGGCGCGGATTGCCGCTGCGATCGGTGAGCAGCGGATCGTCCGCGAGGATTGTTCCCACCCCCACCAGGATGGCATCGTTCTGGTGACGTTGCTGGTGTACGTGAGCACGCGCGGCGTCACCTGTGATCCATCCGCCGGCAGGAGTTCCTGCTACGCGGGTCAATCCCGCGGCTGGTGGCGGAGCAATTTTGCCGTCAAGCGTCATCGCAGTCTTCAGGGTGACCAGAGGCACACCACGACGCATGTAGCAAGCAAAGGCTTCATTCAGACGACCGGCTTCCGCCGACAGGAGCCCCACTTCAACTTGGATGCCTGCTGTCCGCAACTTCTCAAAACCGCGCCCGGCCACTTTCGGGTTTGGATCGGGCATGGATGCGACTACACGGCGAATTCCAGCGGCGATCAACGCGTCGGTGCAAGGTGGCGTGCGCCCCTGATGGGAGTGCGGTTCGAGATTGATGTAGAGCGTGGCGTCTCGAGCATGATCGCCGGCATGTTCAAGGGCACGAACCTCGGCGTGTTTCAGGCCATCGTAAGTATAGGTACCCGTGCCCACGATCCGGCCTTGCGGACCAACGAGGACCGCACCCACGCAGGGATTCGGCGAAGCTAATCCGATACCCTGACGCGCGAGGTCGAGCGCGAGGTGGAGAAATAGTTCATCGGCGGAGTTATCGGACATTCGCCTGGTTACGGATCAAGCCAGTGCACCATGGAGACACGAAGAACAGAGAACAGACCAATGGTTATCCCCTGCCTCTCTTCGATTGCGTAGAGAAGATCTCTTACTCGAATAACGAATCCACAAATTCTTTCGGGTCGAACGGCAACAAATCGCCAACTTTTTCTCCCACGCCAACAAAACGCACGGGCAGACCCAGTTCCCGCGAGATGGCAACCACGACGCCTCCCTTGGCGGTGCCATCGAGCTTGGTCAGGACAATGCCGGTAACCCCAGCCGCCTCGGTGAACATTCGTGCCTGCTGCAAACCATTTTGGCCGGTAGTTGCGTCCATCACTAACAGCGTCTCATGCGGCGCTCCCGGAATGATGCGCTGGGCCGTGCGGCGCATTTTCTCCAATTCCGACATGAGGCTCGTCTTGGTGTGCAGCCGGCCGGCGGTGTCGACGATCACATAATCCGTCTTGCGGGCCATGGCGGCCTGCAACGCGTCGAACAATACAGCCGCGGGATCGCCACCAGGCTTCGTCTTGATCACTTCCGTGCCAGTACGCTGACCCCAGATTTCGAGTTGATCGATGGCCGCCGCGCGGAATGTGTCGGCAGCGCACAGCAATACATTCTTGCCTTGCGACCGGAATACCTGCGACAACTTGCCGATGGTCGTGGTCTTTCCAGTACCGTTCACGCCAACCACCAGAATTACTTCGGGTCCACCATCTACTCGCTCGACGGGCCTGGTATTCGCCGTATTTAGAATTGTCAGCAGTTCTTCTTTTAGAAGACGTTTCAGTTCCTGTACGTCTCGAATCTGTTTGCGGTCCGCTTTATCGCGCAGCTTGCCCAGGACTTCATGGGTTGTGGTCGATCCCAAGTCGGCGCCGATTAACGTGGCTTCCAGATCGTCAAGCGTGTTGCGATCGATTTCTTTGCCGAAGGCCACAACCTCTTCAATGCGCTCGGCGAGGTTCTCGCGCGTGCGCGTGACCGCCTGCTTCATGCGCTCGAAGAGTCCGGTCTTCTTTTCTTCGGTGCTACCGAACAGAGTCTGAATCATGAGAAGTCCCAAGCTGATTATAGCGGTCAGGGGCACTCGGTCCTTGGATGATAGAAGAGACTGAGCGAGAACAGGAGTGGTTAGACGCGCGATCGTTCGAGGTTGGCTGCCTCTGCGGGGGAGATCGGCGGAGCGGGAACAGCCGGTGGAACGTCGGCAGGCGCCTCCGCAACCACAGGTATCGGTCTTTTGATCGAGACCCGCTGGATGCGAATCTCGCCACGTCCGTATACTGCCATCAACGCTGCAACAGGCTCGGGATCGAGGCGCCTGCCCGCGAGATTCTGGATGATCTTCAACGCCTCTTCCGGGGTGTGGGCATGCTGGTAAGGACGATTTGTGGTCAGGGCATCGAAGGTGTCGGCCACTGCAATGACCCGCGCCAGCAGAGGAATCTGTTCACCCTTCAGGCCATAGGGATAGCCGCGACCATCCAGCGCCTCGTGATGCAATTCAATTCCAGGAAGCATCTCGGCGAGCTGGGTTACCGGACGCAGAATGTTGGCGCCCTTGGTGGTATGGGTCTTCATCACCTCAAATTCTTCCGCAGTCAGAGCGCCGGGTTTCTTGAGAATGTGGTCCTCGATACCGATCTTGCCCACGTCGTGAAGCTGCGCTGAGATCTGCAGTGTTTCCATAAAGATCGCATCCAGCGTCATTTCCTTGGCAATCATCATCGAGTAGCGCGTGACGCGGTCAGAGTGCCCGCGCGTGTACGGATCTTTTTCGTCAACCGCGCCCGCCAGCATCTGGATTGAGCCCAGGAATAGAGCGCGATTCTCTTCCGCTGCCCGCTTAAGATCTTCAACGAACCGCTCGAGCCCCTCGGACATGTTGTTAAAGGTCTCGGCCAGTTCGCCGATCTCGGTGCGGCTTCGCAAATGGGCGCGCTGCGAAAAGTCCCCGCGCGCCAAAGCACGGCTGGACTGGGTGAGGATTTGCAGGGGATTTGTGATCCTTCGAGCCGCGAAAATACTGACGCCTATACTTAACAGCGTAGCCAGCACCGCCAGCAGGCGCGCCGTCCGCTGCATCTCGTAGACTCCGCGGTAAGCTTCCAGTTGCGGCTTCTGCACGACGACGGCCCAATCGAGCGTCGTGACCGGACTGTAGGTGCCGAGCATTTCAACGCTGGTTTTGCCATCATGGACGTCGAATTCCTTGGTCGCGGCCAATTGCGCCTTATTGCCGGCATCCACAAAATTGCGGACGATCTCCAGGCTCTTCATATCCTGGCCAGTCACATATTGAGGAGTTCCCGCGGCTACCAGCCTCCCCTGAGAGTCCACAACATATGGAATCAAGCCGCCGCCGCTGACTTCGTGCAAGCGTCGGATCAGGAATTGCAAATCGACAACCGCGCCTACCATGCCCAGGAAACGGCCCCCGTAGCTTACTGGACTGCTCACCAGCACAACGGTCCGTGTGCTCTTGCCGTCCTCCACCTGAAGTGCCTGGCCGTTGTAGGCACGACCATCGCGAGCGGCGTCGTAGGCATGCTGCAACTCGCGTTGCAGAAAGGCGTCCGGCGCAATCCGCCCGGCTGAGATTCCTTTGGCGTCGGAGTTGAGCAGAGTGGCATAGGCCAGATCATCCGAAGACGAAACAAAATTTTCCAGCAGCGCGCGCAACTCCGGCGCTTCGATGTTTTTGCGGCCGATGTCGCCGCCACTTGCCACCTGAATCGCAGACGAAAGATTGGCCAGCATCATCTGCAGAGAGCGTTCGTGTTGGGAAAGGTCATCTGCCAGGGAACGAGTCACCGTATTCTGCAGTAGCATCTCGTTCGTCTTCAGACGATCGCGGTTTATTGCCTCCACTTGGGCGGAATAAAAATACATGGGAACGATGCTGATCACCAGCAGCACGCCCAGGATCACATACAAAATCGGAATGCGCAGCGGCGGTGCAGCGGAGGTCAGGCTGCCATGGGCCAGATCGGGAACGTCGGTGTTCAAAGTCGCGGCGGGTTTCACGGGTATCCATAGAATTTTAATGTGCGGCGGAGTCCTGCCAGGCGAAAACCGCCAGGGTTGGCGTTACGAAAGTACCAGTCGAAGTGACCGTCTGGCGCGGGTTTGGCAGAAAAAATCGAACTGGATCCTGCGATGGCTTACATTATCAGCGTTTCGCTCTTGCCGCTGCGGGTCATGAGTTCATAGATTGCGTCGCGCGGAGATTTCCCTTCGTGCAGAATGGCGTGCATCCGCTCCGTGATAGGCATCTCGACACCGCGCACGCGCGCCAAGCCCACTGCCGCCGTCGTGGTGAACACTCCTTCCGCAACCATGCCATGCATCCCGGCGAGAATCTCCGGCAACTTTCGTCCGCGTCCAAGCTCTACCCCTACGCTGCGATTGCGAGAGAGGCCGCCTGTGCAAGTCAATACCAGATCGCCCAATCCCGCGAGGCCTGCCATGGTTTCTGCCTTGCCGCCGCAGGCGTTCACCAAGCGCGTCATCTCCGCCAAGCCACGCGTGATGAGCGCTGCCACCGAATTGTGTCCCAGGCCGAGGCCTGCGCTTACACCGGCCGCAATTGCGATTGTATTTTTCAGCGCGCCGCCTAACTCGACGCCGATCGGATCCTTGTTGGTGTAGACGCGAAAGCTCGCATCGCTAAATTCGCGCTGGACTGAATGTGCAAGTTCCGCATCCTCGGAGGCGATGGTAACTGCCGTCGGATCTCCTCGCGCAGCTTCGATAGCGAATGATGGGCCGCTGAGCGCGCCGATACGCTGCGCCGGGCCACGGTTGAGCACCTGTGCAATCACTTCGGTCATGCGCAGCAGGGAGTTTTCTTCCAGACCTTTGGTCGCACTTACGATCAGAGTTTCGTGGCGCAGGTGCGGCCTCATCTGTTCAAACAGGCGCCTGCAATGTTGCGAGGGCATTACGCTCACCAGGACGGCCGCGTCCTCGAGCGATTCAGCGAGATCATTGCACGGCGTTACGCGGGCCGGGATTGCTTGTCCGGGAAGAAACTTTTCGTTGACACGGCGCTGAGCGATGCTCTCGCAAACTTCTTTTTCGTGCGCCCAGAGTCGTATGTCGTGCGTCTGCTTGCGCCCAAGGATGATGGACAGCGCCGTGCCCCACGCGCCCGCGCCGATGATCGTGATCTTGCTCATGAGCGTTTTCTACCAACGCGGTTTTCTGTGCCGGCAAGCAGGCGACGGATATTTTCTTGGTGCCGGACGATGATGAGCAGGCAAGTAGTAGCCATGAGCGCCAGTGCCACTGAAGCGTTGCCATGCGCGGGCATGCGGTAGGCAAACAGAAGTGGAAATGACGCGACAGCAAGGATCGACCCGAGCGATACGTAACGAAAAACGGCCACCACCAAGACAAAAATGCCCGCCGCCACCAGCACGGCGTGCGGGCCAATCACGATAAAGGAACCCAGCCCGGTGGCGACTCCCTTGCCGCCGCGAAACTTCAGCCATACCGGAAATGCGTGCCCAAGAACCGCGAAGAACGCCGCCACAGCCAATGTTTGAAAGGGCTTGGCATTCTCCGCCAACCCATCAGAGAGACCGTATGCCAACCCGACAGCCGCAGTTCCCTTCAGAGCGTCGAGCACCAGCGTGAGTGCGCCCAGGGCCGGGGACCTGCGGGAGACGTTGGTTGCTCCAATATTTCCGCTGCCGCTTTGGCGCACATCTTCGCCGCGAAACACGCGGACTAGCAGATATCCAAAGGGAATCGACCCCAGTAGATAACTCAGAGCGGCGATTAGAATTAACTTGAGCATTGAGAGTCTGCGGTTAGTGCAGAGCGAATCCGGCGATTTTTGTATATCTTGAACCGCCGGGCAGAAGCTGGCTGCGGTACAGAAAAAACTCGTGGGCTGTCATCGTACCAAAATCCGGAGTCGACAGTGTCGCCAATTTTCCCTGCAAGTACAAAAGGCCGCGATTCTGAGGATCGCTCTCTTTCTTGCGCGCTCGACCCGAGCCAACCGCGCGGCGGGCAAGGGTGAGGTGGGGGTTGAATGCGCGCTCTTCGTTGGGAAGGTTAAGCGCGGCCAGACGTTTATCAACCGATGCCGCCAGAAAAGCAAGTTTCGGCTCGGCTTCCACTCCTATCCAGAACCCTCGCGGCGGGCGCGACCCCGGAAAGAATCCATAGCCGCGAATATTGATTTGGAACGCGCCGCAGACAATCATTTCCAACGACTGCTTAATGGTCTCGGTCTCCTCCTGAGACTTCTCTCCGATGAACTTTAGTGTGACATGCAGCGACTCGGGGCGCACCCAGCGCGCTTCGGGCGCAAACTCGCGCACGCCGTCGAGGAAGCGTGAAATCCGGGTGCGGATGTCGTCATCGATATCGAGCGCAACGAAAAGGCGCATAGGATAAAGCTTCTAGCCACTCGCTTCTGGATCCGAGAAAGAAGTAGCCAGTAGCTAGTAACTGGAAGGCAAAAGCTAGCAGCAGCCTCTCTTACATCAACTTCTTTCGCACCATGTCCAGGGCTAGCGTTGTTGCGAACCAGCGGATGCGTTTGCGATCGCCCGGAAAATTACGCTCGATTACTTCCGTGCCGCCGGCGTTGGCTAAGGCGTGGAACACCAACCCCACGGGCTTTTCTGGTGTTCCTCCACCGGGACCGGCAACGCCCGTGATGCCGATGCCGAAAGTGGATTCGCATCGATAGCGAATGCCTTCCGCCAGCGCCGCTGCTACTTCTCGACTCACGGCTCCATGACGCTTGATCATGTCGGCGGGCACACCCGCCAACTCGGTCTTTACCGCGTCGGAATACACAATCGCGCCTCCGGCAAAATAGCGCGAACTGCCGCCGACCGATGTGATTCGCTCGCCCAGTAAACCACCGGTGCACGATTCTGCGACCGCCACTGTGGCATTTCGCATCTGCAGCCAGTAGCCTACGATTTGCTCGAGCGAATCGCCGTTTCGAGAATACACGGCGTCATCCAGTTCTTCTTCGACCGCGTCTGCGACTTCGTCCACGCGCGCTTGCGCTACTTCCAGAGACTCGGCGCGCGACTTGAAGTGCAGTTGGATTTCTCCGGCACCCGCGAGAATGGTGGTCTGCACGTCGCCGTGGCGCTTGTAGATCGGTGCCACCCGGGCGTCAACGAGAGATTCTCCCAGCATGGCAACCTTCAATACGCGAGTTGCGATGAAAGCCGCGGGAACCTTCGCCCGCAGCCGCTCACGGCACTCCGCTTCGAACAAAGCCTTGAGCTCGTGCGGAGGCCCAGGCAAGAGGATGACGAGGCGTTCGCGATCGTCGAACTTGCCGCTTAACCACTGTCCGGGCGCGGTCCCATTGGCATTGGGCAGGACGGTCGCACCTTCCAATATGTCCGCCTGCTTGGCATTGTTGGGGGACATTTTCCAGCCACGAGCCGCAAAACGCTGCTCGATATTGGCCAGAACACCTTCATCGCGCCGAAGCGAGACGCCCAACGCTTCCGCCACAGCCTCGCGAGTGAGGTCATCTTCCGTGGGGCCCAGACCGCCGCTGAAAATGACAATTTCTGAGCGGAACAACGCGTGTTGCGCCGCTTCAACCAGGCGCCTGATGTCATCCCCGACGACACTCTTGAAGATGATTTCAACGCCTAACTGGTTGATCTGCTCGGTGAGATAGAGAGAATTCGTATCCATGCGGAAGGGCGTCAGCAGTTCGGAACCAACCGCGATGATCTCGGCGTGCACGGGTAGAAGTGTAAATGAAACGGCAGCGGCTGTGGACCAGGATACGGCGTTTCGGCTGAGCGATGCCGGCGCGTGGCTATTCCGGCAGCAGGGACAGCCCCGGAATATTCCAGGAGAGATGATGCACTGCGTCCGTAGTCGCCAGAATCACGCTGCGTCCGGGCGCGAAGGCGAGTCCCACCAAGCCATGTCCTGCGACTTCCAGGCTCGCGTTGCCCTCCGGTGTAATTTTCACGATGCCGCGCTTGCCGGAAAGCGAAGCAGCTACATAAAGATTACCCAGCGAGTCGAAAGCCAGGCCTTGAGGGCGTCCCAGGCCGCGGAAGAATGTGTGCACGGTTCCCTGCGGGTCAATTCTGTGTACACAGTCAAAGCTCGAAGTGCTTGGGCCGGTCACGAACAAGTCGCCCTGCGGGCCGAAGGCGAGGTGGTAGGCCGAAACGCTCGGCTCCAGAGTTGCAAAGACGAACACTTGCTGGTCGCTGCCAATCTTGAAGATGGTGCCGCTGCGGTCGCCAACATACAAATTCTGATTCCGATCGAAGGCGATCCCGGTGGCGATTCCCATCCCTCCGGCATACGTTGTCATTGTACCGTTTGGCGCCACGCGATAAACCGCGCCGTCGTGACGTGAGGAAACATACATTTGACCGTCGCGATCAAAGGTGATTGCCGTTGCGTTCATCATCTCAGCGACGAATGGTTTCACCGTGTAGTTCGTATCAATCTTAAAGATCGCCACCGGAACCTTTTGTCCACGCGAACCGGAGAAAGTCGCGTAGATGTTGCCTTGAGCATCGAGGGCTGGATTGGTCACAGAGTGCAGATTTTCGGCGATCGGGACGGCTATCTTCACGTTGTGTGCATTGCTGACGTGGTCGTCGGCGGCAACCACTACGGGTCCCGAAGTTGCGCCGTGGGGAACGCGCGCGACCAGAAATGAATCCGAACTGACCACGAGGCCGCCTTCTACGTCGCCAAACTGTACGCGCGGACGCTGCCACAGTGGCGGCCGCAATCCCGAGCCAGCGATACGAACTTCGCCACCGGCGAGCGCCAGCATAGGCGCCACGGACTCGATGTGCGGTCCGCCGTTCACATTTTTCTTGCCCAGGATGCGGTCGGAGAATCCCATGAAGAAAATACTCGCAGTTCCCAGAGACCAACTTACTTTAGAAGACCTAGCGATATCCTATCGCAACGCCAATGATTTAGCCTGTTCTGCTTTGCTGCATTTTCCGAAATTGCCTCAAAAACATCCGTGTTTAATACACCAGTATAGACACAGAAAAAAATTGGATTGCACCTGAAACGGTGCAACTCGCAAATCATGGGAGACCAATTCCGCGCGCCAGACCCACTCCCGGCGGCACCTGTCGGCACGCGTCTTCTCCGTCGGAAAATGGAGCATTGATATGAGAGGCATGGGAACTCTGTACCGCCAGCGAGGCAGCGTCTGGTGGATCTCACTTTCGATTGGCGGCCGGCGCCGGCGCCAGTCGACCGGCAAAGAGAAATTCAAGGAAGCGTGTGATGTCCTGAAAAATATCTCGCGCGAGCAGAGTTCCGATCTCCAGCATTTCCAACCTATACACCGCCCTCGAGCTCGACTATAAAAACAACGATCGCAAGAGCGCGCGCACCCCGAAGACCCGCTGGGAAAGCCACCTGAAGGGACGGGTTGACACGCGCCTCCGAGCTTTTTTCAATTTTGTCGGCCTAGAACAGGTGAGGGAGCGGCACCGACCACTACCGCGATCGTTCTTCTTCAATCGCTTCAATCCAGAGGCGCAAGGTGAGGTCTTCTCGCTCCGGATTACCTAGCTGCCAGCGCAGCTCTTTCTGATATCGCTCTTTCAAGACTTCAAGATCGAACGGAATGACCTTCGCCAGGTGCTTTACGTCGTCTCGGTCCCGTTGGATGTTGCGTTCCAGCTTTGATAACGCCAGATCGTAGGGATCCACAGCCAAAAGGCGGAGGTGTTTGAAGACTTTCGGGAATATCTCGGTGAGTCGATCTTCGTAATTTTCCGGCACCTTGGCCACGCCGACTCGGTCGAGATAGACCTTGTATTTCTTGTGGAGTGGACCACTCTGCATGCCCAGTTCAAGCATGGTTCGTCCGGCCGCCGCAGGGGCAATCTCCAAAACATCCAGGTCTCCAGTTGGCCCCGAGAATCCGTATACGAGAGTAACGACGAATCCTCCTATGCAATCCAACCGAACTTCTTCGCGCGCTGTCGAATCGAGCTCGAGCAGAAATGAGAGCCACGGCTGTGGAATACCCTTATGGGGAAGCATCGGCAAGGTGCTCTCCCTTCATGTCCGTGAGCAGATTCCAGTGTGCAGCAACAGGAGACCGGTGTTCGCGCAGCCACTTCCGTTCAGCCTGTGTCAGCGAGTCGTGGCAGAACGTATCCTCACGCGCAAGGCGGGCACTTTCCAGCACCTGCAGATACTGACGGAGCTTCCGGGTCCGCTCCCCGTCGTTTTTGCTCTCCGCGACTTCGCTCGCGAGCGACACAGCAAACCCCAATCGGTTTTGCCGATCACGCACTTTGACGTTTCGGAGCAGCCAATCCCAATCCATATCAACGTATGTCAACGTCAACCATGGCAGGCCCTCAGCAACTCGGGCGTCAAGGTTCGACTCATTCAGAGCGTCCAGTAAGACTCCGGCCGGGTTCTTTTGGACCTTTGTTCGGAGATATGCGAATCCTGGATAGCCCAACGCCGCCAGGTCGGCCGTGAAATCATGCCTTCGTGAAGGGACTGGCGCTCCTAAAGCTTCCGATGGCAACGGCAACGCAGTTGGCGGGAGATCGAACACTTTGAGGGCCTTGCGAAGGAAAGATCCCGAGACGCTCCGGTGGCCCTTTTCAAGCATCGACAAGTAGGCCTGGGTGACGCCCAGCGCTCGGGCAGTTTTTTCCTGCGTCCAGTTCTTGTTCTGTCGTGCTTCTCGGAGCGTGGTTCTGTCCATCGAAGCTGTCTCCCTGCGGAAACTCTTTCGAGTATTATAACACATGTTGTTATATTTGGGTGTGATGCTGCTCTGGCGTCTGTTCAGGCCTGAATCCAGCACACACCTGGACTTATCTCCAAGCGGGACTTCCCCTTCGTATGCAGGCTGGGCCGCAAACCCATGTTCAGCAGGAACGGGATCGAAGCATACCTGGCCAAACAGCGCTAAAGATGGATTGACAGCAAAACAGCATAGGCGAAACGTTGTCTTGTAGTCTGAAAGGAACCGCGAGGCAAGGCCAATTTACCGCCAGTGTTTATGCGGATTATAGCTATGCTTATTTTAGAAGACCAAGGCGCAACAGGAGATGCACAACTCCCAACGCGTATAGACCGGCGGCGATGTCGTCCAGCACAATTCCCGTACCCTCCGGAAGTGCTTCTAATTGTCGCACCGGTGGCGGCTTCACGACATCGAAGACACGAAAAAGTATAAAGCCCGCCAGAAAAGATTTCCACGAGAGGGGAACGCCAATCAGAGCCATCAATTGACCCGCAACCTCATCGATCACTACAAATTGTGGATCCTTGATTCCCGAGCCACGTGCGACCTGCGTAGCTGCAAGAATGCCGATCAGAGTAATCAGCAGGGCCGAAATGATAGCAACTGTGGTCCGCAAGGAGGGCGCGACTGTATGGGCCGCCACCGCCCACAACAAGACTGTCGCCGCCGATGCCCACGTACCAGGCCCGGGTCGCATTCGCCCGACGCCGAAGAACGTGCCTGTCAGGGTAGCCCAAAGCGGAGTATGGCGGGACGCCTTCGCGCTAGCGGGGGGAACGCCCATGTTGCGGTCGGGCTCGGTTGCATGCATCAATCTTCGTCCGGGTCTTCTGGAGTGCTCTCTCGGATTTGCTGGTCTGCGTCTGACCCCTGCGCTGGAATCACATAGGCCCCACTCGCCCACTTACCGAGATCGATGGTGCGGCAGCGGTCACTACAGAACGGAAATTCAGGATCGCTGTTCTTCACACCCTTCTTGCAGATCGGGCAGCGGAGTTGAAGGATTCGCTTGCGTGGCATGGGTGAAGCTCTGACGCTATCGAGTCAAAAGACCGACTCAAGAAAGCTACAAAATCCGCGCCACCAGATCATAGTCGTGCGCTTCCGTGATCTGGCAACGATAAAACTGGCCTGGTTGAGGCTCCGTCTGTTCCGGAAACTCGTTCACGAAGACTTTGCCGTCGATCTCGGGAGCATGCATCGGGGTGCGGCCTTCCATGAGTAAATCGGTCTCCTCCGACGCCCCTTCGAGCAACAGGTCGAATTCCTGTCCTACTAACGCCTTCTTTTTCTTTTTACTGATCTGCCTCTGAATTGCCATCAAGTGTTTGCGACGCCGCTCGATCTCGCGGATGGAAAGCTTCTTATCCAACCCATATGCGTCAGCACCTTCCTGGTCCGAATAAGAGAAAGTTCCCATCCAGTCAAACTGGGCCTCACGCACAAATTCGCATAGCTCCTCAAATTCTTTCTCCGTCTCTCCGGGAAAGCCCACAATAAAAGAAGTGCGCAATGTCAGGCCAGGAATCGCGCATCGCATTTTGGCAACCGAGCTCAGAAATAAATCTGCTCCCCCTCCGCGCTTCATACGCTTCAGCACCGGCGCCGACGCATGCTGCAACGGCACATCCATGTAGGAACAAATCTTTTCCTGAGACCCAATTGTCTCCAGCAGCTTGCCCGTGATCTTGTTCGGGTAGGCATAGAGGAAGCGAATCCAGCGCAAGTCTTCGATCCGGGCCAGTTTTTCAAGGAGCAGTGCCAGGCCGTCCCTGAGTCCGAAATCTTCCCCATAGCAAGTGGTGTCTTGGCCGATCAAAGTAATCTCCCGCACGCCCATCTGCGCCAGCCGTTCGGCTTCCGCCACAACCGACTCGAAGCGACGCGAGCGGAACTGACCCCGCAGCTGTGGAATGATGCAGAAGGTGCAAGGATGATCGCAGCCTTCCGCGATCTTGATGTAGGCTGTGTGCTTCGGAGTCGCCAGAATTCGCGGGGTCTCGTCGTCGTACAAATAGTTAGGGAGATCCGCAATCGCACCGTCCCATTGATCGCGAGAGAATCGTCCCTGCGACGCTCGTGCGTCGCCCTCGGCCCGCGAATTCAACACCACGAATGGAGAATTATTGTTTGCGATTAAGGGAGCCGGCGCCATGCCGGTCGCAGCTAGGATGCTCTGTAACTCCCCGGTGCCGACGACTGCATCTACTTCGGGGATGCGTTTGCGGATTTCATCGCGGAAGCGCTCGACAAGGCAGCCCGCAACCACCAGCTTTTTCGCTCGTCCCGACTTTTTGTGGCCGGCCATTTCGAGAATCGTGTTGACCGACTCCTGTTGCGCGCTCTCGATGAACGAGCACGTATTAACAACGATTACATCGGCGTCTTCGGCACGGGGTGAGAGCACGGCGCCAGATCGCGCCAGAAGGCCCATCATCACTTCGCTGTCGACCAGGTTCTTGGGACACCCCAGGCTTACGAATCCGACCCTTGTTGGACCGGCCCCTGGGGTAGTGACTTCCGACAGAGTGTCACCAGTTTCTTCGCTTGAGGGTGAGATAGTGGGGTTCTTCGAAGGCATGCAATCTCTTCATTTTAGCATTTTCTCGCCAAACTCCCCTGCTATGAAAATCTGCCGCAACCGGTGGCCCCATGCACCACGGAAGGCAGCAGTCGCGAACTGAAAAACCTCATGTTCCGATGCTACGCTAGTGTCGCCAAGTATCAGAACGTGAGTTCCGCATCCTGGAGGAGAAATGTCGCGGAGACAGGTCGCAATGACGGTCCTGGCAGCGACTTGTTCTATTCTGCTTTCGTCGTCAGCGGCGCAGGATGAGAAAAACCAATTGACCGTGATTGTTGGCCGGACGTTCATCAGCGATCAGGGTATTCAGGGCGCTACCTACTTCAATCCTTTCGTTCGCTCCGGCAAAGGCCTTACCTTTGAAGTGAACTACGCACGCCGCCTCTACGGGACGCAGGTTTATGCCATCTCGGGAGAAGTGCCGGCGGTATTCAACCTCGACGAAGACCTCAACTCGGGCGCCGATGTTGTTCCGGGGGATTACAAACAAATATTCGTTACTCCCTCGGTTCGCTTCAGTCTGTTTCCCCGGACCGCGGTTTCACCCTGGCTGAGCTTCGGCGGAGGCTTCGGACATTTCAGCGAGAGTAATACTCTTATCTACGGAGGCTCCAACCCAGGCGCTTCTTCAACCTCAGGGGTAGTCCAAGGGGGATTGGGTCTGGATGTCAGAATCTGGCGGAGCTTTAGCATTCGCGGCCAGGTCCGCGACTTCTGGTCGGGCGCTCCCGAGTTCCCCTTGGCTTCGACCGGCAAATCCCGCCAACACAATTACTTCCTCGGCGGTGGTTTGGTCTGGCATTTCTAGTCCTACAACACTCGGCGAAATATCAGCTAGATGGAGTATGATTTTCCACGTTCGGAACTCTCACTTCGCTGACAGGCAGTTGGAAAAGAGCAGCGCTGAGGAGAATCATGATCGCGCTCGCGCTCGCCCGGCTGCATTCGCGTTCTTATCTATTTTCTTGCCGCCGACTCGACGTCTTCGAATAAGTCTTGCAGGTGCCTGGCATCGTCCGAACAATTTCCGAAGCGCGCGGATTCATAGGCGTCCGTAAATGTTCGAACCCGTGCCCGCAGCGGCGCATTTTCAATGACGCGCACAAATTCCCGCGCCGTCTGTGTTGTCGATTTCCTTATTCCACGGCGCGCCAGAGCCTTAGCCATACGCTGGTACCACATCGTGGCCGCCTGCTCCGGCGACCTCTCAGGGTGCGCCCGTAGTCGTCTCACACGGATCATTCGAACAATCCGGCCCGCATTCCCCAGGGCAAGAAGCATCAGGGTTAAAACCACGCCACTTGCAAACCACCCCCCTGGTGCGTGTTCCGCGCCACGCTGGCTTCTCCGCGCCCAATTCAACATCTGCTCGTAGCTCAGCCGCGCCTTCATGCGCGCTTGCTCCCACGTGCTGCGCGTCCCTCTTAGGATCGACTGGCTCAGTACGTACTGGTGCGAGGAGTCATAACTGATTATCCACTCCCGCCAGAATGAGGCCGCAGCATCGAGGTACAGCATTGCGCGGCTCCAGCCCTGCGGGGATCCGACGCTGCCACCCGGCGTCGGGTCGAACGTGATCCATCCATACCCTGGAAAATAAGCTTCCACCCAGGCGTGCGCGTCCCTGGCCCTGATCACGTAGTTGCCGGTGAGGTCATTGAATTCAGCGCTGCGGAATCCATTCACCACGCGCGCCGGAATGCCAAGGGTCCGCAGCATCACTGCCATCGAAGAAGCAAAGTACTCGCAATGTCCTTGTTTGCGCTCGAAAAGAAAGTTAGCCAGCGGATCGGCTACTTCTGTGAGGGGCAGTTGCAAGGTGTACCCGTACCGCGTCTTCAAATATTTCTCAACTGCAAGGGCCTTGTCGTAGTTATTGGACGCGGAATTCGAGATCTGCCCAGACAGTTGCGGAATACGCGGATCGAGCCGGGGCAAACGCAGATATGCGAAAGTAAATGGCGGAAGCAAATCCTTATCTTGTCGAAGAAGTTCGGGCGATGGAGTGGAAATATCCGAGACAGCTTCGTAGGCGCTGACCCCGCGCTGGCTGTCGAGATCGGACACCGCTCCACCGGAATCAATTTGCAAAGCTCGATAGTCTCCACTCACCCGGCGCGCCCACGGGGCGAGAAAAAATTTGTCGATTCCGATCGGCTCCATCAGCACGCGGTAGTGGATGAAGTGACTCTGCCCTTCCAACGCTCTCTGAGTCCGCGTGAGTGAAGGCTCTGCAACTCCCTGGCTGAACCACGGAATGGCAAACGAGCCGTCTGCCTGACGGTACAGCACAGATTGCTGCGGCGGGTTTGACCAACTCCTGCCGTCGAAATTCGTCAGGGAGATGCCCCGCCAGTGCAAGGCGTTTTGGCCGTGCTTATCCCCGTCAATCTGAATGTGCATCACCACGGCGGCGGATTGCTGAATCTGCCCGATCCCGCCCAATTGCACGCGATCGCTAAAGCCCGTGGAAAAATCGGTTCCGAATGAATAGCCGCCGAGGTAGCCCGCGGAGGTGCGAGGCAGCAGGAAAAACATGGCGGCTGCGCCCATCAAAATCATCAGCGCCAGACCCGGTACAACACGCGCGAGGGAGAAAGCGAGATGCCGGTGTTCGTACGTGTCGCGCGAATGTCGAGCATGAAATTGAGCGGCTAGTCCCGAACGACGCATCTCCATCAGGATGAATGTAGCCACCGCCATCAGCATGAATCCGGCGAAGAAGAGCAGAAAAACGCTGTCGACGGTGAGCACGGCCGAGGCCAGCACCATCAGGAACGCAACAATCGCCAGCGTCGTGTAGTCGCGATCCCGCCGCAAGGAAAACGTACGCACTACGACAGCGAAGAGGACAAGATGCACCGTTGCCGCCAGAAAGCTGCGGGAGAGCAGGAAATAATCGCCAGCATAGAACACGAAGTACGCGATGCTAAGAGGCGTGGTCCAGCGCTCTGAAATCACAACGCGTCGGCCTTGCACCAGCAGATAACCTCTGAAAGCAAACGCTGCGCCTACCAGTAAGATCGTCGCTAAATCGAGGCCGCCGGTGCTTGCCAATGTGCCAAAGCCCATGAGCACGAGCAGATAGATCGACAATTCGAAGTATTTGTCGATGGCCCGGCTCAGGGGAATAACGTCAAGTTGTGGCGCGCCTTGTGGCATTCGAATTTGGATCGGCGACTGTTCGTGCGGTCAGCTTTTGAACTGTACCGCTTCACTTCTTCGTTCTATTCCTATTGTTCGACAGTTGCCCTTGAGAAGGGAAGGCCTCCCTACCAATTCGTTGCACCGAAAGTCACCGGCCCTTTGCCCGCGAACCGAGATGTGGGCCCGCGTTTGCTAGAATGATTCAGGTCAGGCATCGGTCTCACGCGACGTACTCTCGCCAACCCCGCCAGGTCCGGAAGGAAGCAACGGTAACGGGCTCTTGCGTGTGCAGTGAGGTTCCGGTGCCTGGCTTATATTAACGGGCCTGCTGTCGCATCCCCGCCCAGGTTCGTTCCTATCTCCAATATAACCTTTACGCACTCTTTACAACTCTTTGCGCAAGAAAAGCCTCCCACGCGCATCACAAGGTAGTCGGAGATCCGGCAATCAAATACTGAAAGGCGTCGAGGCAAAATATGCGCAATTCTCCCGCAAAGTCAGCTACCCCAACCGTAACCATTCGCGTTGCCGGCACCTTGTTTCAAGGTCATTTGGCGTACCTCGACCAACTCGTCGCCTCGGCAATCGATTGCGGCCTACGCCCGATGCTCGACATGGTTCATCTTGAGGAGTTGGACCGGGTCGCCCTCCTGTATCTCATGGATGGCGAGGGGCGCGATTTCGGAATCAGCGCCTGCCCGAATTTCATCCGCGATTGGATGCAGCACGAAAAAACAACTCAAGCGGCTTGACGTCCGCCACCCAAAATTTGGCTGAGCCCCAACCCGTCATCGATAACGCTATCCTGGTTGGAAGGAGTATTTCAGGACAATGGCATCGTGGCCTCGTCTGGGAAGTTGTCTAAGCGTCGGCAAAATTTTCAATCGCCTCTGGATGTTTGAAAAAGTCACCGTGATTTGTCGGCTAACAGATGGCAGAATCAGGTTAGAAGAAACCGCTTCCTCAGCCAACCGACACCCACTGTGGAAGCCGCCTCTTAGCTGAGGTGGAAACAAAGAACTCGGCCGCGACCATCGCGACCGAAAAGACATTCCGATCACGGACTTGTTCAACACCCAAGCCTGTCATCTGCAGTTGTGAAATGTCGAAGCTAAGTAGAAGAAAAAGCCGCCCGAGACCGAGCGGCTCTTCTGTGCCTTGTGGCGCGGGCTGCTATCGATTTACCCGGAAGTTAACGTTGCTGGTCGGCGTGCCGCCGAGCGTTACTACCTCGACCGGGCCGGTGGTGGCGCCTGCGGGTACGGTGGTCCTGATTTCAGAGCTCGAGAGCACAGTGAACGTGGCCGCCGTACCATTAAACGTGACGCTGGTAGCGCCGGTGAGATTAGTTCCCAGAATCTTGACGGCCGCTCCCACTTTGCCAGCGGCCGGCTGTGTTTCAACGAACGCGCGCAGTCCCATAGACAGGCTGAAGATCACACCCAACTGGCTGGTCCCGCCCTCTAACGTTGTCCCGTAGAACTTCCCGTTGGTGTCCTGGATCAGCCCCGCGTAGGGGAAGGAGCCGTCCGAGCAATGACTTTGCGAGCAAAAGCTGTAAAGCGTCGTTAGCTTGCCGCTTGGGGTGATCCTGAAGACCGTCCCCAAGTTATTGTTCGTCGTTCCGTAGAAGTTGCCGTCGATGGCGTGAACCAACCCGGCTTCCGGGGCAGCCCCGTCCGTCCCGTCGAAGCTGTGCAGCGTGGTCAGCGTGCCAGCTGGGGTGATCTTGAAGACCGTCCCGTCGCCGCTAGCTCCGCCTCCCCTCGTCGTGCCGTAAAAGCTTCCATCGGTGCCTTGGACCAGCGCCCCTTGGGGAGAGTAACCATCCGTCTCGTCGAAGCTGTGGAGTGTGGTCAGCCTGCCAGCTTGGGTGATCTCGAAGACCGTCCCGACATTGTTGGACCCGCCGATCGCGGTTGTCCCGTAGAAATTCCCATTGGTGGCTTGGACCAGCCTCGCCGCCGGGGCTGCTCCGTCCTTGCATCCGCTCTGGGAGCAGAAGCTGTAAAGTGTCACTAGATCGCCCGCTGAAGTGATGCTGAAGACGGTTCCGCAGCCGGCGATTCCAAAAGAATCGCATGACTCATTGGCTCCGCCGTTCGTGGTTGTCCCGTAAAATTTTCCATCGCTGGCCTGGATCAAGACCGCGGCGGGGTTTGCACCGTCCGTGCCGTGGAAGCTGTGCAGCGTCGTCAGCGCGCCGGTTGGGGTGATTTTGAAGACCGTGCCATCGCCGTACGCCCCGCCGTTTGCGGTTGTCCCGTAGAGGTCCCCATTGGTGGCTTGGACCAGACCCACCTCCGGACCGGAGCCGTCCGTACAGCCAGCTTGCAAGCAAAAGCTGTAAAGCGTGGTCAGGGTGCCTCTCGGCGTGACTTTGAAGACCGTGCCAGCGCTGTCGGCCCCGCCTTCGAAGGTTGTCCCGTAGAGGTCCCCATCGATTGCCTGGACCAGACCCGCGTAGGGAGTGGATCCGTGCGTCCCGTCGAAGCTGTGCAACGCGGTGAAGGTCTGCCCCGGCATCGCGAGAACCAGAGACAAGAATCCGCCGAATACGCAAAGAACCTTCATTGAGATTTCCCCTTTCGCCATTGAACCGTGCTTTGGGTTTGAAAACGAATTGCCAACTGAGAAACAACAAGGTGGAGGGATGCCGTGCCCAAAATGTGGACAACAGTATGGTCGGCGGCGGCGACCCTGTCAAGCTGCAAAATAATGCAAAATAATTGCTGCAAAATAATTGCAGCCCCGAAGTCAAGCTAGCCAGAAGCCGTGTCCAGAGCCTGTTTCTAAGCCTTGAAAAGCGCGGACCGGCGGGTTGTCAGGCCATGCCTAGCTGATAAGTGGCGTAATACCCGCACTACACTGCCCGCGGCTATTTCTCCCCACGCGCAGTAACAAGGCTCTATCGGCTGGCCAGCCTGGCCGTTATCTGTTTCGACGCGTGCCCGATACCCAGCATCGGGCGAACGGGTTTGACCCCCGAGTTAGACATTCCGTCTCCAATCCTGCAAAATATTGAGTTTCATACTCAGGAGCTCTCATTGACTAAACCTGTGCGCGTGAAAATCAGCGCTTTGGGAACTTACGTTCCCCCTCGCCTTCTCACCAACGCCGACCTCGAAAAGATGGTCGACACCACGAATGACTGGATTCTAGCCAGAGTCGGGATCCGCGAACGCCACATTGTCGATAAAGGTGTGGCCACCAGCGACCTCGCAGTCGAGGCCGCCAAAAAAGCGCTTGCCCAGCGCGGTTTAGCGCCCAGCGACATGGATGCCATCATCGTTGGCACCGTGACACCCGACATGTTCTTCCCGTCAACCGCTTGCGTTGTGCAGCACAAGCTCGGCGCCGAGGGTGCTTGGGGATTCGATCTTTCCGCCGCCTGCTCCGCCTTCATCTACGCAGTGCAGACGGGAGCGCAATTTATCGCCACCGGGGCTCATAAGCGCGTCCTGGTAATCGGCGCTGACGTGATGTCGTCGATCATCGACTATAGCGACCGCGCCACCTGCGTGATCTTTGGCGATGGAGCGGGCGCTGTGATTCTTGAGGCTGCCGGAAACGATTCCGAAGGCCTGATCGACTTCATCCATGAAGTCGATGGTTCAGGCGGATGCTTCTTGCAAATGCCTGCCGGCGGCAGTCTCAATCCGTCCTCTCATGAAACCATCGATAAGAAAATGCACTACGTGCACCAGGACGGACAGCCGGTGTTCAAGTTCGCGGTGCGCAAACAAACCGAAGCCTGTCTGAAGTTGCTCGAACGTAACGGCCTCAGGGGTTCGGATATTGATGCGTTCATTCCGCATCAAGCCAATCTACGCATCATTAACGCCACGGCTGATCGTCTTGGCCTCCGTCCGGAGAGCGTGATCGTCAATATCGATCGCTACGGCAACACCACCGCGGGGACGATTCCATTGGCCATGAACAGCGCGATTGACGATGGCAAGCTCAAAAAGGGAAGTCTGGTACTGATGGCCTCGGTGGGGGCGGGCTTCACGGTGGGTGCAACCCTGCTGCGCTGGGCTTTCTAAAAAGCGGGCTTCGGACATCGGCTGGGAACTTAGGCTTCATGTTGCGGCACGGCAGGTTGCGGCGACGTACATCAAGAAACCATCCAGATCAAAATTAAAACTGCTGGTGCCGATGCTTGAACCCGATGGCAGGTGCCCTCCTCCATGACGTTCGTAACACTGTCGCTCGAATTTCGATAGCGTAGAACGCGTCCCCATTGTTATGTTTTCCCGAGCGTTCGTCTCACGTGGGGATGTGGCGAGCGAGTAAGCCATGCTTCGTGCCACATGCTGCTACCTTCTGCTTGCTTTCGCTCTGCCTGGAGCGGCTGCCGCCCAGCAAGGCAAAGACGATTCACAACAAACCAAGCTTCTTGTTATGGAACACCTGTGGAATGAAGCCCAGGTAAATCGGGATTCCCGCGCGCTCGATGGCATGATCGGCGCAAACTTCGTGAACACTGAATACGATGGCGAGGTTAGCGATAAGAGCAAGTTCCTGGCAGATATCAAAGACCCCCACTTTAACCTCGATAGTCTAACGATTCAGGATCTTAAGGTAAGCATGTATGCCGACTCCGCCGTAGTCGTCGGTATCTATCACACCAAAGGAACTGTCCAGGGAAAGACCTACGAGCACCTCGGCCGCTTCACCGATACGTGGGTGTTCACTGAAGGCCGCTGGCAGTGCGTCGCCAGCCACACCAGCCTGTTGAAGAAGTAGCTCTCCATCTACCTGATGTTACCCTCCTGCAAGGTTCGGCCTGCAAAGTTCGAGCTGCACTGTTTGACCTGTAACGTTCGATCCCATAAAAACTTTCAATAGGCCACCAGTGCTTCCACAAGCTTTTAGTCGTTGATCTAAACGATAATGGGATTTTGCTTCACGCGGATGCTCCCCATGGAAACGACGCCTCGACCCCGACCGTGGAAGATCCTGTTGGCCTTCGCGATCATTTACTTGGTGTGGGGTTCGACATTTCTTGCAATTCGTGTCGGAGTCCGGGAGGTACCGCCCTTCCTGTTCGCCGGGATGCGCTTTTTTGCCGCCGGAATTGTGCTCTATGCCTGGATGCGCGCGAAGGCTACAGCCCCGCCGACCGCCCGCCAGTGGGCAGCAGCGTCGTTGCTGGCTGTAATGATCTTCGTCATGGACTACGGTTTGCTCTTTTGGGCGGAACAGCGCGTACCCTCGGGGATTGCGGCGGTGATGATGGCAACGATTCCAGTGTTCATGTCGCTTGCCGAGATTCTCCTCTTGCGTACGCAGAGACTTACGCTGCGGCTGGCATTCGCCCTTTTGGTGGGGATAGGCGGCGTGGCAGTCCTGGTCAGCCGCTCGGCAGGTTTCGGCGAAGGCGCGATTGATACGTCTGGTGCGGTCGCCCTCGTGGTGGCTGGCATCAGTTGGTCGTTGGCCGCGATTCTTACACGCAAGCTACCCCTGCCCGAATCTAAGGTCATGAGCTCGGGAGCGCAAATGCTTGCCGGCGGAATTCTGCTCACCCTGACGGCTGCGGTGTTAGGAGAGTTCCGAGGCTTTCATGTCCAGGCGATTTCTCTCAGAGCATGGCTCGCATTGGCCTATCTGATCGTCGCTGGGTCGATTGTCGGCTTCACCGCTTATGTTTGGCTTATCCACCACGAGTCTCCGACTAAAGTTGGAACCTACGCGTATGTGAATCCGGTAGTGGCGGTTCTGGTGGGATACTTCCTGGGCGGAGAAGCCCTCGGCGCTCGCACAGTCGTCGGGACATTGCTGGTCCTGGTGAGTGTGGTGGTGATCACGACGACGCCGAAGAAGGCCGAGAGTCGACTGATTATGGAAGCAAAAGTAGAAGCGGAAGCCGCCGAGTCCTAGTCCGATGCAGGGTTTGAGGTTCTCTTGGGTAATCCATTGCCGCGGCTGGACTTATGAGATCACCAGAAGCACCGCAATGTAGCCGCGGACTCTGTTAAGAAGAGCCGCGTCTGCCCTAGAGTGAAACTTCGCATCGCGTTCCTTCCAGTCGACGCTCTTGAGATGATCCACCAGCATTGCGCCCTCTACCTTGTCGACTACGGCGGGAAGCGCGAAGGGATACGGTTTGCGCCGACTCGTGAGAGGGCAGACTACAGCGAGACCGCTGACGCGATTGTAAGCCAGATCGGTCAGCACTATGGCCGGACGTCGTCGGCCTTGCTCACGGCCAGCCTGCGGATCGAAATCAAGCCATAGAATGTCTCCGGCATCGGGCACGTACGGCCCTACCATTCAACGATTTCCTTCCCTTGGTCGTGTCCCCAGTCGGTTTCTTCGTAACGGCTGGCTTTTGTGATTTGTGAAACAAGTTCCTTGAGAGTGGGGATTCTCTCTGCGGGGCGCAACTCGACGCACCCCTTCCGAGCCTCGATCAGAATCGGATCGCCTTCTCGTATCCGAGCTTGCTGTGCGACCGCCTGGGGGATGCGAACCGCCAGGCTGTTGCCCCACTTCATCACGTGCGCTTTGGGCATGGCTGTACCCTCCTTCCGCGTAGATACATAGATACACTACGTCTATACACTTTGTTCTGTTCGGTGGTCCTATCCAGCAGGGGTTTTGCTACGGATGGGTCATTGTCTCGGGCCGTACCAGGGCATCAAATTCCTCACCCGTAAGATATCCGAGTTTCAAAGCCGCTTCACGGAGGCTGCTGTGTTCAACATGCGCCGTGTGGGCGATCTGCGCGGCTCTGTCGTATCCCACCTTCGGAGCCAGCGCGGTTACCAGCATCAGCGAATTCTTTACATACCAGTCCACCTTGGCCCGGTCGACCTCGATGCCGTTGATCATGTATTCGACATATCCGTGGCAGGCGTCGGTGACCAGCGTGACCGAGTGCAGAAAGTTGTAAATGATCACCGGCTTATACACGTTGAGTTCGAAGTTGCCCTGTGATCCGGCAAATCCCACGGCCGCGGTCGCACCGTGAACCTGCACGCAGACCATGGTCATGGCCTCGCATTGCGTCGGATTGACTTTGCCCGGCATGATGGACGATCCGGGCTCGTTCTCAGGAATGGAAAGTTCGCCCAGGCCGCATCGCGGTCCGGATGCCAACCAGCGGATGTCGTTGGAAATCTTCATCAGCGATGCGGCCAGTGTTTCCATCGCGCCTTGCGCGAAGACGATTTCGTCATGGGCCGAGAGCGCAGCAAACTTGTTGCCATGCGAGCGAAAGGGAAGTCCAGTAAGTTCGGCGATCTTTTTGGCGGCGCGTTCCGCAAATTCGGGATGCGTGTTCAATCCCGTGCCAACGGCAGTTCCGCCGATGGCAAGCTCGTAAAGGCCTTCTAGGACCTGTTCCAGACGTTTGCTATCGCGCTCCAGTAAACTCGCCCAGCCGCCGAACTCCTGCCCGAACGTCAGAGGAACAGCATCCTGCAGGTGAGTGCGACCGATTTTCACCACATCGTGGAACTCTTTTGCCTTGGCCGCAATCGCGTCGCGCACGCTCCTGACCGCCGGTATCAGCGCGTTCTTCACCCGGTCTGCCGCGGCAATGTGCATCGCCGCCGGAAACGTGTCGTTCGATGACTGGGACATATTCACGTCGTCATTGGGATGGACAGGCTTTTTCGATCCCATCTCGCCGCCGGCGATTTCAATCGCGCGGTTCGAGATGACTTCATTCACGTTCATGTTGGTCTGCGTCCCGCTGCCCGTCTGCCAGACCCGCAACGGAAACTGGTTGCTCAGCTTGCCCGAGATCACCTCGTCGGCAGCTTGCACGATCAGATTCGCCTTGTCGGCGGGCAGTTTGCCCAGGTCCTGGTTCACCTGCGCGCATGCTTTTTTGAGCGTGCCAAACGCGCGGATCAACTCCGGAGGCATGGTGTCGCGCCCAATATTGAAGTGCAGCAGCGAGCGCTGCGTTTGCGCACCCCAGTAAACATTGGCCGGAACCTCGATCTTTCCCATGCTGTCGGATTCGGTGCGGGTGCTGGCTGCGGGTTCTGTCACTTTAGGATTAATAAGCGTAGACATGATGGAATGTCCTGTGCCGCGTAGCGGGAGGTCCTCGGCGGTATCAGGAACTCAGTATTATACGGCGGCGCGAAGGATCTTCGGCCAAAATGCCTGCGCCTTGCAATGGAGTATCCCATCGGATACAAAATCGGGCTTGGACACACTGCTGAGGTCGCCGGATTTCGATGCGTGGCTGTCCCGTGGCCGACCAAAAAGCAAAGGCCAGAATCTTGGCTCGGCTTCGTAGCGCGACACTCGGAAATTTTGGCGATTGCGAACCCGTCGGCGAAGGTGTTTCCAAGATGCGCGTTCATGTTGGAGCGGGGTATCGGGCTTATTACACGCGAACCGGATCTGCTGTCTATGTTTTGTTAGCTGGCGGCGCAAAGGCGACCCAGACGAAAGACATCGCCAAGGCCAAACAAATGGCTCGCGAACTCAAAAGGGCGAAACCATGAAGAAAAAGAAAAACAACTTACAAGCCATTCGACCAGGCGGCATATCTCGACAACGATGCGGTCATTGCGGAATATCTTTCGGCGGCTGCCGAAGACCCAAACCCGGATGTATTCGTCGCAGCGCTCGGAGATGTGGCCAAAGTGCGAGGCATGGCGCAGATTGCCAAAGACTCGGGACTGGGCCGGGAGAGCCTGTACAAGGCCCTACCTGCCGGCGCACACCCACGCTTCGAAACGATCAATTCAGTTCTGCACGCCCTGGGCGTGAAGTTCGCGGTCGTTGCTGAACGCGAGCGTTAAAGCTGAGGGAACGCTCTTGTTCAAACAGGATGCGCCCCGAGGACTAACGCTTTTTGTTGGCAAATGGGAGTTTGCCATAACCTTGCCTGAATTCCGCGATCCTCTGCTTTTCCGACTTCCCTCGGCACAGCTTGCCCGGTTGGTTCGCAGCTGCAAACTTCCTTTTGATCCGTCGCTTCGCTGCTTCTAGATGCCGGCCCGCGTGCTAGAATCATCGGTTTCTGACCCCGCCGACATTTCGCGGAGCCTCGGAAGCGCATGCCTGAATTTCTAACTGCCGAAGACATTGACACCCTGCCCAACGCACAGGTTCGCGCGCGAACCGAGATGCGGACCGATGTCCTGGTGATTGGAGCCGGACCCACCGGCCTGGCTTGCGCTATCGAAGCGCAAAAGGTGGGGCTGAAGGTGATCGTTGTCGATAAGGGATGTTTGGTGAATTCACTGTTTCACTATCCGGCAGGCATGCTGTTTTTTACCACGCCCGAGCTGCTTGAGATTGGCGAGATTCCTTTCACTACTGCCAACCAGAAACCTACTCGGGAAGAGGCTCTCGAGTATTACCGCAAGGTTTCTGAACATTACCACCTCGATGTTCGCCAGTACGAGTGGGTCAAGACAGTGATGGGAGAAGATGGGAAGTTCAGCATCACGGCCACAGATCGTGCCGGCCGGCCTCATGACTACCGCACGCGCAAGGTGATCGTCTCAACTGGATACTATGATCTTGCCAATCAACTTTGTCTGCCCGGCGAAGATCTGCCTAAGGTTTCGCACTACTATGGCCAGCCACATCCCTACTACGACAGCGATGTGCTGGTGATCGGAGGCAAGAATTCCGCAGCGATAGCCGCACTGGATCTTTGGCGCCATGGCGCACGCGTCACACTTGTCTACCGTGGAGCGCAGCTGCATCACCACGTCAAGTATTGGATCAAGCCCGATCTCGAGAACCGCATCAAGAATGGAGACATTGAGGCCCACTTCAACAGTTCCGTGCAGGAAATCGGAGTGGATCATGTCGTGGTGAACACGCCGCGCGGCCCGATCCGACTGAAAAACGATTTTGTGCTTGCCCTCATCGGCTACCATCCCGACTACGATTTCTTGCGCAGTATGGGTATCGAGTTGTCAGACGAACAATGCCGTCCAGTCTGCGATCCGGTTTCGCTGGAGAGCAACGTTCCCGGAATCTATGTCGCGGGTGTGATCGTCGCGGGATCGCGGACCAACGAAATCTTTATCGAGAACGGCCGTTTTCACGGCAAGCAGATTGCCGATGACCTTAAGCGTAAACTGACCCCAAACTCATAAACTGGATCGCCCCGGCGTTTACTGGACCGATTGCAGTTGCATAGTGAGTTGATTTACGGCTGAGACGTCGAAGAGTGCGGATAGATCGGCGTGGCCGGCCAGAGTCTCCCGTTCTTTTCCTTCCACCAGAATCTTTACTCTCAAAATGCCGGGGATGTTCGCTGCGAGCGTCTGGATCAAAGACACCACTGTAAGTTCTTCGGAGAGCACACCGGAGCGGTGGCCATCGGCGAAGGCGGCGTTGATATCGATGACAGCGAGTCCGGGATCGACCAGGTAGACACTGCGAATGTCGGATCCCGGGGGCAGCGGGTGAGGCGAGGATTTGTCCAGGTAGAGGGCGATGAGAGCGCGAAGCAATTCTTCGGCGCGTTGTTGACGCACGCTAGGCAGCGGAATGCGTGCAGGTTGCGAGTGCAAAATCCCGACGTCGTCGTAGGCGACAAATAATGTGACCTGTTCGGTTGGCCCGGCCACGGGAGCTACGACGGGACGAGTATCGATGGAGCCGCCGGGAGTGGCGGCGGCGCGTCCTCGCATGTGCCAGGCGTAGATGCTCATGCCGAGAACGGCTGCGAGCATCACCGATACCGCGATAAAAAAATGGCGAGGAATCATAACGGCGTAGTTATGGAGCGGCCCCGAGTTGAGAACGAATGGCGAGGATGCCGTTAGCCACGGCGCCAGCGATCAGTTGCTGATAGTCGGGTGCATTCAATGTAGAAAGGTCGGAGGCCGGTGGGGCAACCTCGACTGCGATGGCGGCGGTGACGATGTTATTCAAGGGGCGGATTGGCGAAGTGAGCGTGCGCACAGTCACCTGCAGCTTTTTCAGTTCCCCGGCAACGCTGGCAGCGGCGGCTTGGCTCAGGGGGATTGAGGACGACTGAGCACCGGTCCAGGAGCGGAAGGGACCCCGGTCGTCTTCGCCACCGTAGGGCAGCAGCGCGGTGTAGACACGAACGCCGTGGCCATTGGACGCGGCGTGCAGTGCGATATAAACAGCGGCGTGCGTGTTGTTGGCAAAAAATGCGCGATCGTCGAGGGAGAGGTTGGCGTCAGAATCGCGCAGGACGAGCGTAGAGATTCCGCGGCTTTCGAGTTCCTGGCGCAGACGGCGCGCAAAGGCGACTGTGATGTCTTTTTCGGCGAGCGAGGGGCTGAGGGCTTCACCCCGGTCGTTGCCTCCGTGGCTGGCATCCACGACGGCGAAATAACGGCGTGTCAGGGAAGCAGGCGGAGTTGTAGATGGCGACTGGACGTTGCTTTGCGCCGGAGCTGTAGTGGGAGTGCCTGGCGGAGTTACGGGTCCGGGAGCTTGGGGAGCGGCTGCTGTGGGCTGAGACTTGGGAGGGGCGAGAGTGATGGTGCGGCCATCCGGACTAAAGGTGGCAAGCAGCGGCGTGGTGGTGATAACAGAGATTTCAGCGGCGCCGTTGCTCTCGGAATAGTCGGCGGAGGGAATGATTTTGCTGCCGAAGGTGAGCATGGGAGAGGCGGGCCCGGTGAGCGGCTCGCGGCGGAAGGTAAGGCGAAGTTTCCCGGGTTCGCTGGCTACGGAAGGATTGACCGGTGCGGTGAAATGAAAAACGAGGCGAGCCGGATCCTCGGGCGATACCGAGGCCGTGAAGTGCGTGGCGACATCGCCGATCAAGAGACGTTCGGACTCCTCATGAAAAGTGGCGGGCCCTCCCAGAAAGCGGGGCAACAGAGAACTGAGAGAAGCCACCGGGACCAGGCCGCGGCCATTCTCGAGAAGAAATTTTCCACCCAGTTCGGCATCGCGTCCCTGGATGAGTGCGCGGCTTTTGCCGATGGTGAAATCTCCGAGAATGTTGTTGTAGTGAATGCGCCAGCGAGGAGGATCCGATTTGGCACTGACCGTGCCCAGGGGATCGAGTAGTTCGAGCAGGCCGATGTATTCATGCCCGTCGCGCTGCACAACGGGCAAAGAGTAGTTCGCGGCCGTGGAGTAGACGGCAAGGTGCTTCTCGGGAGCGGCTGCGGACAACACGAGAGCAACCAGGAAGGTGCCGATGAGGAGCAGGAGGACTGGAGCAGGTGGTAACGAGGCTGCGCCGACGGCCTGCCCTGAGCTTGCCGAAGGTACAACCGGCGGGGCGCCCGCGTCACACCGTCTGCTAGTCGAGCGCATAGATGGTTAGTCCGCTGAGTAATTTGGGATAGAAGTCGGTAGATTTCTGAGGCATGACTTCGCCGGCAAACGCGATGTCACGGACTTGCGCCATTCGGCAGGGATTCATCAAGAAAGCGATGTTGGCGCGAGTGTCGCTTGCGCCGCGCACTTGCGAAAGAGCTTCCGCAGCGTCGCGTACGTAGGAAATATTCTGCTGGTTACGGATGGATTCTTCCGAGAGGCGCAAAACTTTTTCCAGCAAACATTTGTGGAGTTGCACTACGTCGAGCGCCTGCTGGCGAATCGACACACCGCTGAAGGCTTGCACCGCGGCGTTGGGATTAGGGTGGTGTAGCAAGAAGGCGCGGTTCGCGGTGACACCGAGGATCGCCGTTCCGGCACGACCGGACTCGCGCAAAATAGCGGCAGCGCGGGGAGCGTCAAATGACGCGTCAACCTCTTCGACGTCAAAATAAGCACGGGCTGAAATTCGGAAATTGTCCTCTGAGAACGAATCCAGGCTGTGAACGACGCGGTGCGTCGGCAGGATGAGCAGCGCCGGACTGTTCATGTTGACGAAAGTCATCATGACGAATTCATAGGGAGAAGAGCTGGGTTCGGCTGCCGATGGAGAAGGCTTCGAGTGAGAATGAGCGGCACGGCGTTCGTTGCGGTAATTGATGGCGGTCTCATAGCGGTGATGGCCGTCGGCGATGATCAGTTTCTTGTCACTCATCGCGGTTTGGATCGAAGCGATCACGCGAGGGTCAGCGATCTGCCATACCCGATGCACGACGTCGTATTCATCCGTGACCTCAATGTCCGGGCCAGCGTTGGGGGCGAGCCGGGCTTCGATTTGGCCCGAGTCCTCGTAGAGCATGAAGAGCTGGCCGAAATGGGCGCGGGTAGCGCGCAGCAGGTCGAGGCGGTCAGCCTTGGGCTTGGCCAGAGTCTGCTCATGCCGGTAAACGACACCGGTGGAATAGTCTTCGATGCGGCTTAAGGCAATGAAACCTCGGCGTTCTAATTCGGCAGTGGAACCTCCCCTGGTCGCGGCGGGAACCGTAAAGCGTTGGGAATAAACGTATAGGGATGGAGTGGAATCCTGGCGGAGGATGCCCTGCTGGCGCCAGTTGCGAAAGTCGGCTGCCGCGCGGGAATATACGTTTTCTTCAATATCGTCCCCCTGTTCCCGCCGCCCCAGGATAATGCGGACGAGGTTATGAGGACTGGCTGCGTAGTAACGATCCTGCAGGGAGGGAGTGATTTTGTCGTAAGGTTGGGTTACGACGCGCGCCGGCAAGACCTGATCGGGGTCATAGCGGAAGGCGCGAAATGGATGGATGTCAGCCACAGAACCTTTGATTGTAGCAACACCTACTAAAGTCCTTACGGATTGGGCATGGACGAGGGCATCAATGGAACGATGGAACGCGCCGCCATTTTAGGATCATCACCAACATTTGACAAAGAAAGAGCATCCACTGGGGGCAAGCTGTGATACTATCGCGGCCAATGAGGTGCTTATGGCCCTCCTGGATGGGCGCCTGCAATTCCGCCCCGAGGCCTTAGTTCGGAGTTCCTTCCCGGGTCGACCCCTGAACCCAATGTTTGTGAGGCCGCGTCCGTCTGCGGCTGCCCAATGGGCGGTGCTTTTTGCGCTGTGGGGCACTTGCCTGCTTTCTCTACCTGTTTTCGCGCAGACCAGTGTGGACGACGTGCACGTTAATCCGCGCGAAGTAGAGAAGTCGAAGACTGAGGAAGCGGCAAACAGAACTCCCGACGCCTCGACGCTGAATACGCACGTGCGTCCATTGAAAGTGGCCGTCGATCTGGTGCTGGTCCCGGTGACGATTACCGATCCGATGAACCGGCTCGTGACCGGGCTGGACAAGGACAACTTTCAGCTTTTCGAAGGCAGTTCGAAAGAGGACATCAAAACTTTTTCCAGCGAGGACGCACCGGTTTCGCTGGGGGTGATTTTCGATTCCAGCGGAAGCATGAGCAGCAAGATGGACCGCGCCAAAGATGCGGTGATGGAATTCTTCAAGACGGCGAATCCGCAAGACGAGTTCTTTATGATCACGTTTTCGGACGAGCCCGAAGTGGTGAGCGATTTCACCAGTTCGGTGGACGACATTCAGGGCAAGCTGGTATTTACCGTGCCCCGAAGGCGGACGGCGCTGCTGGACGCGATTTATATGGGCGTGAGCAAGATGCGAGAGGCGAAGTATCCGAAAAAGGCCTTGCTCATCATCTCCGACGGTGGTGACAATCACAGCCGCTACACCGAGGGGGAGATTAAAGCTCTGGTAAAAGAAGCGGACGTGATGGTGTATGCCATCGGCATTTATGATCGATATTTTCCGACCGAGGAAGAGCGGCTAGGTCCGGCGCTGCTGGGCGAGATCACGGAACTGACCGGTGGGCGGGCGTTTACGGTGGAGAACCCGAACGACTTGGCCGACGTCGCGACCAAGATCGGGGTCGAATTGCGCAACCAATATGTGCTGGGATATCGTCCCAGCAAAGTTGTGCGCGACGGCAAATGGCGTAAGATCAAGGTGAAGTTACTGCCGCCGAAAGGACTGCCGCCGCTCCGAGTATATGCCAGGACCGGATATTACGCGCCCGAAGAATAAGTGGCTTGCCGGTTTCATCTTTTTTCTGATGGGAGTGATGTGGGCGGGTACTGGTTCGCTTCTGCACTCCGAAACCGCTTATTTTCAGGCTGGTACGTCATCCAGCCCTGATGTTCAATCGGGCGCGTCCGCGCCTCCCGCCAGTTCGAGTGCGCCACAACATCCCGACGAGAACGGTACCTACGTTATCCGCAAAGATGTGGATGAAGTGCTGCTTCACGCCACGGTCGTGGACGACAAGCAGCACATCGTGACCAACCTTGACCGCAATGCCTTCACAGTATTCGAGGACGGGAAGTTCCAAACTATTATTTCGTTCCATCATGAAGACATTCCGGTAGCGATGGGGATCGTGATCGACAATTCTGGTTCGATGCGGGAGAAGCGGGCCAAGGTGAACCAGGCTGCCCTGAATCTGGTCAGGGCAAGCAATGCTCAGGACGAAGTGTTCGTAGTGAATTTTAACGACGAATACTATCTCGACCAGGATTTCACCAATGACCTCCTGAAACTAAAAGAGGCTCTCGAGAAAATTGACACCAAAGGTGGAACCGCGCTTTATGAAGCTGTGGTGGCCTCAGCAGAGCACCTCAAGCGAAATGCGCGGCTGGAGCGGAAAGTATTGTTCGTGGTCACGGATGGAGAAGATAATGCCAGTCGGGAAACACTGGAGCAAGCGGTAAAACAGTTGCAAGAGGAAAACGGCCCATCCGTTTATGCAATTGGGGTTCTGGGGGACGAAGAGCATCCCCGGCGGGCAAAGCGCGCGCTGGAAATTATTGCGCAAAGAACCGGTGGCCTGGCATTTTTTCCGTCTACGCTGGACGAAGTAGATGAAATCAGCCGGCAGGTTGCTCACGACATCCGCAATCAGTACACCATCGGGTTCAAGCCTACGAACCCCAGGTCCAGCGGGGGGTTCCGGCAGATCCGTGTTGAGGCCAAAGAGAAAGGCCACGGCAAGCTGATCGTGCGGACCAAGAGCGGGTATTACGCCGGGACACAGGCCGCGGCGGCGGGAGCGAAGTAAGAATTCCTCCGTTGTCCGAACCGGACGCGTCTGACTCTGACCCCCGGGTGCGTGTGCTCCACGATGATTCGAAACTCATAACAGATCGGAAGGGGTAGAAAAGTTCTCATGACGAATATTGGAGGCATCATGGCGCGCGAGGTGCTGGATTCGCGCGGCAATCCTACCGTAGAAGCGGAAGTGCAATTGGCAAGCGGAACCATTGCACGGGCCATTGTCCCCAGCGGTGCATCCACCGGCGAGCACGAGGCCGTTGAACTGCGCGATGGAGACAATGCGCGTTTTCTCGGCAAGGGTGTGCTCAAAGCGGTGGAGAACGTAAACGGCGAGATCGCCGATGCGCTCGCCAATCTGGATGCAGCTGATCAGCGCGGACTTGACCAGAAAATGATCGAACTCGATGGCACTGAAAATAAAGGACGGTTGGGAGCCAATGCGATCCTTGCGGTTTCGATGGCGGCGGCCCGGGCTGCGGCGGCGGAATACGGCCTGCCGCTTTACCGTTATCTCGGCGGTGCGGGTGCCAATACTTTGCCCACGCCCATGATGAACATTCTCAACGGCGGAGCGCACGCTGACAATAACGTGGATTTCCAGGAATTCATGGTGATGCCGGTGGGTGCACCCTCATTTTCCGATGCCCTGCGATGGGGTGTGGAAGTTTTCCATGCGCTAAAGGGAGTCTTGAAAAAACGCGGTTACAACACCGCCGTCGGCGATGAAGGAGGATTTGCGCCTTCGGTGAAGTCGAATGTTGAAGCCATCGAGGTGGTGCTTGAGGCGATTCAGCAGGCTGGGTACAAACCCGGCGACGAGATCGCGATCGCGCTCGATCCCGCAGCGAGTGAGTTCTATCAAGATGGAAAATACGTGTTTAAGAAGTCAGACAAGTCCGCCAAGAGCTCCGACGACATGGTGAAGTTCTGGACGAAGTGGGCAAAGGACTATCCGATCGTTTCGCTGGAGGACGGTTTGTCAGAGGAAGATTGGGACGGCTGGCAGAATCTGACCAAGGAACTGGGTGGCAAGATTCAACTGGTTGGAGACGACTTGTTCGTCACCAATGTGCACTTTCTGCAGGAGGGAATCGACAAAGAGGTTGCGAACTCGATTCTGATCAAAGTGAACCAGATCGGCACGGTCAGCGAAACCCTGGACGCGATCGACCTCGCACGGCGTAATGGGTATACCTCCATCATTTCTCATCGCTCGGGTGAGACCGAAGACACGTTCATTGCCGATCTTGCGGTGGCGACGGGCGCAGGGCAGATCAAAACGGGTTCGGCGTCACGCACCGACCGTATTGCCAAGTACAATCAATTGCTACGGATTGAGGAAGAACTGGGAGGATCAGCTCGGTTCCTGGGATTGAAGGCCCTGAATTACAAAGGCTGACTGAGTATGGAAGTCAATGTTCACGAAGCCCAGGCCCACCTCTCTCGGCTGCTTGAGCGCGTCGCACTCGGCGAAGAGGTCGTCATCGCTAAAGCCGGCAAGCCCGTGGCAAAGCTGGTTCCGATCAAATCCGCGCCACCTGGTTTCAAGCTTGGGTCGGCAAAGGGAGAATTCGTAGTCCCAGACCACTTCAACGATCCACTTCCCAACGAGATCGAGGATCTCTTCTGGTGAGGCCTGTTCCCGACACGATGCACTCCTGTGGGCGCTCACAGAGAAATCCTGATTGTTCCCCATTGGTGACCTCTGATCCTTTATTTGCAGCGTATTCTGTTGAAGTGATCTGGTAGCGATCGAGGGCAGCACACTATTGCGGCGAGGAGCCTTTACCATGACGTTGAGATCATTACTAGGAGCGTTCCTGCTGGCGTTGTCGATGTGCGTAGGAATGTGCGTGGCGCAGACCACCGTTTCTCTCGCTCCCGACGCGGCCTCCAAAGAGGACGTCCAGAAACTTTTTGATGTGATGGCAAGTCGCGAGCAAATGGGCCAGATGATGCAGCAGTTGTTTGCACAGATGCGAACTCTGAGCCGCGAACAGGTGAAAAAGCAGCATCCTGAGATCACGGAGGCCGAGCTGGCGCGTATGGACCGCCAATCGGAGGATCTCCTTAAGAACTTTTCATTAGACGATATGCTCGGGGACATGGTCCCGGTTTATCAGCGGCACTTCACGAAATCGGACATCGACGCGCTGACCGCGTTTTATAGTTCTCCGCCGGGCCAGAAATTTCTTCACGAGATGCCTGCTGTGACGGCGGAGACGATGCGCGCGGTGTATCCGAAGATACAGGCACGGGTCGACGCCGCGCTGAAGCGAGCCGAGGACAAAACGGATTCCCCGCAGAAGTGATTGGCGGGACGGAATTTGTGACCTTCCCTGAATAGCCAATCACCAGGAGCCAACCGCCAGGAGCTGCCCTTGCGTCCTAAACCGCTCGTACTCCTCATCCTCGACGGCTGGGGTTACCGTGCCGAGACCAAAGCGAATGCGATTGCGCTGGCGCGTAAGCCGACCTATGACCGCCTGCTGCGCGAGTATCCCAACACGCTGATTCATACCAGCGGGCCTTTTGTTGGCCTGCCCGAAGGGCAGATGGGCAACAGTGAGGTTGGCCATCTCAACATTGGCGCTGGGCGGATTGTTCACATGGACATCACGCGCATCGATTGCATGATTCAGAATGGCGAATTTTTCTCGCATCCGGTGCTGCTCACGGCAATGAAGCATGCTCGCGTGGGAGAACGCAGGCTGCATCTGTTCGGCCTGGTCTCCGACGGCGGTGTGCACTCGCAACAGGCTCATCTCTACGCCCTGCTGAAGATGGCAAAGCAGAATGGCGTGGATCGCGTTTTTGTGCATGCCTTTATGGATGGCCGCGATACGCTGCCCACCAACGGTGCCGGGTATCTCGAACAACTGCAGCAAAAGATGCGCGAGTACAACTCCGGCAAGATCGCCACCGTGAACGGACGGTACTACGCGATGGATCGCGACCGGCGCTGGGAGCGCATCGCCAAGGCCTATCACGCTATGGTCTTCGGCGATGCCGAAGGTGGAAAAAGCGCCGATCCGGTGCAGGGAATGAGAGATTCTTACAACCGCGGCGTCACTGACGAATTTGTCGTTCCGTTTGTCTGCACGGACGGGAATGGCCAGGCGCTATCGAAGATTCGCGACGACGATGCCTGCATCTGCTTTAATTTCCGTGCCGACCGCGTTCGCCAGATCACCCGCGCGCTGGCACGCAACAGCGGATTGAACGCGCAGGGCGGCAGCGATCTTCCCGGCGCGGCCGACCTCGACGGCACGATGCCGCGCGACCGCGTTCCAAAAAACCTGCACTACGTTTGCATGACGCAATACGACAAGAACTTTAGCTTGCCCGTGGTGATACCGCCGGAATCGATGGCGAATATCCTGGCCAATGTGATGGGCGGCCTCAACCTGCGCAACTTGCGCGTGGCCGAGACCGAGAAGTATGCGCACGTTACGTACTTCTTTAATGGCGGCGTGGAGCAGCCTTTTCCCGGCGAAGACCGTGTGATGGTGCAGTCGCCGAAAGTTGCAACTTACGATCTGAAGCCGGAGATGAGCGCCGCGGGCATTGCCGATGCGGTGGTAAAAGCTACGGAGGACGGGACATTTGACGTGATGATCGTCAATTTCGCGAATGCGGACATGGTCGGACACTCGGGAAAAATCGAGCCCACGGTGAAGGCGGTCGAGGTTGTGGATGCCTGCTTGAGTCGCATCGAAGCCGCTGTTCGCGCCAAAGGCGGAGCGATCTTAATCACCGCCGATCATGGCAATGCTGAAATGATGATCGACCCCGCGACGGGCGGACCGCACACGGCGCACACTACCAATCCGGTACCCTTCATCGTCGTCGCGGATCATGCCGAACAGTTCGCGCTGAAGCCCAACGGTTCGCTGCGTGATATTTCGCCGACCATGCTGGGGATGCTGGGCGCCGACCAGCCCATGGAGATGACAGGACACGATCTGCGCGCTTTCCTGAAGAGCAAGTGAACCGCCGATGTCTGGCGATGCCCTGCTTCGCCAAGGTCATCGAAAGTGTCAGGTTCGCTTGATGACAGCCGAAGGCTGCCATCCCCACGCGGTTTCCTGATAAGCCGAGATGCTGCTTCGTGCTACAGTTTTCTCGCGGGCCATTGTGGTCGCCTTATTCCATGGAACCTCGGCTGATATGGATTAATTTGCTGGTGAAGCTGGGCGTGGCTGCGGCTGTGTCGAGCAGCCTGGTGCGTTCCAAGGAGTTTAAGTCGCTGCTGTTTCGCGAAGAACGCGAGTTCCGGCAGAAGTTCTACCTGGTGTTATGGATGGCGCTGCCGATCATGGTCGGCGAGTGGATTCGATTCTCCGCACAGAGTTTTCTTGCCGGCGATCTCAGTTTTGAAACCGCTCTCTTGCTGGGCGTGATCGGTGGACGCTGGGCGGGATCACTCGGCGGATTGATGCTTGGCATTCCGGCCATGCTGCATGGCGAATGGGCGGCGCTGCCATTCGGCGTGCTTTGCGGTTTCATCGCTGGCCAACTCCGGACAATGGCCACCGACAAAGACGACATCTGGTCTTTCTCTCCTTTCATCGATCAAAGTATTTTTCGTCTGATCCGGCGCAATCTGCCGCGTCCTCGCCTGTTCGACTGGCAGGTCATGTTCTTCATCACCATCGTGTTGTTGCGTTTTGTCCAAACCGAACTCGCGCGATATTTCCCGCATTCCATCTTTAGCATTGAGAGCCCCGACAACCTGTGGGTGTTGGGTGCAATCTATGCTGCGTCGGTGACGGCCATTGGAATTGAGCTGAAGATTTTCAATAGCGTTCGAATCCAGATCAAGCTGGAAGAGCAGGAGCGGTTGCTGCTGCACGCGCGCATGGAAGCGCTGCAGAGCCAGATGAATCCGCACTTCCTGTTCAACACGCTGAACTCTATTTCTTCCCTGGTCCGCTTCGATCCGGATACGGCCCGCGAGCTGATTTCCAAACTGGCTACTATCCTGCGGCGTCTACTCAACAGTTCGGATTCTTTCGTGCCGCTGCGCGAAGAAGTGGAGTTTATCGACAACTATCTCGACATCGAGGTGGTGCGTTTCGGAAACGATAAGTTGCGGGTGGTGAAGGAACTCGATCCTGCCTCTCTCGATGTAATGGTTCCAAGTATGCTTTTGCAGCCGCTGGTGGAAAACTCTATCAAGCATGGGCTTTCCCCCATGATCGAGGGCGGCAGCATCCATCTGCGCAGCCGGCTCACAGACTCGCGGCTGGTCATCGAGGTGGAAGACGATGGCGTTGGCATGGCAGCTACGCAGCCGGGAAGCACCCGGGGCACAGGCATTGGCATGGCGAATATTTCCGAGCGACTTCAGATGTTGTACGGCAATACCGCGCGCATGACCATCGACAGCGGCGAAGGCAAGGGAACGCTGGTACGAATCCGGTTGCCGCTCCTGCAAGCCTCAGGGGCAGTTCCGGAGGCTTTCTACGAAGAGCGCTCCAGCACCCGCCGGTAGTAATCCTCGTATTGCGGAACGATCCTGCTGGAGCAGAAGCGCGCCTGCGCGACGGCACGGGCCGCCTTGCCCATGGTCCGCAGCCTGTTCTCGTCGGTCAACAGTTCGATGGCATAGCGCGCCATCGTATCCACATCGCCAACGTCGGCCAGATAACCGCTCGTACCGTGCTCAATGACTTCAGGTACCCCGCCGGTGCGAGTCGCGATCGGTACTACCTCACATGCCATCGCTTCCAGCGCGGCGAGGCCGAAGGATTCCAATTCGCTCGGCATCAGCAGGATGTCGGCGACACCCAGCTTCTCCTGCACTTGATCCTGTTTCCCCAGGAAAAATACATCCTCATGAATTCCTTTTTGCACGGCCGACCATTCCGCCACCGACCGGTCGGGGCCGTCGCCGATCAGCAGTAATTTTGCCGGCATCTGCTTGCGCACGCGATCGAAGATTTCGATTACGTCGGAGAGACGCTTCACCGGGCGAAAATTTGAGAGGTGAACCAGCAACTTTTCACCGTTCGGCGCATACTCGAGACGAGGCAGTTCGGGATTCTTGTTCCTGCAATACACATCGCAATTGACGGAGTTGTAGATTACTTCAATTTCTTTCTTCACATCGAAGACCCGCAGGGTGCGGTCGCGCAAGTAGTTGGATATGGCGGTGACGCCGTCGCTTTGGTCGATCGAATAGCGCGTGATCGGCAGGTACGAGCGATCCATGCCCACCAGCGTTATGTCGGTGCCATGCAGAGTTGTGACGAATGGCAGGCGACGTCCGCGAGGGCCGTCCGCCAGCATCTGGCGCGCCAGCAGCGCACTCACCGAATGTGGAATTGCGTAGTGTACGTGCAACAAATCGAGATCGTACAACTGCGCGACCTCAGCCATGCGTGTGGCTAATGCCAGATCGTAGGGGGGATAGTCGAACAAGGGGTAGCGCGATACTTCGACTTCGTGGTAGTGAATGTTGTGCTCCTGGCCCCGCAGACGAATCGGGGGAGCATAGGAGATGAAATGAATTTCGTGGCCGCGTTGCGCGAGTTCCAGGCCGAGTTCGGTGGCTACGACACCGCTTCCGCCGTATGTGGGGTAACACGTGATCCCGATTTTCATTTTCTGCGGCCGAGACCTTTCCTGATGGTTCTGTAATTCGATGGCAAGAAACAATAGAGGATGCACATTCTACAGTTCTCGGTGAGTTGGGGACGGGTGGTAACGGCGAGTTCGCAGCGCAGCACTACTCGGAAGGTTTTTCAGCTTGTTTGGACAAGCCGGGATCCATCTTATCCAGATGAGCCTGGAAGCGTATCTTTGTGTCTTCCGTTAGGCCTGTGAATTCGATACCCATCCCGACCCCCGGATCACGTGTACGGATCGCGGCGGAGGTGGAAATGTGTTCCTGCTCGATCCAGAAATCGAGGCGCATCACGGTGGAGATCGCCAGCGGCATGACCGTCTCAACATAACAACCATTGCCGCTGATGTCAGTGGCATTTACCCGCATTGGGGTGTTCACGCGCTCGTCTCGGAGTTCGAGGGGAAACGAGATCTTGTGTCGTTGAAACCTTCTTCGGTTATCCGGAGTTGGGATCGGCAGGTTGGAGCGCACTTCCGTCGGCAGTTCAGAGATCCACGGGCACTCTTGGTCCGCTACCAACTGGACTCCGACTTGAACCTTCTTTATTCCGCCTGCTTCCATTACCCAGATCACTTTGCAGCGGGCTTTCTTCTTCTCGTATTGCAGGCCGATGACATCGCCCACTTTCAACTCCTGCTCGAGGCCACAAAGGCAGGCTCCCGTGGAGCTTACATTCTGGGCAGTCGCATTTTGATGGAAGGGCTGATCGTTCGCGCCCATACCCCATACACGTACGCGCAGGTCCAAGGTTGCGCGCGGGGCTGCCCCTGCAACAGACATGATAAAGGCCTCCCAGCCTGAATCGTTTTAGCCGAATCTAATCCAGATGATACGCTGCCGCGGTAGATCGCCTAAGGTTACGAAAGTCATCTCGATGGTAGATGCTCGAATATTACGGCATAGGAGTATTGCTGTCCGAAATCAATTCGCGGTACGAAATCAAGGAGACGCCTTGATTGGACAGTAACTCTCGCGCCTCAGGCGTAGTCAGAATACGCAACTCGGCCTCTCGCGACTCGCGAAGGCGGGTCCTGGCCGACTTCAAATCTTGATCGTTGTAGCCCGGGTGGCAGACGAACTCCCATGTTCCCTCAGGAATGGCTGCCGCAATCGCGCGGAAAAGATTCTCGTCTAGTGCTCCGGTCACGACCATGCCAAGCGTGCCGTCAGGAGTCGCCAATCCCGCTGCTCGCGCCGCCTTTCGAAACTTTGCGGCAAGGGTCTGGAGAATTCGTACCTCGGCGTAACGCGTCCAGAGACTGGGTCGCGTCAACAGGTCGCTGGATTTTATCGGCTTGCGCGGCCCAAAAGGATTGCGAATGGCATACACGCCGCAGGCCAGAGCAGCACGCAGCAACGGCCGTAGCACCGCAGGAAACAAGTGGGTGTGTTTGTGAGTGTCTATATGGGAGACGCTGAGCCCGACTGATTGCAGTTTGCGAATCTGCGCGCTCGCCTCCGCTTCGATCTCCGCTTGATCCAGGCTGCCAGTAAGGGCACGCGCGGCAAAAGACTTTAGCCCGTCTCGGAACTGGGCGCGGCCGGTGTGCCCTGAAATGAGGGACCGCAATCGCTCCGCATCGAGAACGGGCTCGCCGTCGATCAGTACGACATGGCAGCCCACGCTAAGAAGTGGAACCGCCTTCGCCGACTCGACAGCGTCTTCGAAGGCTCGGCCGTTAGCCATCAGCGTCGAGGAAGTAACGATTCCACCGGTATAAGCCTCGACGATGGCGCGATTCACGCCCGCCGTGAATCCAAAATCATCGGCATTGACGATAAGACGCCGCACCGCGTCAGTCTAGCAGGGCGAATTCAACCGGGCGAACCCGGGTTTTTGTTGACAGCCTGTAGCGCTACTATTTCATAGTCAAAACGCAGCCTTCGACCTGGTTAAGGGTTTGGGATCACGGCAGCCACAAACGGTGATTCGTGCATGCTTAGAATGTGCCAGCGATTTTCTGATTTGCGGCAGATCATCATCCCTCGGCCAGAGGTATGTTTGGACGGCGTTTCGATCGTGTAGTCATAAAGGGTCCACACAAACTCACCGACGGCGCGCTGATCGCTCATCTTCATCAAGAGGTGGGCGTGTGGGCTCATGCCAAAGTACTGCCTAAAGTAGTTCACGGCCTGCTCGATGCCGTGAAGTTCTCCGCGCGGCGAACTCAGCGCGAACTCTGGATCGAAACAGGAGGCGAGCCTTTCTGCGTCTGCGTTATTAAAGGCTGCGGAACAGGTCTCCACCGCCTTCTCCATCTCCGCGATAAGGGCTGGCTCCGTCGAACGCGGCGGCACCACGCCGAGTCGAGCCACGCTGCGTTCCAGGTCGATGGTCACCTGCAGCTCCTCGAGGAGGTCCACGCCCAGGATTCCATCAAGCTGTCCGCCGCAGGCTTTCGAGATTGCGCTTAAGTCAATGGCCGGCAACTCGACATTCCGAATCATGTGACTTCCCAGGGACAACTCCCCGATAGAAATATTGCTTGCATTCAGCGCCGTCGTTTCATTCCAGGATTGAATCCGGACTTCTTTGGTGCGCCTGCCAATAAATGACTTCGCGTTGAGGAAGGAAGTGGCGGCTGTGTCGACGAGGAAGCGCTTATCCTCTTTATCCACCCGCAGAATCACAACCGGTAGCCGGTCGCAGCGCTGGATTGGAATTTCGACTGGTGTGCTCAAAACCTGTGCGGCAGCACTGGGCGCGGCCAGCAGGAGGGTCAATCCTGAGGAGGCGAAAGCCAAGAGGTTCCAGCGAATGCGCATTAGGCCCTCGAGTGTGCCGCTTCCGTAACTTCTTCAATTCGCCGCAGAATCGCGCTGCGTGCCGAGCCATATACGCCGGGGTCGCGGAATAATCGCGAACTCCAATTCGCTCCCATCGCAAGCGCTTGAAGTTCGAAGGCAAGCTGGCGAGCGTCAGCTTCCTTCGCGATTTCACCTGCGATCTGCGCGTCTCGCGCAGCCTGCTCGAGATTTCCCAGCCATTTTTTCATGAGCCCCACGATCTGCTCACGCACCCGGCCGGGCCGGTCGTCGAATTCAAGCGATGCTGCGGAAAAAAAACAGCCGCCGGGAAACACCCTTTCCTCACCATAGGCCAGCCAGTTTTCGCAGAGAGCGCGCAGCCGCCTCAGCCCCTGAAATTGATAGGCGGGACGCACCACTGTCTCGACAAAGATCTCGCGGGCTTCGTCGACCACCGCACACTGCAAGTCTTCCTTGGATCCGAAGTGGGCGAATAGGCCGCTCTTGCTGATCCGTAGCTCGGCGGCGAGTCTTCCAATCGTCAGACCTTCGAGACCTTCGACCGATGCGATGTTCACCGCTTTCCGCAGGATGGTACGGCGCGTGCGAAGCCCTCGGGGCCGCTGCGCGCGGCGCCTGCTTACGATGCCATCCGCTTGGATACTCGATGAGCGCGGTGAGGCTACCGAGAGTTTCATCCGGGCTTTCATTCGCGAAAATAATAGCACGATCGTTCGCTCTATTTCAAGAGCTGTTTTGCGGCAAATTCTGAGGTACGCAGATCAGAGTTCCAGGAAGAGATCTTGTGAGTACGCACCCACAACTTTCGGTTTTTGCCCCCCACTCGGCATCTCGATAGTCGCTCTAACATGAGAGTGACTAACGTGACTGAATTCTATATAATCGCGCGTCATGCCAACCCTGGAAACGCTCTATAGCGTAGCGGATCGAGTGGCCACGATTACCCTGAATCGGCCGGACAAGCTCAATGCCTGGACCGCGGTGATGGAAACTGAAGTGCGTTCGGCCCTGGCGAATGCCGAGCGGGACGACGACGTCCGAGTGATCGTACTGACTGGTGCCGGCCGAGGCTTTTGCGCAGGCGCCGACATGTCGCTTCTAAGCGGCGTGGCAGAACACGGCCTCGATGATCGGGGCCAGGAGCAGATATTGCGTGACGGCGCCAACCGGCGCGAGGGTGTGCTGCCCGATTTTCAGAAGAAATACTCCTACCTCCCGGCGATCGGGAAACCGGTGATTGCCGCCATTAACGGCCCGGTGGTTGGCTTGGGTCTGGCTCTCACGCTCTATTGCGATTTGCGACTGGCATCGGACGCAGCTCGCTTCAGCACTACATTCGCCCGGCGAGGACTCATTGCGGAATATGGGATGGCCTGGATGTTGCCGCGCATCGTTGGAATTGCCAACGCCCTCGATCTGCTGTTTTCTGCGCGGACCATCGACGCCTCCGAAGCGCTGCGCATGGGATTGGTGAACCGAGTCCTTCCGCCGGAAACTTTTCTCGAAAAAACCTACGAGTATGCCCATGAGCTGGCCTCCATCGTGAGCCCGCGCTCTTTGCGGATCATCAAGCGGCAAGTATACGAGGCAATGTTTCAGCCACTGTCGGAAGCTTTCGACATTTCCGTCCGGGAAATGATGGCGTGTTTCAGCACTGAGGATTTCAAAGAGGGCGTCGCACATTTCGTTCAGAAGCGTCCTCCTGCCTTCACCGGCAAATAGCGGAGAGGATAGGCGGCAGAGATGGATTTCGGCTTCAGCGCCAAGGTACGGGACCTGCAACGGCGTCTGCAGGCCTTCATGGATGAGTCCATTTACTCGAATGAGCAGCGCTACCACGACGAGATTGAACGCAACCGCTGGTCTCCGGCCGAAGTCATTGAGGAACTCAAACCAAAAGCGCGAGCCGCAGGTTTGTGGAATCTCTTCCTGCCGGACCAAGTGCACGGGGCCGGGCTGACGAATCTCGAGTACGCCCCCCTGTGCGAGATCATGGGGCGCAGCGTGATCGCTCCTGAAGTGTTCAACTGCTCGGCGCCGGACACTGGAAACATGGAAGTGCTCGCCCGTTACGGTAGCGAGGAGCAGAAAGAGCGTTGGTTGAAGCCCCTGCTTGCAGGTGAGATTCGATCGTGCTTCTCGATGACGGAACCCGCGGTGGCGTCGTCGGATGCGACCAACATCGAGGCGAGCATTGTTCGGCAGGGCGATGAATATCTCATTAATGGCCGCAAGTGGTGGTCCTCCGGCGCGGGTGATTCACGTTGCAGGATCGCCATCTTTATGGGCAAGACAAACCCTTCGGCCCCGCTTCATCAACAGCAGTCGATGGTGCTGGTGCCGATTCCTGCTGCGGGACTGAAGATCGAGCGTATGTTGACGGTTTTTGGCTATGATCATGCCCCGCATGGGCATGGCGAAATCAGTTTTGAAAATGTGCGGGTGCCGGTCTCAAACATCTTGCTCGGCGAGGGCCGAGGGTTCGAGATTGCCCAGGGACGGCTGGGACCGGGGCGCATTCACCATTGCATGCGCTGCATCGGCGTAGCGGAACGGGCGCTGGAGACGATGTGTAAGCGGGTGCAGGCACGCGTTGCCTTTGGCAAACCGCTGGCCGAGCAGGGCACCATACGCGCCGATATTGCGCGATCGCGCATGGAGATCGAGCAGGCGCGTCTTCTGACCCTGAATGCGGCCTACATGATGGACACAGCCGGGAACAAACAGGCACGGGCGGCGATTGCCATGATCAAAGTTGTGGCGCCGAATGTCGCTTTGCGCGTGCTGGACCGCGCTATCCAGGCGCACGGAGCTGCTGGGGTTTCTCAAGATACTTTTCTGGCTTCCGCATGGGCGAACGTGCGCACGCTGCGCCTGGCGGACGGCCCGGACGAAGTCCACACAGAATCAATTGCGAAACTGGAGCTTCGCAAATGGGGTATAGCGCAGTCCCGATCGGCGCGGTGAGGGATCGAGTGTGAGGGGCTGGGAGAATAAGTTCGGCAGAAATCCACAGGAGACACTCCGTGCCCCTTGAGGTAGAAACGCTCCAGTCTTTGAGAGATTTGGTGGGGCGGGAAATCGCGGTAACAGAATGGCTCCCCGTCACTCAGGAGCGCATCCAGCAGTTTGCCGACGCCACCGAAGATCAGCAGTGGATCCACGTGGATCGCGAACGTGCGCAGCGCGAGTCTCCCCACGGAACCACAATTGCCCACGGATTTCTGACGCTCTCTTTGTTGAGCCGGTTCATGAAGCAGGCAATTCAAATCCGAAGCGGGATCCGCATGAGCGTTAACTACGGATTGAATCGAGTTCGCTTTCCCTCCCCCGTGCGCGCAGATTCTAATATCCGAGTTCGTTTCACTCTTCGATCGTTGAAAGACTTGCCTGACGCGCTCGAAGCAATCTTTGATGCGAAAGTGGAGTCCCAGGGTAGTGAGAAGCCATGCTGCGTAGCCGAGTGGGTGGTTCGCTACTACACATGAGCCGGGGCGGTCAGTTTCAAGCCGCGGCAACCCACTCAACGGTGCGTGCACAGTCCGGGAGCAGCGAGATGGGGCACTGCATTGAAGGTAAATAACCGCAGCTGCTCATTCCGCCAGCGCAAAATTGTGTACGATGCGTTATACACCGCCCCGGCAAGCCGCATTACCCGCCCGTCGGAAATCTCCAATGACAAGCCGGTGCAAATTGCGACCGGCGTGGCCGACGTAACAACGAGAATATTCTCGTTCCGCGCGTCGAGCATCTTCAACCGGCAGGCCGCAACCCGCTCACGAAACTGGTCCCAGGTTTCGCCGGCATAGGCATAACGACTGGCAAGCCATGCCTCCACCACTTTCGTATCGCAAGGCATCCATCTGCGATGAATTCGTGCCCCGTGCGCACCTTGGCTAACGCGAACCTGCTCGCGCATTTCGTGGTATTCGTGCAGAAATTCGGGATCTTCGGCAGCCAACAGCGGAGCAATCTCGCGATACACCCGCCCGAGATCGAATTCATCCCATCCGGAATCGACGCGAACTGTGGGGAAGTCAACTCCCGCGTCGGCATAGACCGCGCGGATCTGCTCGGCGGTTTGCTGCTGCCGCGTCAGCGTTCCCGCATCGGCGGAGGCAAATCGGATTCCCTGTGAAATGAAGTGCTCGCCCAACAGCCGGGCCTGACGCTCTCCCAACGCGGAGAGCGAATCGTAAGCATCGCGCGTGCCCGCCTGTCCGTGGCGCACGAGATACACGGTGCTCAAGCGGATTTCCCTGCCAGCGAATCCGCCAATTCCACCAATCCTTTCACCTTGTCTCCGAAGTTTTGAAATCGTGTGTCTTGCGTCTGGCCACGCCGGAAGCGGTAGTAAATCTGCTGCAGAATCACTGCCAGCTTGAAGATGCCCAGTACTTCGTAGTAACCGATCTCGGAAAGGTCGCGTCCGGTTCCCTCCGCGTAACGCTGAACGAACTGATCACGC
>Ga0073928_10000428_pt1 | contig 99604 bp, 78 predicted proteins | sample PaiPotPPA55metaG_FD_76969 | JGI IMG/M metagenome (GOLD analysis project Ga0073928, IMG submission 76969) | Iron sulfur acid spring bacterial and archeal communities from Banff, Canada, to study Microbial Dark Matter (Phase II) - Paint Pots PPA... ... | reverse complement strand
CGTCGAGGATGTCGTCGGCGTGGTGCCGTTTGTTGTGTAGTAGATCGTGGCGCCGCTGGTGGTGTCGCTGATGGTCACCGTCTGCGCGGTTGGGTACGTCCCAGCCACTGGACTGAAGGTCGGAGTGGCTGCCGCCTGCGTGATCGTGTACGTCGCACTGCCCACCGCACTTTGCGTGAAACCGCTCGCCACGGCGATGGCCTGAACGGTCTGAGTGCTACCTACAGTGATTGGCGCGGTGTATTGCGTTGACGACGTCGTCGGGGTGGTGCCATTTGTTGTGTAGTAGATCGTGGCACCACTGGTGGTGTCGCTGATGGTCACCGTCTGCGCGGTTGTGTACGTCCCAGCCACTGGACTGAAGGTGGGTGTCGCTGCCGCTGTTCCAGCCGCCGATGACGTCATGGTCCAGCCAATGATCTCCTGGATCGCGGTGTAACCGCCGGTCCCGCCGGTAAAGCCGACATACGCCGAGTTTCCGCCTACCGTTCCCGGTATGTTGATCGGCCACGTCTGCGTGAACGTCGCATTCGTCGTTGCGTCCGTGATGCTCATCGTCAGGCTGGTTCCGTCGTAACTCATCTGCACATTGAACACATCCGTTGAGTGCAGATTCACGCCTGAACTGGTCATATCGATCGCCGGTGTGGTCGGCGCCGCTCCGTTTACGTACAGCCCAGTCGAATCCGCTCCCTCGCCATTGTTGCTGTAGAGATCGAATTTCACGGCAATGCTGTTCGGAATTCCGGTTCCGTTTTGCGCTCCGTAGCCCAAACTTCCTCCGGACGACCCTATGGCGGTGCTCGATCCGCCTTGGATCACGAATGCGAATCCATCCGCCTGGGGAGCGGTCCCTCCCGTAATCTGAAAACTGAAGTTGGTCGTGAACTGCTGAATGTTGACCGTCGAGGTGTACCAAGCACTCGCCGCTTCACTGGTTGCACCATCGGTCAAGCGCAAGCGCGTACCGTTCAATTTTGCACTGCCGTTTAGAGCCATTGCTCCTGGCGTGAATCCACTGCCAAGGCTTATTACCGTTGTTCCAGTTGTGATCGTATAGGCCGCGCTTCCGACCGCGCTCTGAGTGAAGCCGGTCGCCACGGCGATCGCCTGGACCGTCTGGGTGCTGCTTACAGTGAACGGCGCAGTGTACTTCGTTGATGACGTCGTGGGCGTTGTGCCGTTCGTCGTGTAGTAAATCGTCGCACCGCTAGTGCTGTCGCTAATGGTCACCGTCTGTGCGGTTGCGTAAGTCCCTGCCGCTGGACTGAAGGTTGGTGTCGAGGCTATCTGGGTTCCGCCGCTGCCCGACGAATAGGTCCAGGTCTGAATATTCTGGATTGCGGTATTTCCGCCGGTTGCGCCCGTGAAGCCAAGATAGGAAACAACATCGCCAACCGTGGTAGGGATATCCACAGGCCAGCTGGTAGTGAAAGCGGCGTTGGTGGTGGTATCGGTAAGGGTCAACACCAATGTGGTGCCGTCATAGGTAAGGTGCGCATGAAACGGGTGTCCGCTGTGAAGATCCACGCCGGAGCTGGACATATCAACGGCTGGTGTGGTCGGCGTTACTCCGTTTAAGTACAGCCCCGTGGAATCGAATCCTTCGCCATTGTTGCTGTAAAGATCGAACTTCACCGCAACGCTGCTGGGAATTCCGGCAAAGCCCAAACCTGATCCGGACAGTCCCAAAGCGGTTGAGTTGTTTCCTTGAATCGTAAATGTGAAGCCGTCGGCTGTGGGGTTGGTGCCCGGGGTAATCTGAAAAGTGAAATCGGTCACGAAGGAGCTGATTTTGGCTTGCACTTGATACCAGGCCGCAGCCGCTTCACCACCGACGCCATCGGTCAGTTCAACTGAGGATCCGTTCAATTTTGCAGAGCCCAGAAGGTTCATGCCGCCGGCAGCGAAGCCGTTCGCGAAGCTGATGCTAGTAACTCCACCGAGGTTAATGGAGTACAAACCACTGGCTACCGGGCTGTTGGATAAGCCACTGGCAACCGCAATTGCCGAAAGTGTTTCTGTAGTTCCAACTGAGACCGGTGCGGTGTATTTCGCACTGGCAGTGGTCGGCTTGGTGCCGTCAGTCGTGTAATAAATCGTTGCGTTCGGAGTCGCAGTGCTAATTGCGACCGATTGCACCGACCCGTAGTTGCCAGGCGACGGATTGAAAACAGGCATGGTGGCTTGAGTGGTGAGAGTGTAAGTGGCACTGGCCTCGGGGCTTTGCAGCAGTCCGGTCCCCGCGGCAATCGCGTTCACCGTGCTGGTGGTGGTAAGCGTGAATGGAGCGGAATATTTCGTAGACGCCGTGGTGGGAGGCGTGCCGTCGGTGGTGTAATAGATTGAGGCGCCCGATGTGGAATCTGTGATGGTGACCTGGATTGAGGGATTGAACGACTGGCTGGCAGGACTGATCGCCGGGGTCGCAGCCTGTGTCGCTCCGCCTAAGAGGCCAAATATGCTGAACTGCGACTCGGAGCCCACATAGACTTTGCCATTGGCAATCGTTGGAACAATGAATTTGACGGAGTTCCCCGGGTTATCACGCGTGAAATTAGACTCGTTCCCAACGGATCCGCTGGAATATAAGAGTTTGGCGACGTCGGTTGCGTCATGCGCGTACAGAATTGCACGTCCTTGGGCCTGCGCGTTATCGGTTTTGAGACTCCAAACTATGCCGTTAGTTGTGCCGTTGGCCGAGACACTAGGAGTGGGGCTGTAAGTACCGCCATTCGGCGCGGCCCCTTGAGATGACGTGGAAGTTGGATTCGCAGAGAGTACGCCATTTGCGAACGAGAAGGCCTTGAGGAAATCTCCCTGGCCCCAAACGTATACATTCCCGTTCCAATAAGCGGGCGCGCCCCATACTCCTCCGACTTTAGCTGCCTCGCCCGGATCGGTGGTGTTGTTGGGATTGTAACCGCCCAGATTTTCTCGATTTAAAAGGTAGATGATGCCCGATTTTCCAACCTGAACCAGGCTGGGGGCTGGCAATAGGACCGTGCCGCCAGAACCCTGATCTTCATCTGCATTATTCAGGTTCGCTTGATTATGGGGGGTGAACGCGTCACCCACCACGGTCCCATTCGAGTTCATGGTTGGCACGCCGTTGTTCAGATCCAGCTTGAGGATGGAATCGCCATAGTCTGCGCTGTTGGTATAGTTAGGCGCGACGGCATCGTAGGTTCCATTTCCCGTCGCTACAAAAATTCGTCCGTACGGTTTACCTGCGGGCACGTCTGCGGCAGGACCGGTACCGCCACCCCAAATACCCGACCCTATCGAATTCGGTGACGAGCACCAGACGCCGGTCTGTTTCAGCGTCGTTGCGTTATAGGCAAGCACCCATCCATGCCACGGTCCATTGTCGCAATGGGACCCGGTACCGATGTAGACGATGCCATTCACAAGGAGCAGGCTGGCACGGCTGTGCTGCCACTTAGGATCCCAGTTCAGAACTCCACCTGAACTTCCATTTCCAGTGCCCGAAACCGAGGCCGACAAGTTTACAGGTCCGCCGAATTTTTCGTGGCCAGTGGTTATATCCAGAGCATGCAAACGCTGTGTGAAGATGGTGTCGCCCACAGTTGTTTGGGTTCCGATATTGGTTGTTTTGGCGACGATATAGATGGTATTTGTGGTTGTATCGATGACGGGAGTGCTGCTAACACCAAGTTCAGGAACGATATCGGGGCAGGAGAGATCTCCATTTGGAACAGTTTTCTCGCCCGCGCCAATCAGTGAAACCGACCACAGCGGATTGCTATTTGCCCCAACGTTGCCATCCGCATCGAACGCATACGCAGTGTCGTGCTCGGTAACAACGAAAGCTACGTTGTGGGTGGTACCGGCCTGCGCCGTTCCAGTCCCCAGCGTCACTCCAGCAACATATAAGGGCTGCGCGTAAACCCAGCCATCAACGGGATACGAAAAAAGCTTGCCAAAGGAGTTGATGTTCACATTGCTCGGGGTCAGGATCGTTTCGTTGGTATTGGCGCCGGTCCGCGAAATGTCATTGTGTTGTGTAGTGACGTTGGTCTGCGCGTGCGCGGCCGGCAAACCCAAGAAAACGGCAAGGCAAAATGCCATTCGCACAAGAATCGCGACTCTCCGCAAACTGATGGAACTGCCACACTGCGCGGACTTGCCGTCAATGGTCGAACACATATTCGTGATTCTCCGGGCCAGAACTGCTTGCGTGTTTACGAACAGAGTCCGCTCCAAGTAAAGAAGTCGATCACTGCAAATTGATGAAAACCCCGGGCAGCACTGCAACTATCACGATTATAGCGACTGCACGGACTCAAACGTAAGAACCCGATCGGACTACCGCGATGCAACTTTTGCTCCAGTACGCCTAGTCCTGCCGTTAGGCCGCCCCGCTGCAAGATTTACTGCACGCACCGGACCTATTACTTGCCAGTCCGTTTCAGATATTCATTAATCTCAAATTCGGAACCGCCCGCTTGGCAGGGTCCTTCTCGACGGTACACACAAATGCCATCCTGGCAGCTCGACACTCTGTAGCCAGCAAGCGGTACAGGGTTGGACTGCGGCGCAACAAGTCTGTTGAACGACTGCGAGATTGCGGTTCCATCGTCAAAACTGGGAAGAAAAAAAATCGGAAGTGGGCGGTGTAGATAAGTATAGCCGCCAGTATCCCACCAATTGACGTTGAGCATCGCAAGACCGCAAGCGTCTTGATCGGTACTCAACAGACTGAAGGCCCGAAGGCCGCCCCTGGCTTTTTGCCAGCGCGGAAATTGACTGGCGAGCGCCAATGAACAGAGCAAGACAACACTGGCGGCAATGAGAAGAGTATTTTGCGGCGAAAGGCGCCACTGCATTTTTCGCTCAATAAACTGCAGAAAATCAATCTGACCTATGGCAGCCAAGACCAGCAAAATGGGCAGTACCGGGTAGATGTAGCGAAATTCCTTGTGGGCGATCATGCAGTGGGGCAATAAAACAGCTAAGCTAATCCAACCCAGGATTGGCGAGCGGCGCACGCCAATCAGTGCGAAGAGCGCGAGCGGCCCGGTGTGAACCAACAGCGAAACGAAATAGTAGTACCAAGGCAGTATCCCGAAACCGGCGGCCTTGTGATTAACAATATTTTCTCTGAAGTAGGCCCAGTAGGAATAGAAAGGCAAAGACCAGGTCAGGGCGTCCACCATGCCAAAAACGGCCACCACCGCGACCACGGCGGCGCCAACGGGAAGCAAACGGGCCTTCCAATTCCGCGACAAGATCCAGAGTCCGGCGACCAAGACTGCAGGAGCGTATTGCATGCGAAGACAGGCAGTTGCTCCCAAAAGTAGACCAATGAGCATTAATCGCCATTTATTTTCCACTTTTGCATCTGATGGCAAGGAACCCAAATAAATCGCAGGTAAGAAAAGGTTTCCGGCAAGGAGTTCGTTGAGGGCCCGCGGACCAAAATTGACCAGTTCAAACCAAATCGCTGTGCTGAATGCCGCCAGGGCAGCGTACTGGATTCCGAAGTACTTCTGACACCAAGAAAAAGCGAACCACACCACGGTTAACGAGGTCAACGCGAAAAAAAGGCCTGTCCCGAAAACGTATCCGGAAGAGCCGGGACCAATCCATGCGGTGCCCTTCATGATGGCAGCGATTAGCGCCGGCAGGACCCATGAGCGAATGCCGAGACGATACTCCCAGGTGACTATTCCCGGGCCATAGGCCAGTCGATGTGCCGGTTCCTGGGTTTGAAAGATCTCGTCAGCCCAGTAGATGCTTGGCGAGAAGTGAAAGAAGATTAAGCGAAGTAACAAAGCCAGCCCAAGAACCACTAGGAGAGCGACAATTGTGTCTTTGGGAGTAAATTCCTGGTCACCTGAGCGCTGGCGAATCGGAGTTTCTTGGTTAGCTTGAGTGACCACTGCAGTCGTCAAACTGGTATCCACCGCATCGCTCATTTGCGTTGAATTCCTGCGATTAACCATGAACGTCACACCAGAAACCAGAAGCTTCATCGAAGCGTGGCAATTAGAACCTGTAATTTCCAGTCAAGAACAGCGCCTAGAAAGGCCGATGTGGTGGAAAAGAGGCGGAATTGACTGTCGATCAATTCTCAAACAGCAATCAATCATGCCCCTTCTCAGAAGGCCTCTCATCAATAGTGTCGATAACGAGAGGAGCTGTTGCAATCAACGGGAGCATGTATATACCACATGAGCCGCGGGTATTTTCCAGTAGCGCAGCTCAATTAGGCCCTGCAATGACCGGAATGGCACGGCCGGCGTGCTGACGAACAGGAAATCTAAAATGGATGTTTGCGCGTCTCTACTCTGCACAGGGCGGATAGCAGTTAAGAAGGTGCACTGCTTGGCAAATCTGAAACCCCCTTCTTATCGCCGTCTGACACGCTGCCTCGAAATCCGCGAAGAAGCTCAAGGTACAAATCTTTTTGCCCAGCGACAAAGAGGAGCACCGAAAAGTATGCGATGAAGAGAACGGCATTTTCCAAGCAGAGTCTGGGAAGTGGCAGCAGAGCAACGCCGAGGTGAGCCTTCACGAAAAAGGCGAGAATCGCGGCCGGTGCAATCGCGGCCAGAGGACGCGCCACGGTAACCAAGACATCGCCGACTGAAACCATGGTGCCGTGCACGCACCATACGATGACCGGGAAGATCCAAAGCATCATGACTGCGGAGTAAGCGAACGCTACACCGGCCGGCCCGTACGGCAGTCCGATGAGGTAACTTACGATCATCAGAGGTCCGATGACCAGAGCGATTTTCAGGCCGCGTCCCACGAATCCAATGGAATTAAGCAGCCATCCCAAGGGATTGGCTATCGCAAAAACCATCATGGTAGGAGCCAATAAACGAAAGATTTTTGCAGTCGCAGTCCATCTGGGCCCAAGTAAAACGAAAACCAGGTCGTCGGCAAAAAGAGCGCAGGCAACGGTGATAGGAAGCGTCAGAGCCAACACCAGCGAGTACCCTTTCAAGAAGTACCGACGAAGCCGGTCCGGCTCATCCTGGAGGCGCGAAAGCGCGGAAAAGGCTACGTCGCCAACCGCAGTATTCAAATTATCGGTAGGGATTCTAATGAGCTGGAAGGCCCGACCATAGATGCCCAGAGCTTGCGCTCCCCAAACACGGCCCAAAAGGACTTTTTCGCAATTCGAAGCCACATACAACACCAGGCCGTTTAAAGTGAGGGTTCCGCCGAAACGGGTCATCGACCTAAGGCCGACCCCCCGATGAGGTTTGCCGGGGACCCAAGCAGCGGCTATCCACAAGCCTATGGTACTCGTAAGGGGCAACATGACGGTTATCAACACAAGAGCCCAGAGCCCATAGCCAGCCTTGGCGGCTGCTATCGCAATCGTATTGCTTAGAAACCACGAAGCGAGATCGATCAGCGCCAACGCAGTGAAACGCATCTGGCGCTGAAGAAGGACGGAATGCTGGACGCCGGCTCCGTTGAACAAAAATGCCACAGCCACGACGATAGTGACCCAGAAGAGCCGCGGCTCATGATAAAAAGCGCTAACGAATGGCGCAAGACTTGCCGAGATGACGGTAAGGAAAGCGCCGACCACAACATTAATCCAGAACAGCGTAGAACTCTGCTCGTTGGTCACCGTGGGACGCTGGACGGCAGCTGCCGAGAGGCCGAAATCCCGAAACAAACTGAGTACTCCCGTGAAGGCGGTTACCATCCCCAGTAAGCCGAAATCTTTGGGTTCCAGGAGCCGCGCCAACACCGTCAAGGAACCTACGCGAATCAGGAAATTACCTGCAAGCGCCAGACCTCTGGCCGAGCCGCCCCGGATCGTCCGCTCTTTTAAATCTTCCATTTGTTATCTGTGAAACACAGCTGCTTGGTTATAGCAACAATAAGCTGGGAGAGTCGAATTGCGAATCATGCTGCGACTTTATTGGCAACATAACGCGAATGAAATGGTAGCGACCTGGTCGCTCCACCTCTAAAAGGCTGAGGGCTTCGCGTAGTGTGGAAGGAGCTCCGGTTGGGGGAAAAAGCGGGCAGTCACGTGGCACTAGCCGGGCTTCAGATCAAGACTTGAGCTTTGAGCTCGAGTGCGTTAAGCGATGCAAAACAATAGCCGGATAATGCCGCATTTCGGTGGCCGCCGGGGAGGAAAAAACTGCAATCAGGGCAGCTTTGAACAGCGTGTAATCGGTAAGCGGGTAACCTAATTCCTGGAGCCTAGCCTTGTGATAATCCCAAAACTCTTGGTCTCGGGAACCGAGGAAACGATTCTTCGCCAGGAACCGATGATAGCGTTTTAGCTCGATGCTGACACACCGGTCGAGTTCTTTCTCGTCGAGATAGTGGGGGCCGTACAGAATAAGATCATTCAGATAGGCTGACGCGTAGCGATTAAACTCCTGAGATTTCGCGCTTTGCGTGGCATCGTGGATGCGATTATAGGAAAGCACCTGGTAAACGAAGCCGAAAAATGAATTCCGCAAGTGTTTAAAACACGCGCTAGTGTCCGCATGTGGGGAGGAATTCGGATAAAAATTATGGCTACTGTTTACAACATCCGCTCGATACAGAATCGAAGTTGGAGAACCGAATCCGAAGCCCGGCAGGTTGCCAAGGAAAATCTGGCGGCAAATTTCACGACCCGAAAATACAGCTTGGGGATATTTGAATCCCTGCCAAAGAATGCGATCTCCGCATAGTTGATATGAACCGACGACTGCCACAGATGGATGGGCCTCGGCCAGTCCGACCATTCGCTCCAAGCAGTCTGGGAAAATGAAGTCATCGGCTGAAACAACCTTGCAGTATTTGGCCAACGGCGAAATCAGCTGAAAGGCAAGATTGTGATTGGCGATAACGTCTAGAAATTGCTGATTGTCATGCACTCGAATGCGGCTGTCTTTCTTGGCAAATTCGCAGGCAATTTCCAGAGTCCGATCTGTGCTGCAATTATTGACGATTATGCATTCAAAATTCCGGTACGACTGATTCAATACGCTTTCCATGCATTCCTGGAGATAGGGCTCGCCGTTGTAGACCGGGGTTACGATGCTTACGAGAGGTTCCTGATGCATATGTGATCCACACCTTTCTCGCTTGTTACTCCGGACGTTCAATTAGCACGGAGGGGTTGGCGTTTTCCGGCTGAACTCTTTCCAGCCAAATCTCATGCCAAAACGGATACATGCCCTTGGGGCAAAAATACCGGCATGAACTGTACCGAGCCTGACAGACAACATTATCCAGAACGATGCAAGGGCTTTTCATCGCTTGCATTTCGCCTGTTTGCTCACTGATGAGTTTGCTGACATTCCTGAGCACTTTATAGGTCTTGTCGCAGTACGGCACCAGTTCCGCGTCCCAGTGCATGCCTCTATTCTTTCCGTCGGCTCCCACCGTTTGGAGAATTTCTACGTGAGATTTAACTCGGACCAACTCCCCAGGCTGAAGGTTAAGCTTTATCGATGGTGTTTGCTGCCCGCGGGGAACTAATCCCCCTTTTCTTGGAAATAGCGTGCCTCCAAAGAGCGGGCATATCTGGTTGTATAACCAGCGCATCGGACGTCCGATGCCGATGCCAGCCTGACTGAGGCTGAAGTACAGCCAATATACAAGCCCATTAAAGATACGACGTGGAGGGACGTTCCCGGACAGGAGATCCTCCGCGTATTGACGAACGTTCCACCACGCGAGTGGAGAGGTTGCACGCGGGATCTCAGTCGTCTGGCACGAGTAGCGCGGAGTGTCAGCGATTTTTTGCGGTGTGAGCACATTACGCCAAACCACATCTTCGCAACAACCGGGTCGGGGGTTAGAAGCGCGGAGAGTGGGTTGGCCCAATTCGACCCGCTGGGGAGTTTGCTCTTGTGAATCCTCGCTGATTAATTTCAGCCAATCATATTTCCAATAAAGCAGGCACCCGGCCTCGCAACCACCATGCGCCCCACCATCACAACGCGTTTCGAGATGCACCGTCCTGGTCAAGCGACGAGAAAGGAAAGGATAGACACTGTAGTCGCATGTCTTATGAGCGCTCTTGTAGACTCTGAATTGCCGTCCGCAAAAAGCGAACATCTCGGGCATAAAGGGCATTCCTTCGATCTGACCGTTACCGTCAAGAGTCTGAAGGATTTCTTCCCTACTGCGGACTTCCACCAGGTCGCCTACGTGGAGCTTGGTTCTGGGCTTCATAACGTTCTTCGCATTCCCTATCGCTTTCTGACCATCTCCTCGATTAATTATTCAGGCTTCTCACCTAACGGGTGTGCAGAGTGTCCGTTCGGCCGCCAATTCTCCGCTCTTGAAACTCTCGTCTGTCCACATATATCCCCAATCTCCGTAGCGACCGCAGTAAGCGATGCCCAGATCGTCGAGATATCCATGAACTGTTTTGAGAGCAGTTGCCCGTTCGAGATCGAAAATAATATTGGCATATGGTAGCAGCATCGCTGACTTGGATAAAACACGATCGTTCTCGCGTAGCAGGCCGCAGCGCCGGAGGTCAGTGATTACCGGCTCAATCAAGGCATCCGGTGAACCCGCAAAAGGTTTGTATTTTTTCGAAAAATACACCTCCGCCTGAATGCTGCCTGCGCCGGGTGGCGCATTGCGAGTTGAGAGCATGTGCGGAAAACCCAGGCGAGTAAAACAAATGTCTTCGTCGTAGAAATAGGTCATGTGAGCATCGGAGAGATCTTCGCGATCTATACCGAGATTCACGAGGACACACGTCGAACAAGCCAGCCTTCGCGAGGCTTCGAGGACGTCCGGCGGCGTACCTTGGATCATGCGAGTGAGATCCGGCAGCGGCACCGAGGAAACCAGGCCATCGTAGTTTGTAGTGTGGCCGTTTGAGAAGTGTAGTTGTTTGCCGCGAGGATCGATGGACACCAGCTGGTGACTAAGTTTGAGATTTCCCAGTGGGATGAATTTTTTCAGATAGTTAACGAACCCGCCCGCGCTCGGATAGCGAAAGTGCGTGATGTAGTGCACGTGCGGAGCGGAAGGCGATAGGGCTCCGCGCAGCACCTCCTCGAGACTAGGGCGATAAATCCGTGGGCCCAACCAATCCGTACTCATGTTCTCCGCGGAGGTGAGGTGATACTTTCGCGTGTACTGCATGGGAAAGAGCTCGGCGAAAGATCGGCCAAAGCTGGAGATTAACCAATCCGCGTAATTCCGCACCGGCTGTTGCGGTTTTTGCCGTTCTTCGACGAAATCAGAAATGACTTTCACAACTACATCTTCCGGCAGTCCGTGAAGGTGGAGTTGTACCGGGTGCTTCGGCCAGTGGCCACGCCAATAGTTATTCAGATTGATGGGCAAGGTTTCATATTGCTGATCGACGCTGTCCGCGAAAAGATCCTGAATGCGCGGATCTTTGGTAAAGGAAATATGCGGGCCAATATCAAACATGAAACCGCTCTGGTTGCGGAAAGACGCGGTGTGGCCGCCGTGGTAGTCATTTTTATCGTACATTACCGGGACAATGCCCTCGGCTTTTAACTTATAGGCGGCACCGAATCCTGCCATTCCAGTCCCGAGGACGACGATATTCGGCATGGTCTTTCTCCGTTATCTTATGGGCCCACAAGGCTTTAATACGCTACCGCACAAATTTAACGCAGGTGTGCAGCAGACAGGATGGCCGGTCTCAATTTGTGCAAAGCGATTCGTAGCGTTCGATCTGAGAGCAAGTAAAGCGCCGAAGATCGCCGCCGGCATGGAAGGCGCGCCACCATTCCACGATCCAACCCAGAGCTAGATCGAGAGGCAACACCGGATGCCAACCCAAGTAAGTTCTTGCTTTCGAGGTGTCCAATTTCAGAAAGTTGGCTTCCCTCGGGTGTAGCGAAGAATCGCGATTCCAAGCGGCTTGGTTTCCCCACAACGCGGCCAGTTCATCGGCAATCCAGGACACCGGTTTGGCTTCGCCCTCAGCAGGGCCGAAATTCCAAGCTGAGGCAAAGCTGCGGGGGTTCTCCGACAGCCGTTCCGCGAGCGTGAGATATCCGCGTAAAGGCTCCAAAACGAACTGCCACGGCCGAATTGCCGAGGGATTGCGTATCTGACAAGGCTGACCAGCGAGGAAGGCCCTCATCAGATCAGGGATGAGCTGATCCGCTGTCCAATCACCGCCGCCAATTGCGTTACCAGCACGGGCACTGGCAAGGGCCATCCGGTGTTTCTCTATCGACTCCGGAGAAAAGAATGCTTCCCGGTAGGCAGCGGTCACTAACTCAGCGCAACCTTTGGAGTTCGAATAGGGATCGCGCCCACCCATCGGTTCATTCTCGCGGTATCCCCAAACCCATTCACGATTTTCATAACATTTGTCACTGGTGACGTTCACCAGCACGCAAGGCTGTTGCAACTGCCGCAGGGCTTCGAGAAGATTCACTGTACCCATAACGTTCGAGGAGTAGGTTTCTATAGGATCTTCGTAACCGCGGCGCACCACCGATTGCGCGGCCATGTGAAGAACCACTTCAGGACGACATTCGGCTACTGCGGCCTTGAGACGTGGGAAATCGCGAATGTCCGCACAAATAGAACGGAGCGAGCCTGCCACCCGTGCCTGCTCAAAAAGGTTCGGCTGAGTCGGCGGAGCAAGCGCATATCCGGTCACATTTGCCCCGAGAGCTTCGAGCCACAGTGAGAGCCAGCTTCCTTTAAATCCAGTGTGGCCGGTCAGGAAAACTTGGCGGCCCTTCCAAAACAAACGATTAAGCATGCGGGGAGCAACTCCACTCGGCGGCGATCCTGCGGTTGTGCAGGAAAGATGAGACCAGAGGGAGACCTGACTTAAATCCACCGCCTGGCAATGTGTACGTCATGGGGTTCTCATCGCGCTTGCGGAATGTAGCGGCCGTCCCGAATCCGGCGAGGCCTGCGGCCAGCGGGCCTGTTGCTCGCGCCAAAGAGACTGAACTAACCCACTGGCGGGCAAGTCTACGTCGGCAAAAGAGAGCACGCTGTCTTTCGAGATGTTGCGACGAAGCACGCAACCCTCAGATAGGCCGATCGGCAGTGCCGCCTGGCCACGAGCCACCGCGGCATTGTCGATGAGTCCGTATGCGCAAAATCCGCCGATACCGTCCAGCTGTTCGCCCGCCTGCAAATCACGTTTAGCAACCGTCAACACTTCACATACCGGGCCGGCGATGGGGGCGACAGTCGCATCGTGATGAATTACAGCGCGCCCAATCGTTGACGCGATCTGAATGTGCGGCAGATGGAACGGCGTGTAGAAGACATAAAAGGGGCCGTCGCCGATCTTGTAGTAGGCGAGCTGAACCTTTTTGAGCGGCGTTTCCTCGTAAACGATGACGAACGCGCCGGTGTGGGGCGCGGCACCCAGCGCATAGTCCACAAGTCCAGTAGCCAGCATCTGATCGGCGGGGAGGAGTTGCGCGATCTCCCGCACATAGCTGCATGAAGGGCCGAACATTCCGCGCCGACCGACGTGAAATCCGGTGGCATTGGCAAGAACCGTCGCTTCCATGGAAAGCTTTGTAGCATCCGCAAACGAAGTAACCTTTTTAACGTTTTGGTCGTTTCGCTCAGCGAAGGCTCGTTGCGTATCTGGAGTCCGATAGTGATCGACCATGCCCTTGATATTGCCCGCCGCAACGGGAGAAAGTCCCAAGGATCGGAGATAGCGAAGCAGGGTCATCGCCACACCCGGCTCATCGCCATCGGTGTGCGTGACTACCACGCCGGCTTCATCAGCCTTGGCCTTGAGAAGAGGGCCAAGCAGCGAATCCAGCTCGGCATTCACGAGGACCACGTGCTTACCATGTTGGAACGCAGCGAGCGCCAGGTGGGCGGCGGCCTCGATCGTACCTGTCGCCTCGACGATTAGATCGATGGAATGGCACGCAGCTAATAGCAGAGGGTCCTCGGTCAATACCGGAATTCCGCGGTCGATCGCCGATTCCGCTTCCCGAACAGCTCCCACGCGCTGCCACTTCGCGATGCCCGCCTCTTGGAAGGCCCGCTCGCCATGCTCGGGAGTGCGGTTGGCGATCGCCACCAAGCGAATCCCGGGCACCGGAGTTCCCAGCTGCAGCGCAATGGCGCGGCCGGTTGCTCCCGCTCCCACCATGGCGACACGAATAGGACGCCGGGACGCTTCCCGCTCTTGCAGAGCAGTATCCAAAATCACGATGAGCTCCTACGATTTGGCTGGACGCGGGCCATGGGAATCCTTACAGCAGCAATTTGCGACAGAAGAAAGCCTCGGCATAACCACTGGGAGCGTTGCATTCCATACCCCGCAATCGCATCAGCGAGAGAAATGTCTCAGGCTGAAACCACTGCTTCGAGCTCTGGGACGGGAAGGTGTCCATGATGAAGTGGACCTTTTTTTTGCAAACTTCGGCGGTGAGCGGCACGAAAACGCCCGGCTGCCCCATGTCGCCATCATATTTGGGAATTTCGTATTCCAAAATCATATGGTCGCGAAAAGTATTCCAGGTTAGTTCTGCCAACATCCGGTGGTCCTGGTGAGCATCGTTGCGATTATGGGTGAAGACTAAGTCAGGAGACACTGATTGCTTGAGCTCTTCGAAAACGGCTTTTACTTCCGCTCCCGCAAATGGCAAGAACCCATCCTGGAAGCTTTTCAGAAGCAGTCCTTTGCTGGCTGAAGACCCTCCGAAAAGCGCTGCGCCGCGCTGCGCCTCCTCGGCTCGAACTCCCAATGCGCTAAATACCACCCAGTGCAAGACGCAGTCCGGGTATTGCTGCAAGAAACGAAGAATTATTCCACCACAACCAATCTCGATATCGTCGGAGTGCGCTCCCAGGCACAAGATCTGAAGTGGAGACTCGGCCTCCTTGGCCAGGTTTAGCGGACGCATGGTGAACTTTTAGTGTTTACCGTTGCCATTGCTTTTCCAGACTTCCCACGGAGCTGCTCCACTGGTGCAAAGACTCTCAAGTTGTTGCTTGTCCTTGAAGGTGTCCATGCTCGCCCAGAACCCGTCATAGGGATAGCCGATCAGTTGTTTCTCTTGCAACAATCTTTGAAACGGTTCCCCAACCAGTTCCTCTTTCTTTTTTATGTAATCGAAAATCTTTTTCTTGAAAATGAAGAATCCGCCGTTGATCCGAACCGAGCCGTTGTTGATGGCGTTAATTCCCGTGACCAGATTAGCCTGGTCCTGCTGCAACGAAACTAAATGGTAGCTGAGATTGGGCCGCACACAGAGAAAGCTGGCAATTTTGTCTTGCTGATGAAAATGTTCGAGTTGCTGCGGAAGCGGTAAGTCAGTGAGGCCATCGCTATAATTGGCTAAGAATTCGTCTTCTCCGTCCAAATATTTTTCGACGGCTTTCAGGCGCTGGCCGATATTAGAGTTGATTCCCGTATCGGTAAAAGTGATCCGCCAGTCCTGGATGTCACTGTTGAGCAGTTCTAAATTCTTACCGCCCGCGGATAAGACGAAATCATTGGAGGCGCATTCGTTGTAATTTAGAAAGTAATTCTTTACCGCATCAGCTCGGTGACCCAGGCAAAGAATAAAATCCTTGTGCCCATAGTGCGCGTAATACTTCATTACGTGCCAAAGGATCGGGCGATCTCCGATATTCACCATCGGTTTCGGAATAGTCTCCGAATAATCCCGGAGACGCATGCCCAAGCCGCCGCAAAACAATACGACTTTCACCAGTGTCTCCTTTGCGCGGTTGATTCAACCGGAAACAGCCCTGAGGTACCGCCTGGAAGGCGAATTTTCGTCGGCCAGAAAACCCTTGCGGCGGTTTTTTCAGCGCGTCCTGAGCGGCCAATTGCGGTCTTGCTCAGAGACAACCGTCGCAAGCAACGGCCATGCGATATGAAAGAAAGGATCGTCAAACCGGGCGCCCCGTGCCGCGCTCGGAGTGTAAAAAGCGGAGGTCATATAATACATTTCTGTGTTTTCTTCCAGGGTCTGGTACCCATGGGCACATTCCTGGGGCACGAAAATCATCCGCCCGTTTTTCGCGCTCAATTCTGTTCCATACCATTTGGCAAAAGTTTGCGAACCCGATCTGAGGTCGAGAACCACATCGAACATAGATCCCCGGGTGCAGCGAACCAGCTTGGCCTCGAGTGCGGGAGCCTCCTGAAAGTGCATACCGCGAACAGTTCCCTTGCTAGCGCTAAATCCCATATTCGCCTGGACCGGCAAAAAGTCGATACCGTGTTCGGAAAACTCTCGTGCGCACCACGCGCGCATGAACCTGCCCCGATCATCTTCGAGCGGGCTCGGATCTATTATTTTTGCACCATTCAGGCCGGTTTCAGCAAAATGCATGATTCCCTGCCTTTTCCCTGGGCTATTCGACGGTAGTGTCCAAAAGGCGCTTTTGCCGCGTTCCGGCTAGCTCAAATCGCGTGGGGTCGACTGACAAGCTACCGCCATTAAAGTCACCGCAGGAGTCACAAATAACGATGCAATCAAGCTACCAGACATCAGTCCTCTTCGGAAGGCATTACAAATGCTAGTGGTTAGCGGCGGCGTGCGAAACCGAGGCTGCGATTCGGGTAGACCCTGGGGAATCCCTGCAGGGCTAGTAGAGAAAACAGTTACCATTAACTGCAAACACGTTTCCTCGTGAGAACCGAGCGCAAATCTCAAACTAACTCCTTTGTTTGCAATAGTATCTAGCTTGGCAACGGCACTCGTGCCACCACCCGATTTGCTGCGGCCGAGTCAGTTGGGAGATCGTAGACAACGTGGTTGCCTTCGAGAACCACATACGCCAATCGCGCCCGGTCTTTTTCCGGCCCGACGATTTCCCACTCAGCCCCGCGAGGCACTAACGTCATTTGGCTTCTCGCCCTCCACCAATGGTCAACGTCGCCTGGAAGAGCAGCCCATATTTTTTCGCGTGCAATCATATGTCGCAAATAATCTAGAAGCGACTCATAGATCTTTCGCTCACGCCGTTCGATCAGATAGTCCGGGTGAGTGAGCAAGCTCATCAGTCCGTTCCTTCCCCGAAGCAGCGCCAGTTCGCGCTGCCACAGCTCGATCGAGTAGTCGTTCAAGATGTGAAAAAGTGAATAGTCTTGAGTGGTAGTAAGCGGTAGCTCGACGATTTTGCCGATAAAATACGGCATAACCGTGCAGCAACCGCCGCGGAGAGGCTCGAGGTGCGCAACGTTCGGCACCGACATATCATAGGAAAACTCAAAGACGTCGTACCAACTTTGCTTTCGATACATTGCTCCGGCGCGAAAACCCCGCGTCTGGTATTGATGAACGTAGCGGTTGATTTCGGCCGCCCGGCGCTCAAATTCCGTCCGCTCCCGGTACAGGTGACCGTCATGATTTAGATCATGAATGTTGAATTCACATCCGCGCCTTCGAATCTCACGCACATAGTCTTCAGGAACCACGTAACGCTTTTCGGGAATGACCTGATACGACGCCTTGAAACCATATGAATCATCCAAGTCCATCAGCTTGAAAGTAAAGTCTCGACCGGCTGCGGTCTCTACATCGTGCGTCATGATCAATGAATTGGGCGCACCCTCCGGCCAAAACCATATGAAAGGCAGCTTCTTGACGCCAGTTGCTTGCATTATTAATCTCAACAACTCTTCATGGAGACTGTCGACGGTGAAATCTACGGGCCAAGCGGGGAATTGCAGATCCTTCCAATCTCGAAAATAAATCCTTTGTAACTGGCGACGCACCGGAAAGGGCAAACTCTTTCGGATGAAATAGTAAAACTTGCGAATGGTCTCATTGGCAGCAAACTGGTCCAGACCGCCGGCGCCCTTCTTCCCATATCGTTCCAAGCGAAGGTTTTCGATGACCTCGCTAAAGTCAAAAGGCAGGTGAATGACTGAGCCGTCCCTGCGGACGTCCTTCCAGGCATCGAATTCTGAGGATCCCCGCAGCTCCTTCGAGGTTCCCGATGCACACCGACCGTAACAAATGTTCTGTGTTCCAAATTGAAAGTAGCCAGCGGCTCCTGACACGGAATCGACCGCCAGGGAAACCGCGTTGAGCGATTCTGCGGGAAGGCGATAGTAGTCCAGGAGGGTTTGAATCACGTTGTCGTCCGGGCGATTTGCCCAAGAATATCTACCTTCACAAATCTAGCATTCCCCCTGGCCGTTGACCGGAGAAGTTCCCAAGGTCAAAGAGACTGTTTCGACACACTGCCGGCTCCCCGTTGGTTTGCTCCTGACAGCCTACCCGATATGGCGATACATCAATTGGCCGGCCTTTATGAGCAGGCTCTTTGGCATGATCGAAAAGGCACTCTTGGCTAGCTGAAGTTTCCAACCTCCGGCGGCATCGAGGGGAGGAGCATACGGGTATCGCCAGTAGGTCAAATGCTCCGGGTACGGTACCCAGTGGTTCTTAAAGGCCAGGAGTCCGGGGTTATCCTGCTGCGTGCGCCCCATGTCAAACTCGCTTGCTCCATTTAATTTGGCAGCAGTGATGGCTTTCCAGAAAAGCCAGGGTGTAGCGGCAAATTTATTGAAACGCACATCCGAGCATCCGTATTTGTAGTAGACGATATTTTTAAATTGTAGAGTGAGAATCGCAGCGACGGGAATTTCGCCCTTATAAGCGATACGGATTTCCAACGCGTCCTTCTGACGGTCAATCAGGTTCCGAAACCACGCGTAGGGATTAGGAGGGACGTGTTGTCGGCGCCGCGTGGTGGTGAACAGAGAGTAAAAATGCGCTAGCAGATCTTCGGACCTGCCGCTTTTTTCGACCAGTTCGGCACGATCTGCTCGCTGTATCCTGCGCTGGACCGAGTCGTGGTCTAGACTGCGGAACAGGTCAGCTAAGTCAGGACGCAGATCAAGGCGGTGGAGAAAATAGGTCGCCACAGGTGCGCAACCAGTCTCATCGCCCAGGTGACCCAGATCCTCGGTAATGGGACGGATCTCGAAATATTTCCCTTGGTCTTGCTGCAAGAAGGCTTGCAGATAGCTGATCAGAAATTTCAGGTCGCTGGTTGAGTCGCACAAAGGTTCACAATGATCTGAAAAAGGCAAGGACACCAGCCGGCGTCCCGTGAGCCAGCTGTTGATACGACAAAACAAGATTCCGTTTTGCAACGCCACGTCGGGAGGCGAGGTAGTGAAAGCCAACGGCTCATACCCATATGTGGCGTGCAGGGCTTGGAGCCATGGAACGGTGTGGAACACTGCGGCCTTCCGATGTTTATCGACAAGCTCAGCCCAGCGGGGATCTCGTATCGGATCGAGTTGAAAGCAGCAGTGGGAAACCGGCTGATATTTGTCTGTGATCGGACTGCTCATCGTTCCACTCTTTGTGAATGAAGAACCTTACTTTCGTCCCCCTTCTCTTTCCGAATCCTTTTGATTTCAAATGGCTTTTCTAAGCAAGCTTTTCATTCTCGCGGCGGGTGCACTTAGAAAACGATTGGTGGACAGATACTGGTCGCCTATTTCAGAAAGAATCCGCCTCGCGGCCACGTTCACTTCCAAACGCAAAGACCTGGGCGGTATTCCCTGGGGCAACTGCTCCGGATAGATGACACGAAAACGCTTCTCCTGGTGCGATCCAATCCGTTCAACAAATATAAAGTACTCGGCTTCAGCAGCCCAGGCGATTGCTTTCTCGTCGCAAAGTATTTCAGAAACAAGATCATTCTGGCTTTTCCGTTTTCGTATGGTCACCTCAATCGTTCGATCTGAGCAGTTCCCTACCAGCAGCTCGTTGCCATACATCTCGACCTCTTCCGTGTCTTGACCGGTAGCACGAACACGGCAGGCGGTGCGGACAACTTGGCCTAGAGGCTGCCATTCGAGAGGACAGTTAAGAGAGTTGATTTTTTTAATTAGCTCGACCAGCGCAACGCCGCCATCCTTAAAGAAATCATGGTGCGTCACAATCAAGCATGGCTTTCCAAGCAGCAGGTCAAAGGCAAAATTCTCCAGACCATGAAACGGATATCTTCGCGTGAAAATCGGAAAGTCGCCGTAGGTCATGATTGCGACGTCCCACACATCCCTGATTCGCGTCCGTACATTCTGCGAATCCGTCGGAGCTATCTCGGTATTTACCGCCGCCATAAAACCGTTTCGCTTGAGAATTTCGGGACAACCGGACGAGAAAGCGCCTTGCGGAAATACCATCACTAAATCGTGCTGAATGCCCGTCCGTGTTTCATGACTTCGCATTCTGGAACGGGCCAGCTGCGCCCTGCCCTGCAGAACCTCGGGCGAAGTCGAGGCAAACTCGCCCGCTGTATGGTCACAGCCATGAATCGATACTGAGAATAGTCCCGACCGGTCACTAAAGAACTTGCCGGCAGGTGCTGAAGTGCGTCGCCAATTCCAGGGAATAAAGGCTATGTTTGTGGTGAACTCGTTTTGCTTCATCAGATCGCGTAGTTTGGAAAAATCGCAAAACCCATAATTTAGCTTTAATAGTGGATCGTCGATGATTAGACAGGCGCTGAGTTCTTGTGGCCGCCAAGCCACATCCCGGAAGACAAATTTGATGAACATAACGAGCGAAACGGCGGAGCAAAAATGATCCTTTACGTCGTAGAAGCCGCGGCTTACCGGCTGGTCGATGTCAACCACTTGCGAAGTGGCGCAAAAGAAGACGGAAGCACCGTGGTGCTGGAAGTTAACGAAAACCGGAGCATCCTGGGCCGAGATGATGGGGGTAAACATCGGATCTCCGACCGCCGGAACTCCGGTCAGAAGGCCATCTGCGCTGGTCAACGGCACTGAGAGTGTGAGGCCGGCCATGGGGCCAGCAAAATCAGCCAGTTCGTTGGATATCTGGAGAGGGAGATGGCCGGTAGGCGCGTCTTCGAGTGATGGTTTTGCGTCTCTCATCAGTGATTGCAGGGCGCTTACGCATAAAGTTCGGTCATCGTCGAGGTACGCATAACACGGCCCGTGGGGCGTGTCTTTCTGACCATTTCCAAGCATTGCTGTTACTGCACGGATCGAGCCGAAAACGGCGCACTGCGAAGCAAAACCATCTATGTCCCCCAGCCCGGACACCTCGGCCGATTTCCAAGGCACGCCGAAAAAATCCAGAATGCGGCCGAGTCGCAGTTCTCTCGATCCAGCGCTGCCCTGGTGCAAGATGATCGCGCGCCTTGCCATGGATGATTCCTCGGGATGAAAGCCTAAAAAGGCTGCCTTAGTTCGTTTTCCGCGCCACTACAAGTGAGCGCATCGCGCGGCTGGGTACCACCAGATTCAGAACAGGACTCGCGAGTCGGCAGCCAAGGGTAAGCGCAGGGCCGGCCGAGTGCGGGATCCAACAGAAGTTCTTTTTACTGGTGATTTCGAACCCGGCAGCTTTGAATGGTGCGGCATATTCGTCAAGCGAAGGAATATAGCACTCAGTTGCGTCTTCAGGTTCGCCCTTTAAACGGCTGCGAAAGGCGGGGAAACGATCGTTCATGTCGATATTGACGCAGACGCCCCCGGCTCGCAGCATTCGATAAATGTCGTTGGCACAGTCCCGTTCTTTCCCAAGCCGATGACAATATCGAAATGTATTCACTCCGATGATCAAATCGAAGAACCCGAGAAAATCATGGGCAGGCTTGCCGCTGGCCGAAGCCAGGTCTTCCACCAGAAGCTCGTTCCGAGCAACGTGAAAGCTGAGTTTTTTTGCAAGACCTGGTGTTAATGATACTTTGGCTTCCTGCGTCGCTGATTGCACCAGGCGTTCCGAGAAATCTGTCCCGTAGGCGCACTCGACGGTAATTCCCTTCTGCTCGAGAAGCGAAACCAGGTTGATAACATTCATCCCTGCCCCGCAGCCGAATTCCAGTATGCGAAGAGGGCGCTGCGGGGAGGTAGTCAAGTAGGAATTCACAGCGTCTAGATAAATCTGAGCATAATCGTGGTGGAGCAGGTAATTGATTCCAAAGCCTGCGGTTCCTGCGGTGTATTTGCGCACCGCGTCGTCAGAGCCGTATTCCTCAAGAAATTTCTCGTTGATTTCGGTCTTTTCCATGGTCCACTCCTTTGCCCAAAAATCCGCGGGATCTGCCCCGCAACGCACAGCTTACTTAACACGCTTAGCGACGTTGCTAACGAACCGCGCAGCTCGATAGAAGCTAGCCGAGAGTCTGGCCACAATGCGGTGGGATAAGCAGCCCAAGCAAGTCTAGAGTGCGAACTCGCCCAATTCCACGATCGGCATCTGCGAAATTAAGCGTTGTATCCATCCAAGCAACAGAACCTAGGCTCGCAGTCTGCCTCGAGAGTCGCATCGGGTCAGGCGGCGGGCTGACGAGACAAACGCAATTCGCTGACCAATTTCCAAAGGAAGTTAATTTCCTTCCGCACTGCCGGTATGAGCAATGCCAGCGAATAAACGATTGCGAAGGCTGAAGCTGCAACAGCAAGCTGCGCCAACATGCTGTGTGGCGCGATCAGGCGCATAGCAGATTCGGCGAACAAAACGCCGGCCAGAGATAACAAAATGGGACACTGCAGAGCTTTCGCGAGACTGCCCAGCGTCAGATCTGTGCCGGAAAATGCGAATTTGAGAATCCACGGCAAGCTTATGAGCAAAAAGACAGACAGCGCTAATGCCACCCACTTGATGCCAAATGGGAGCCCGATTGCGAAACTTGCGATCATCAGCGGCGATATAATAAGCAAAAGTTTGAGTAGCCTGCCAGATTGCCCGCGACTGACAAACAACCAGAGAATCGACTCCAGCAACATCTGTCCGACTACAGAAACGGCCAGGATGCGGAAAACGGGCGCAGCATCGATCCACTTATTTCCAAGAACCAGGACAATGACCGGTTTTGCAGCGACAAAAAGAAAGCCAAAAAGCGCGGCAATGATCCACATGATCAGGTTTACAGTGCGCAAGTAATATCTGGCAAAGAGTTCTGGGTCGCCCTGGGTTCTGCTCATGGCCGGGAGCGCGACGCTGGAGGCCGGAGCGTTTATTTGACTCAATGCCAGAGTTAGCAAATTAAAAGCTCTGGAATACAAACCTAACGGGCCAGCTCCCCAATACCAGCCGATCAGAATATTGTCGGCATTCCGAATCCAGTTGAAAACCAGATAGGAAGCGGCAACGTTTCCTCCGAATCCCACCATAGAACGAATTTCGCTGTCGCGACTGGGCAGCCCCGGCCTCCAGGCGACCATCCACCACGAAATCACCAACTGAGCGAGGTTCAAAGTCATGGGAAGAGCAACGATCGCCCAATACCCAGCTCCGTACCAAGCCAACCAGACCGCCACGGGAACTGCAAAGGCGTAAGCGGCTACATCGCGGATCGCTATGGACGAAAAGCGCATCTGGCGTTTCAAGAGGGCATTATGCTGCGCCCTGAGACCGCCTATAAAAAACGTGGGAGAGACTACCAGCGTGATGCCCAAAAGCCTGGGTTCTTTATAGAACCAAGCCAGCACCGGTGCCATAGCCGCTGTAATGATGGTAAGCAACAACCCCATGCCCACATTGATCCAGAACAGCGTGCTGACTTGACGATGACTGATTTCTTTACGTTGAATCGTCGCTTCGGTAAGACCGAGATCGGCGAAGGCGGCAGCGATTGCGGTAACCGCTGTAACCATGGCTACCAGCCCAAAATCGACTGGACTCAAGAGTCGGGCAAGCATTACCGTGGCAACCGACTGCAACAGGATCTGAGCGACCTGAGCGGCCATGGACTGTGCTCCCGCTCGAACTGACCGTCCTTTCAAATCGGCGTGCAGGTGTTCGACGCTGAACGCATCCAACAACACTGGTTGAGACGACATGCGCGATCCTTGAAGGTCCAGGTTACTGAGAGATGCCGGAAGAAATGCCGCAGAGCGAACGCGCCGTTTCAGTCCCCGAAAGCTGCGCGCGAAGCGTGATCTGATGGTAGCGGCGCCGTAATCATCGGGAAGGGACGCAATCAGGGGCTTTACCCAACGATGAAAATTAGTATCGCTGGACCGCACATCTCCAGGGGTCAAGTGCTCAAGATATCGTTCCCACGCGAGGCTTTCCCACAAGTGAGTCGCATATGCTGGCGACAAATCAATCGGTTCGCAGGAATTAAAAATCAGCGTCAGATCTGCCTCTTCGAATGTGGGCCAAAAAAATGCAAACCGAGACAACGCCGTAACTTCGTCTGGGAACTGCTTGGATAGTTCGTTCGGAACTTGAACAGAATGCTCATCCCAGTAGAGGTCATGCCCGTTCGAACGAAATGATCGATATTCAGAATGCCATCTCTTCAGGAATGACGCTTGCGGCTGGGCAAGAATAACGGCGTTACATAACCCTAGCTTCTCTTGATTGACCACCTGCCTGCCGAGCACGGTGGTATGGCCGAGCAGATCATCAAAAGCTTTATGAACAAAAACGTCGGCATCCAGATAGATTCCTCCGGTGCTAACAAGCTTTTCTAATCTGACGATATCCGCGCGATGCGCGAAGTGCGTCACCGGATTTCCGAAAATCTCGCGGGGCGCCTTTATTCGTTCTACTTTTACAAGTTCACGCGAGAGGTCCCACCATGGGCCGGTCGGCTCAAATTCGCAGTAGAACAACACTGCCGTCGGCTTTATGCGCTCGACAGCACTTTTCAGGCACGCGTAATGCACCAGGCTCCACGGTTTACCACCGCCGCCAGGCGAAAAACCAAAACAATAATGCAATATTTTAGGAATCATTCTTACGCCGACTTGACCCGCGGCTCTGGTTACGCGACCGTTAAATCCAATCTCCATTCTATTCCCTACCGGATGACTCGCGACGGCTTGGCCGAAGGGCTGTCAGCGGGATTTTCCTGATCTAGCGTGGCGCTGCTGAGTCCGCTTTCGACAGGTTCAGGGTTGGCCGGAAGATGCGGAAAAGTTTTTACTTCAGGGCTTGGGAATTTCTGAGGACCGCCGGCGCGCAGCAAGCCCTGGTACCCTGCAAGGGTCAATGAGCCTACCGTGGACCAAGAGTGCTGTTCTGCCACCAGCGCCTGTATTTCCTGCCTTCGTGCCGCCAAATCCGTGTACAGGTCGCTTGCGAAGAATCTTTCAATGGTCGCTGACAAGTCGGCTGGATCTTCGGGCTTGAATGTGAAACCCGTCTTACCTTCCACGACGTCATCCTTCAGCGAGCCGACGTCGGCTGCCAGAGCCGGCACTCCAAAACCGTATCCCAGGAACAAAACGCCGCTTTGATAGATGTGCCGGTAGGGTAGAACCAGGACGTCCGCCGCCTTGAAGTAGACTTCCGTCATCGCATCTGGAATGAACTCTGATTTTAATAATATCTGCCCGGATTCTACGTCTTCCCGAATTGACTGTCGGATCTCGCTCCAGTAGTGCTCGCAGTTATCCGGACGCCCGGCAATCATCAATCTATAGTCGTTGCGCTTGGCAAATAGCTGGCGAAACGAAGTAACCAGGTATTCGAGCCCCTTGTAAGGCGTAATTCTTCCAAAAAATAGAATCGTGCGTTCGCCATTTCGAAAACCCAACCGTTCCTTGGCCTCGCTCGGAGTGAGACGGGTGTTAGGAACAGTATTGTTGATTCCGAACGGAATGACACAGACGCGTGATTCGGAGACAGCAAAAGCGCCAACGAGTTCGTTCTTCATCTTTTCGGTGTGAACGAAGATTTTGTCGGCAAGTCGATATTGAATTCGCAGCGTAAGTTGATTGAGGGCCGTGTCTTTAGAATCCCGACGGCCTGCATTGACGTTGTGTGCGGTTAGAACCACGCTTTTTCCGAGTGCTTTGTAATACAGCATGAGAAGAGTTCGATCAAAAGATTCAAACTTGTTGTTCCACAAAATGTGAAAAATTTTCGGTTTGGCCGACGCAGCATAGACTAGCAATTTCCAGTAATACCGGAGCACCCTCACCATCTTGCTGGAAAAGTCTGCATCCGAGCGTTGATCGCCTCGCAGATTCAGAAAATTCAGTCCGGACCGGTTTTGCAATTCCGCGCAGTCGAGTTCGTCGCTGCCAATCAACTCCACGGCTATTCCTCTTGCCAGGAGTTCCGCGGTTAGCCCTAGAACGTAAGGCTTGTCGCTACCTCCGGTAAGCAGAGTAACCGCAATACTATGAACAGCGCTGGACTCCTTCACCTCAGGGCGTCCTTCCCAGCGAACGAGCAGTCGACGGATAATTTTTCTATTGCTGGAAGCAAGGGTAGTTCCAGCTTATAAATCTTCAAACCTTCTTTCATGTCTTCGCCAACCTCGCTTCCAAGATCTCACAGATTGCGTGTCCGATGGTGATGTGCATTTCCTGGATGCGCGGCGTTGATTGGGAGGGAACACAAAGACAAATGTCGCACATGGATCGCATTTGCCCTCCGGACTCCCCGGTCAGACCGATTACACTGACGTTGCGCTGCCGAGCAACGTCAATCGCGCACAGAATGTTTCGGCTATTGCCGCTGGTGGTAATCGCCAGCAAGACGTCTTTGGGGCGAGCGTGCGCCGAGAGCTCCCGAGCGAACACCCGCTCGTATCCGTAATCGTTTCCGATTGCGGTAAGAGCCGAAGTATTGCCGTGAAGTGCCATCGCTCGGAACGGTTCCCGCTCCAGGAAGAACCTGCCGGTAAGTTCTGCAACGATATGCTGCGCATCCGCCGCTGAGCCCCCGTTGCCCGCACAAAATAACTGACCGCCCGCAGACAGTGAGGCGTACAGCAGATCGACAGCATCCGAAACGGATGCCGCAAGCCCGCTCAGGGTCTTAGCTACCTGCAGATGCTCATCCCAGATGGCTAAAATTCGGTCTGATTGTTGGGCGGTATTTACCAAGTCCGTATGCTCCTATTTCTGTTTGCCTCTACTCCTGGTCACCAAGCGTTTAGGCGGGCGGTTCTCTTCGCGCTTGTAATTCAAACATGGTCTTGTCCCACATTCTTTTCAAACGCATATTCAGCTCGGGCATCGCGGTTTGCGCCCAATTTGCCGACCGCCACCCGAATATGGGTTCCATCCAAGCGTACTTTCGCCGGAATTTAGGTATCTCCAGATGCCCTTGCAATTCTGCGGCTAGGGCCTGCAACTCCTCGGCCAGTTCCAGCTGATCTGGATAAAAATTGCCGAACCAATTTTGCATGTAGGTCAGACAAGCCTTGCGCACGCGCTCACTATCTTCGAGCGAACGGAGGTATTGAATGTGAAGTTTCATGGAACGGAGCAGCGACTTCTTCTTCTTCTTTGATTTTCCGATAAAGCTGATACGGTTTCCGTCGTTTGCCCGGTAGAACACCCGCCCTTCGGGTACGAAGCGCGTGCCTTCAGAGGCTAAGAGCACGCGGGCAAAATATTCGCCATCCTGATCATAGTGAAGGGTGGTATCCCAGGGCCCGGCCGCCTCGGCGATTTCCCTGCTGACCAGCCAGGTGGCATTTTGCATATGCAGGTTTTCACCCATCTTCCTCAGAAGCCACTCGACGGGAGAAAGGTCTTGCCACAGTGAGTTGCGAATAAACTGGGCGGCGCTGGTCCGGTAGTAGAAATGGGCCCACGGCGAGGAAAGAAGTATTCGCTTGCTGTCAGTGTCCTGCAACGCCGCAAGCTGTCGCGCGATTTTGTCCGGCGCCATAAGATCATCCGCATCCAGCTCTTGGATGTAGTCACCGTGGGAAAGTCGATACGCGTGATTTACGGCTGCCGAAAGACCCTGGTTCACGGTGGACACGACCGTTACCTGTTTTGTGGCCACCAGCTTGACCATTTCGACGGTGCCATCGGTTGAGCCATCATCGACGACAATGATCTCCTTGCGTGGCCAGGTTTGGTCGATTGCAGATCGCAGGGTGTCAGCAATCGAGTCCTCGGCGTTGTAGGCAGGAATTAAGATCGACACCAATGGATTCATTGTACCCATGAAGAAAAATTGCCCTCCTGGCTCTCGATTCCTTTCTCCAGACAGCATTCTCGACTTAGCCCATCGAGGCGGACTTACTTAACTCTACACAATCAGGTGTACGAATTTATTCTTTACAGCCGCGTATGTCGCGATTGGTATTTACCGTTTGTCCGAAGATTGCAGTCCATCGGTCTCAAGGTGAGAAATATTCGGGCGAAAAGAATGCAATACATAGCGGGCAACGCGCGCCAAATCAGCAAAGACGGCCATGGGTAGGCCCACCAATGGCGCGTATTGCAGCCCGATTGCCCGCAAAATACGGCTCAACATATAATGCGGCTCCATCCATTCCGTTCGGCAATCCAATTCGTCTTTGAATCGAATCGCCGAGAGCGTGTAGGGCGACAGATCTAAGTATACGCTCTTGATGTATTCGCGGAGGACGTTGCTTGGTCCCAGTTTCCATGGTTCGGACCATGGCTTGCCCGCGCCGGAATGAACAAAGGCCGGACCATCCTGTAGCAGGTTCCTCATCCGCTCAGCGACGGTATATCCGTAAACGCCGTCAAACTGAATAATATGCTTGCCTCTGCGCAGAATTTGTACCGGGACTGGCGAGAATTCTTCCGATGTAAGAAGCGCAGTCAATACGTCTTGATCTCCGAGCATGTGAGGAGGCCGTTTTTGCCATACCATCCGTTGCGCGTCCTGATATTTCTCAGACTGCAGAAGTTCCCACCATCGCTCCATCAGGCGATAGTTATCTTTGCTGACCCGAACCACACCTGAGCTCAGCGCAAATGGGAAAATGCGGCCGACAGGAAGTCCCCACGAGCGCGCACGCTTGGCGTTCCGGTCGTCGCGCTCTTCTGCGAGAGTGTGCTCGGTGACCACAACAGTTTTCCGGTCAAGCTTTGAGAAAATGGGAAGTAGATTTTGCGTGACGATCACATCCGAATCAATCCAGATAACTTCGTCAAAGCCTTGATCAAGCAGTTGCATAATGGCCTGAGGCTTTACGTTCCATCCATAGCCATTCCTTAAAGGAGAGGTCTGAATGCGTACGGTTGGACATCTTTCCGTCCATTTGAGAAATACGTCCTTCGCGGGCGGATAGAAAAGGCTTATCGATCTCCCAGAATCGTGCGTTTTCAAGCTCAAAAGAAGGAGCTTCAGGCAAGGCTCGCATGTCTCGCGATCTTCGGCGATGCAAATCGTTGATTTCATACCGTCCTACGGTCACTCCTTAAAGCTGTGATGTTCGAGCTTTTGTCATTAAGATCGATGGCCGCCGGCAGGGCAGAAGACCACAGAAGAAGGGGGTAACACCCTGTCCCAAGATTGTCCCTCAGTACAGTGGATTCGGCTTACCGATTCCGGGCATTATGTCTTTAGAGAAAGCCGATAGCGCGGTCTCGCCTGTGAGGATTGGCGTCAAATGTTCAAAATAACAAAATGGATTTCCGTTTCTCTACTCCTGCTAGCTCCCGCGGCGAGGGCCCAGGTCAATGCCGCGAGCTGTTCCAATACCGATGTGCAGAACGCCATCAACTCGGCATCCCCAGGTCAGACTGTAAATGTTCCGGCGGGAAACTGCAGCTGGTCAAACGTGAGTTTGTCGAAGGCCATCACGCTAAACGGGGCCGGGCAAGGCGTGACCACGATCGATTTGGGCACGGCAGGCTCGGTGTTTAAAATCAACAAGCAGACCGGGGGCGTCACACGCATCCAGCATTTCACTTTTACCGTGTCCAATAACATGCAGACTCCGCATGCGGTCACGGTCAGCGGTCCGTGGCCCAACGGTCAACCGGTCATTTTCCAGAACGATGCCATCACCCTTAACAACGCCGATTTCGTGACGGTCATGACGCCAGGCGGCGTAATATTCTCCCATATCCTTTTCACCGGCAGCTGGGGCAGTACACTGTTCACCGGGAAAGACATCCAGGACAATGCTTCGTGGACTACCCCCGACACCCTGGGCATGAAAGACACCACCGGATTCGCGAACACTTACATCGAGGACAATACCTTCAACGGGGGCACCATCACTGATTGCGACGATAGCTGCCGCGTTGTCGTACGTCACAACACCGGAAATGACTCCGGTGGTTTTAACAGTCATGGCAAGGATAGTTCACCTATCGGAATGCGTCATTTCGAGATCTACAGCAATTCGTTCTTGTTGCCTGACAAGAGCTGCCCCGGTGGAAGCAACACCAGTCCTTCCAACATCAATCAGTGGATCTGGATTCGCGGAGGTTCGGGGGTCATCTTTAATAACAATTTTGACCACCTGTCGACTTCATGTTGGGGCACCAAGCCGGAGATTAAGTTGAGCAATCGCGGAGCAGAAGACGATCGGCCACAAGGAACCTGCTCGGCCACGCATTATCCAGTGCCGCATCAAATCGGCCAAAGCAACAACGGCACGAGCGACTTCACCGATCCTATCTGGTTTTGGGGAAATAACGGGGCGGTGATCGATGTTTCGGGCAGCTGGGCATGGGGCAATCCGTGTGGCTTCAATTGGAACAGCTATTTTCAGTGGGGACGTGACGCGGTAAATACAGACGTCGCGAACATTGTCTTGGCATTCACCGGAGGTTCGGTGAGCGGCCTGGGTGGTCTACCAAAGCCCGGCTATACCGCATACACCTACCCGCATCCGCTGGTGCAAGGATCTACTTCTTCAAGCTCCCCGGGGGCTCCGTCGAACCTGTCGGCTATCATTCAGTAGTTTGTACTTCGGCCACGTTGATTCCATTGAGCCTTTCTCTAAAGCCGCCTCTTCCGGAGTTATCCAGGAAGAGGCGGTGAATTATTTCCAGGGTTAACACCTTGTGGATCTCGTTTGTATAGTTTCGGTCACCCTTCAGATGACCGTTGACGATAGTCTCCAGACCGTTCCGTTCAATATAGGGCCTGCCGAGACTTAAAGGGTCAAGAAGCATTTCCCGAACATATCCAGCAAGGGCATCGCGGTACCAGGTTCGGAAATGGAAAACCTTGTGCCGTCCGAGGAACAGCCTCTCGAGCTTCAGGGAGGAAACGGAATGATCTACCTTGGCCACCCACTGCGGCATTCCCATGTCATAGGCATATTCCGCCTTAAACTGGAATTCGAGGACACTCCGGTAGGCCATCCCCGAAAGGCGCCCTAGCCCTCCCCCCACTCCGCGGTCAGTTGCAATGCCAAGCAGTTCCCGATTGCCGTCGGCAATCAATCGCAGAGAATCGTGGTTACTGGCTTGAGCGGATTGCGGCGCTTGAAATACGGTTCGAACCAAATCGTTGTCGAGGAATGGCGTCCGCAGGGACAGCTGAGTCTGTTCGAGGGCGTGTATCCCAAAATGGTTCCATGGGCACTGCTTGAAAACGGCCAGCGAAACCGGGTGCCCCTGCATCAGCCGTGCATAGTCAGCACTCGCTTGCTTCACGTAAGTGAGCATTTCTGGGGAAAACAGTCCAGGCAGTGGCTCAACCGGCTTGAAGGTGCGAACGCCCCGGAGCAGCTCTCCGCCAAGATTTCCGGTCATTCTCACCGGAGCGACTTTGCGAGCTCGCTCATTGAGATAAACGTCGGGAGAACGGCTTACGTCCACGCATCCGTCGGCCAGGTAAACGGCACGCTGGGCATAGTGGGGAAACTGCGACAGAAATTCCTGGCCGGCAGCAATGACCTGAAATGGCTGGTTACACGCCCTGGCCACGCGCCGCGCTACACGTACGTCGTGATTCTCGCGGAGCATGCTGCCGAAGGTATAACAGGGCAAGGATCCTGCTTGCGACTTCTGCCAGGCCATGATCATCCGAGTGTCCAGTCCACCCGTCAATGACATGGCGACCTGTTCTTGGCCGCTGAAATAACGAGGCAGATTTTGGCTGAACCTGTCTCGCAGCCTCGAATAATAGGATTCGGCGTCGAGCGTTTCTTGTTCTTCCCACTCTTGCGGGCGGAAATAGCTGGCTTGGTGCTGGAGCGAGCCGTTCTGGAATGTCCAAGCCGAACCCGGGGGCAGAACACTGACGCCCGCAAACAACGTTCGGTTTTCCAGCACTGCGCCGCAAGCGATGAACTCTCCGACCCCGTTTGCGTCCATTCTCCTTAATTCAGGGCGCACCGCAAGAATGGCTTTGGCCTCAGCCGCGAAATAGAACCCCTCCTTCGATTCGTGGTAGTAGACGCGCGCCATTCCATAACGGTCGTTGAACAGCAGCGCCGTTTTACGGCGCTGGTCGACAAGCAGGCCGTGAAATCTGCCGTTTAAGCCAGCCGGAAAGGACGGATCCTCTTCGTAGACGTGAACCAAATACGATGGCCCTGACAGGCTGACGTCATGCCCCCGTTCTTTCAGGCGTCGCGGGGCTCCGAGTTCTGGAAACTCCTCGCCTGCAAAAACCAGAACAACATCCCGGTGTTCATTTTGCAGAGGCATTCCATCCGAAAACGAATTTTCCCGGACGACCCACCCGACGTAGACTCCCAGCGATTCGTCGATCCAGGTGCCTGTTACGTAAAAATCTTCATGACCCAAGGCGGCAACCATCTGCAGCAGCTCTCGCTCCGCCTCAACCCGCGGCATGCGGCTTATCAAGCCTACTATTCCTGCCATAATTTTTTAGGAGCTCGGACGCACGTTAGTACCATGACGGTGCGACCCAATTGTGACCGCCGAAGACTGATTTTCCTAGGAGTCGCGGGAGAACGAATTGCCGGGCGCATAGGCTTAAGATTGCGTGCTGGATTCCGAGATTACCTTTTGCTCCGCATTCTTTGCGGTAGCGACTTTTTTCCCATACCACTGCTTGCGGATTTTACGGTAGGTGGCGGCAATCGGTTCAGGAATCAATTCTGACAAACCGTGATGAAGATTCCAGCGCAGGGCCAGTCTTCCCGCGATAGTCAGAGGTACGTAGTATCTGGGCACTGCGATTTTCTGGAATCCATTGTGCCGTTTGAAATCAGCCAAACCGTCGGCCTGCTTTTTTCCATACGACATGTTCGCATACCAAAGGTACGAGATGCCGCGCTCGGCGCAAGACTGAACGGCCTGGGCGATCAGCGCATTTGTCGGCGCCTTATCCTGATGACCTATCATGGAAACGATCTGCATCAGCCCCGCCTGGCTTTTTTCTTCGTCGAACACAAGTTTGACAAAACCGATCAGCTTTTCTTCTAAATATGCGCCGATAAAAATGCTTCTCTCGAAAAAAGTTCCGTTCATTTTTCGCACAGTCTCAAGGTCTTTACCGTAGTGCCAGAACGGTTTGCCCTGTCGAACCGGTGATTCATTGTAAATGGACTGAATTCCCCGAACGTAGGCCTCGTCGTATGCCGCCTCTCGCACGACTACACCGTTTTTTCCGGCTTTTCGAGCTTTGTTCCTGACTTTGAAATCGATCTGCTTGGTCATCCAATCGGCAAAAGTTGTAACGCGCAGCGCTGCCATATTGTCCAATTCCATCGGGTAGCTGTAGCGTGGTGTAGTGTCAGATAGCCTCTGGATAAATGTGAAAAGATCGATTCGGGGTCCATGGCTCAGGGATTTAAGAGCGGCCACCGGGTCGTCCAAAAATTGATATCCCTCGCCATCAATAAAGGCGATTCGGAGCAACTTTCCGTTGATCCTGATTTCTTTGCCACTAAGTTGCAAAGCTCACATACCTTTCTGGCCGTTGCGGCGCGACATCCTAGTACCCAAATTTTCGAAACTATATAGCTACGCTCGGTTTTTAGTCCATAACTCCGGCTGATCCATTTCCCCGGCTGCCCAACCTGTCTGAAGGGCTAAAGGCTCCAGCTCTACCTGCGTTCTAGGGTCAGCTCAACTGGAGCCTTACGGAGGCGTCGTTTCGCGACGCTGGCGCTTTCGTCAAGGGCGGCGGCGCGCACCGGAATCGCCATGGCGCCAAGAAGAAAGGCCAGCCACAGCAGACCACCCTTGAACGCAACTTCCGTCACATTGTAAAAGAGCATTGCAGTCCAAACAGCTAAACAAAGCGAAGCTAAGGCATGTGAAGCGGCGAACTTTTTCCAGATCGTTCCGTAACTGGCGATTAGAAATGCCACAAGAAAAACGACTCCGATGAGTCCCAAATTCAGGTACATGTCCAGATATCCGTTATGCGCTTCGTTGATGCCGCCGACGACTTCCCATATCCTCTGCAGCCTTGGGCCTAGCCAGAAACTCTCGTAACCCGTGCCAATCAAGGAATTAGTATGCAAACTGAGAAGCGTGTTCCAAATGATGGTTCGGTCAGTCAGCGTCGGATCGCGTCCGAGCTGAGCGGCCAATTGCCCGCTCCAGCCCAAACCAAATGCCAGAGTCAGGTACAGGCAAAAAATTGTGGGAATCGAAACCTTGAGTAAAGCCGGATGCCGTCTGACCACTCCACTGTAAGCTGCGATGATCACCGCGCAGCCGATCACCAAACAAACCTTGGATGTCGCGCTGCTGGACAGATTTAACAGCCACAGGGTCATCAAAATGAAAACGGCGTTCAGTCGAATAATCCATTTGTTGCGGCGCTCCTTGCGATCCGGCCAGCGCGCCACGGTGTCCCAGAAAAAAAAGAGCCCGCTGATCAGGCACACCGCACCCAGCATGTTCTTGCTGGTTGCCGCTCCCACGAACATGGCATTACCTGACCATACTTCATACTGCCGGGCAAGGTAAGGGAAGTACTTGATAAGCAAAATCGAGAGCGGGATGAGCAAATAACAGAAGCGCCGAAGCAATGTACGCGCTGCTTCCAATGGATTAGGATCGGAAACCACCACGAGAATGACCAGGTAGTTGCCCAGATCTCGAAACCACCGCTTGAATGACACGAACGGAAAGTCGGACCAAAGAACGCTCAGCAAAGCAAAAAACAAGAACGCTATGAGGAAAATATTGCGTGCAAAAAATCCGCCCCAATTGAATCCCCGTATCAGCAGAACGCCAATTGCCAGGACGATTAGAAGAAAAAAGATAGTGCGGTCTAATGGATTCCCGTTTTCAAGGGCCTGGTTCGCAGATCCCACCTGCAGTCCTAGCCACTGCGAAGGTAGGCGCGATCCGACTATGAATATCCAGATCAGCGGCACCCACAAAGCGAGCGAGCTCCCTGGATACTTGGCGGGATCAAAGCGAAGAAGCGCCACCAGGAGCACCAACCACACCAGGAGTGCTATAGCAGGAGGCATAGATCAATTTGCGCGCGGCAATTTATTTTCATAACTCGAGAAGGTGCCCTTTAAGAAATTCATTTCTCGACCCGGTACGCAATGTCGCTCGTCTTCGATTCTTCGATGGCGGTATCGACGTAGTCCTCGGAACGATGAACTCCCAGCAAACCCACATTCCCGGCCTTGTGCGTTCTCAGTCGCAAGCCGGGCAGATTATCGCCGAGCCCGTCCACGGCTACTGCGCGCACCTTGCCAGGCTCCGTTCGATCGCTCGCGAATGCCACTGTTCGGCGCTTTCGAAACCAGGAGACGGCCTGTCCGGCGGTCGCGAACCAGGCACCTCTGGCGTCTAAGTCCTTGATCAAGTCACGATAACATCCGCTCCACAATCTCTCTGGCGCAATGCTGCGATCATGCCAATTAATCGTTAACGTGCCGCCAAAACGAACCACGTTATCGCGCAACTGGCGGAGCCGCATCTTCGCCTGAGGAACAGAGAGATTGAGATAGCTCGAATAGAACATCGCTGTGTCCATGGCATGCAATGGCAGTTCCAGCAGCCGATTCGCATCGAGCGGTTTGTAAACCTGCGTTGTTCCAGCACGATATCCTATCGTATCGTTGTAGCCGATGGTGGAGTCGTAAGAGGCGCCAGCGGCCTCCACCTTTGCAGCGGACTGTTGGCTATAGTAAAGCCAATGCATCCGGACACCCATCGCGGACGCTCCTGTAAGGCGTCGCACTTCTTCCAGTTCCTGGCGCCCTAGAGCGCTGTCGAGCCAACCATCAATCCCGTGCAAACCAATTTCGCAGTTCGCAGACTGCAACTTTTGCAGGGTATCAGCCAGATACTGCGCGCCGTATCGACTAGCGCGCAGCGCGGGCGCGGAACTGTCGGGAGTTCTACCGGCCCGGTCGGCGAAAGGAATTACGAAAAAAGTCGAGGGATGGCCTGCTTCCAGTTCCAGGTAGCGATCATCGAAATCGCGCCAGAAGTCTCGTACCCAGCCCAAATGAACCAACGGCAGCTCGAAAGCCGCCGTCCAATTCCGGAGCAGATCGCGAATCGACAATTGCCCACGAAAAACCCTCAGCAGAGATGCAAACAGAGCCCGTGACAAGAAGCCGAACATGGTGTGATCCCATTTGTGCTGGCGGATGGAGGGATGGTCAACATCGTGCGTCAAGCAAACCACGAATTGATGCCCGTCCGGGATCGGGGGAACTTCGACCAGCGAAACGCCGCATCGGATGATCAGATCCCGGAGCAACGCAATGTGCAGTTCGAGCGCCGGCAGGCTGGCATTCGCGGCTGGCTGGCCCGCGGTAAGCAGCGAGCGTATCTCGGCGAACAGGTCATAGCCGATACGCGCCGTAACCGTGCCTTCGGATTCGCTCAGGTAGGCCGCGCACTCCTTGGAGTCTTCTCTGGTTAGGAGCTGGCTGCCTTGCGTCGGAAACGTGACGGACTCGCCGTAAATTGGAATTCGGCTTTCCAGGTAAGAAAGAATGCAGAGCCGGGACGAGTCGCGACCGGACTGTATCTCCAGCTCTTTGTCAAAGCCTACTTTCCGGCCGGCATAAACTAGAACCAGTTTGGCGGTTGCTTCGGGCAGGCCATCTCCGGCATGCAGCAGCACTTGGTAGTGGCGATCCCTGCGAGCAAACTCCCAAGGAGTTTTGAAAAGCTCAAAAAACTCGCAGACCACATTATGATCTGCGGTTTCTGCATGGACACCTATCATCACCCAAATTCCTTAGCTGAACGCGGCAACAGGTTCCTCATGTACTCGCAGCCATTCTTCAAAGAGGACCAGACTGAACAAAATTTTGTGGTTGTCTTGCCGCCCCGAGGCATGCTGTTCGAAGAGTTCTTTCACGGCAGCAGGGCGGAGGTACTGATAGATTTTTGAGTCGTTGTCGCGCAAAGCGTCGGCCATCTTGTTATCGATCGCGCCCTTAAACCAATCATCTACGACATTGACCCCGAAGCCGCGTTTCGGCCGCTTAAGAATCGATTCCGGCAGGAAGTCGCTGCAAACTTGCCGATGCAGCCATTTACGCGATCCGTTGCGCACTTTGAGGTTCGCGGGCAGCCGCTCCACATACTCGACAATTTCTTTATCAACGAACGGCACACGAAGTTCGAGGCCGTGAGCCATCGACAATTTGTCCGCGTACATCAGTAATTCATCGGGCAGCGTAGAGCGCATTTCCAGAAATTGCAGTCCTCCCAACTCATCGGTTGATGCCATCAGCCCGACCATGTCTTGCCAGGAGTTCAAGATGGTGTCTCCCGAGCCGGCGGGCAAAAGCCCTTCCTGGAAAAGTCCTTCGACTTCGCCATCGGGCAGCAATGACAGCACGTATTGATACCGGCGCATCCGATCGGGAATGGCCAGCGAGTTGACTCCGCGCTTGAGCATTTCATTTCTGGGTAGCGCTGCCACCGTCGAAGAAATCGGAGTTCGCATCCAACCCGGCAATTTAGCCCACATCGCGCCATAACGGACGCCCAGGTGACGTTTATATCCGCCAAACAATTCGTCCGGCCCCTGGCCGACCATGGCAACTTTCACGTCTTGCCGGGCTCGCTGGCAAACGAAATACATCGGAACAATTGAGGAAGCTGCAATGGGCTCTTCCAACGCCAGAACTATCTTTGGCAGCGCTTCCTGAAAAATAGACTTGGTGATGGTGATGCTGGAATGCTTGGACCCCAGCAAGCGAGCGGTTTCCGCTGCATCGGTCAATTCATCATCAGCGTAAGTGGACCCGTATCCCACCGTGTAGGTTGGCCAGGACTTGCCATTGAGGTTCATCAGGCCGAGCAACAATCCAGAATCGATGCCACCACTCAAGAGCAAACCTAGCGGCACATCGCTGATCAGCTGCCGTCGGACTGCGTCCTTGTAAATGGAGAGCAGTTCTTCTCTGGCTTGGTCGGAAGACTTTGCAGGTGAAAACGGTTCGGGCTTGAAGTTATACCAGCGGCTGACCTGGCAAGAACCGTTCTGAACTGTAAGCTTTGTCCCGGGAGCGAGTTTGCGCACTCCCTTGAGTATGGTGTACGGAGAAGGCGTAAAGCGATAGCGCAGGAAAAGATTCAGCGACGTGGGATCGATCTCCGCCTTGCCCGGCATCGTTGCCCGGACAGCGCGCATCTCTGAGCCGAAATACAGGCGCTCTCCAGCAATTCTGTAATAAATCAGTTTGATCCCGAATGGATCGCGTGCCACAACCAGTCGCCGCTGGCGAACGTCCCAGATGGCCAGTCCAAACATGCCATTCAGTCGATTCAGTACCTCGTCGCCCCACTGTTTGTAGCCATGAATGATTACTTCGGTATCGCAATTGGTTCTAAAAACGTGGCCGTGGCTTTGCAGTTCGCTGCGAAGCTCTGGGAAGTTATAAATTTCTCCGTTAAACACTACCCAAACGGATTCTTCCAGATCCGCCATGGGTTGATGCCCAAGTGCTAAATCGATGATAGAGAGCCGGCGAAATCCGAAAGCCAGTGGTCCGGAGACGTAGTGCCCCTGGTCATCAGGGCCCCGGTGAGCGATCGCATCCATCATGGCCTGGATGTCCGGAAGCCGGACGGGCGACTGATCTCCGAAATTATATTGTCCGCAAATCCCGCACATAATTGGTTCTTTCCTACTTGGTGGTGCTCGACTGCACAGTTTGTTGCAGCGGCTTTTGCAGCAGCCCGCCGTAGGCATTTTGATCCGCAATCTTGCTCGATCTTTGCTTCAGAAGGAGACACAGACTTCGGAATAATTGTGACTGCGCCCAGCGATGCATGGGCACATTGTCCCAGCCGACCATGAGTTCACGCGCCCGGAACGAACCATCGCGTTTTTGCCACCGGCTAAACACATCGGCGAGAACTAACGATAAGATCTTATCTAGCTGTGGAAAGCGGCCGTCGAGGAGCGTAGCCAAATTTATGCATTCTGCGTAATCGTATAGCTCTCGTTTATAAACCGTCAGCCGGGGCGGCTTGGAAAAGGGTTTGGGCAGGCTGTTCTGATCGAACAGATTGGCCGTGTAATATTTGACTCCCCGCTCGATGGCGCTTCGACAATCGGCGCTTGCTGTCATTTGTTCGATCTTCGTTAAAGCCTTCAGCACAAAACAGGTATGGAAATGATCGACAAAGTCCCTTTTATTGTCCATCGAGTAGAACCACGAGCCGTTGGCATTTTGCGACTCCAGGACGAAATGCAAGTTTCTATCCGCTGCCTTTTTGTACTTCTCCTCTGACAAATCTAACCAAGCCGACGTCAGGAGAAATGCCCGGTAAGCGCTCGCATTCACAACCCCGCTCGAATTATCGGGGCCGGGACTGTAACAACAGGTGGAAGCTTTGGGCGAAGTTGCAAAATCCTGATAATCCTCAAGCCCGTGCAGCGCAATCGATTGCATCACTTCGAGCCATTGTGGATTTCGATCGAGATGATAAACCTCTCGGAAAGCTTCGTAGGCATAGGGCAGTGTGGTGATGTACGGCGTCCACGCTTTAATCGTGCCGTTCCGGGTCTCCCAGTTGAAAGGATAGCCCCACGCGTAGTGCTTAAAACCTGCCGTCCGGGTGTCTTTCAGGACTTGCAAAAAATGAACGGCGCGAGCGTGGTACGGTTCGCGTTCGAGCGCTTCGGATAGAAAAGCAAAACCCATTGCGTAGTGGGCATCCGCGATGGGAAAGCGCTGCGGCTTCCAGAACAGGCGCCGCGCTGAGGGAAGGAACGCCTCGGAAAAGATCATGGGGGAAACAGCCAGGGTTCCCAGCAAGGGCTTTCGGTAATAGAGAGCCTTCGCGCTTCGTCCCAGATCACTTGCAAAGTAGCTCTGATGATCGTACGAAGTCTCTCCAAAGCCATCGAGCCAGGCAACGAATCGCAGTATCGCCGCACGGAGATGTTCAGTGTTGTCGATGTGGGTGTCGTTCATGTGTCGTTTTTTGCGCCGAGAAACAATCTATTCGGACAGCAGCCTGAATTTATCGATCGGTTTGAACGTCACCACAGATTTCAGAATGACTTTTAATTTTCGCATTTGTTCCCTGCGGTGGAACTTCATGAGCTGGTCGGAGATTGGCCTTTTTGTCCTTCGCAGCATCGCCCAACCGTAGCCCAAGCCTAGCGCCAGCCCTTCGACGATATAGGGCGGCTTTATCGCTCGATACGACACACGAAATAGTTCCCACAGCGGGTGTCCTCCGAGGTAATAATCCTTCTCGCCGTAGGAGAACGCCGCGGCGAACAGACTGCGCTCCGCGGTGCCCAAGTGCCGGTAATGGAAGAAGCATTTCTCTCGATAGGATCGCGTCTTCCAGCCCATCATGCGCGCGGTGGTCACGGCAATCCAATCGATGCCCCCGGCCTGGTTTGCGAAATAGCCGTTTATGTCCGCGAAGCATTTACGGCGAAACATCTGGCACTGACCAGAAACGTGCAGCTGTCCCTCGAGGCTGTCGGTTTCCGAATTGTAGCCACCTTCCTCTTTGAACACTGTCCCCGCAACCCCCAGCTTGGGATCTTCTTTGAACTTACTCAAGAGAAACGCAAAGTGATCGGTATCCAAAGAAACATCGGAATCCAGATTGCCGATCACTTCGTACTCAACATCTTGCAATCTCTCTTGACCGGCATTAAAGGCATGGACTTTGGCCGCAAAATTTCGTTCCTTGCGTACCGGGCGATTCACCAGTTCGATCCAGCCGTACTTCTCGGCATAGCGGGCAACAATCTCTCCGGTGCGATCCGTCGAACCATCATTTACGATCACCCACTTCACCGGTAAAAACGTCTGCTGGGCCACCGATTCCAGGGTTTTCTCAATGAAGGTCTGTTCATTGCGAGCCGGGGTAATCAAGACATAGGGAGGAAGAGAATCTTTTTGACTCATATAATGTTTTCAACTCTCATGAACGTTGCTTTCGCGGCTCGTTTGCTGGGCATAAACTTCCGATCGCTCTGAGGTCAGCGACTCGTCGTACACTTGCTCCGGCTCGTGTACCACCACATGGCTTCCGCGGTTGGAAAATGAGAATGGAACGCAGAGAAGATTCTTGAGCCGGGCCCTAAGCTCTTGGCGCCGTTCGGGCGGCACAAAAAACAACATGAAACCGCCGCCGCCCGCTCCCAGGAGCTTGCCGCCGATTGCGCCAGCGCTGCGTCCGGCTTCATAAATTTCATCAAGAGCCGAGTTTGTGATGTTCTGGGTCAAAGTTCTTTTCAGCTGCCAGCTCTCGTTCAATAATTCACCGAATTCACGGAGTGCACGATTGGCGTTGGTGACGATCGCCTCGGCTTCATTGACCATCTCAAACATCATCCCCAATTCCTGCTTGCGGTGCGGAGTCAACCGTATCTGCTCTTTGGCAATTTCCGACGCAGTTCTGGAAAACCCGGTAAAAAATAGTGCGCAGTGCTGCTCAAGTGCGGCCAACCGCTCTCGCTTCGCCACAATCTGTTTCACTTCCACACTGCCGTCGGTGTTGAAGTTGATGCGGTTGAACCCTCCGTACGCTGCGCTCACCTGATCCTGTGACCCTACCGCTTCCCCAATTACGTTTTGTTCAACATGAATGGCATCGGTCGCCAGTGCGTGTTTGTTGCGCATTTGCTCCCTGAGGGCGTACAGACCCAGTAACAGTCCCACCGTAAACGCTGAGCTGGTACCCAAACCCGTCCGGGCGGGCAAGTCAGCAACGTGGTGAATCTCAACTCCCTGTTCGACACCCAGATATTCGAGGCATGCCCGTACCGACGGATGTTTGAATTCGCTATTGTGGTCTACGTTTTCAATTCTCGAATAAGAAACGCGGCTGTGATATTCAAAAAAAGGTGGTAAATGCCGGCAAGTGATGTAACAAGACTTGTCGATCGCAGTTGATAACACGGCGCCGCCGAACTCACGGAAATAGACGGGATAGTCGGTGCCGCCGCCGAAGAATGAGATCCGCATTGGTGTACGAGTAATGATCATGCGCTGAATTTTCCTTGTAAAGTTGCCTTGAGTTGGATATTTGCGAATTCCCGCGTCTGCCTGGGCTGCGCTATCCATGCCTGGAACCACGAGTCGCGTAGCCAACTGCGAGTTATCTGGATGTTTCGGGAATTGCCGCTTGGTACAAATCCTGGCAAAGCGTTTGTGCACGGGCGTAGTCTTCAGGCGTGCCGATGTCGATGAACATTCCGCTTTGCTCGAGAGCGTAAACACCACCCGGCAACAAATTGGGGAATACATCTTTCTCCAGGCTGGCTGGGCCATCTGGAATTTGCTGCAAGATGGCGCGCTTGAAAATATAGACCCCGCCATTTACCAGGCCCGGGCCCTGATTTCCAGTCTTCTCGATGAATCCGGTGACCTGATTCCTGGCGTCTGACTGAACCGTTCCATAACGAGCCGCGTTTCGAACCCTGCGAACCGCCATACTCATTATTCCGCCGTGCTCCCGATGAAAGCTCAGAAACTTGTGGAAATCGAGTTCCAGGAATGAATCCCCGTTCATGACCAGGAAATCGCAAACGTCAGAAAGATAGCCTGCAGCGAATTTAATTGCGCCAGCCGTCCCCAGCGGGCGCGATTCCTTTGAATAGTCGATGGCCACATCTAGCGCGTGACCATCGCCAAATTGTGCTTGGACTTGGGCGGCCAGATGTCCACTACACATGATCAAGTGGCGAATACCTTGCGACTGCAGCTGCCGCACCAGAAGCTGAAGGAATGGCGCATTGCCAACGGGGGCTAGTGGCTTGGCAGTGGAAGGTAGAACGGATTGCAGGCGTGTCCCCAGGCCGCCGACAAGCAAAAGAGCGGGAATATTTTCCCGAAGATCATTCGATTGAGCCGACTTTTGCAAATTGCTATTCACAATAGATGAAAGAATTCAAGAAGGCTTCGAACCGGTTCTTCGTGACTCACAGTACGGCATGCCAATAAGCCAACATGGACTGGAGCGTCTGCTCAACCGAATTCAATGGTCTCCAGCCCGTGTCCTTGCGAATTTTTCGGGTGCTGCCAAAAATGATTTTTTCATCCGACGGGCGCATTAATCTAGCTACCGGCCGAATCTCGGCTTTCACACCCGACAGACGAATTGCAGTTTGCAGGACTTCCTGAATCCGATAAGTTCGGGCGGCGCAAAGATTGTAGGATTCTCCACGCTGGCCTTTCATGGCAGCGAGATAGAATCCTCGCACGGTGTCACTGACATCGAGAAAGGCCCGCCGTGGCTGCAAATTCCCGACTTCGATGATCGGCGATTGTAAACCCTTCTTTATTTGCACCAACTGCCTTACAAAATCCGAAGGCGCGTCGCTGGTCTTCCCGGGACCTGTAGTGTTGAAAAGACGTATGTTAACGGTAGCTAGGCCATAGTCTAAGAAATATTCCCGCGCCAGCAAATCCAGACAAACTTTGCTGATTCCGTACGGGTGCAGTGGTTTCAGCTGCTGCTCTTCCTTCACGGGTATAGCGGACTCCGGCACATTTCCGTATTCGGCGCTGGAGCAAGCGGAAACGATTATCGGCCGACGCTTCGAATGGCGCGCTGCCTCCAGCAGATACAAAGAGCCCATCACGTTCGATTCAAAGGTCGTGACCGGATCCGCCCACGAAGCGGTGGGGAGACTCTGCGCGCCCAAGTGAAAGATGTGAGTCGGTTGGTATCGAGAAATTAGCTGTGTAACGCGCTGGCCATTTCGCAGATCACATTGCACGAATTGAAGATTCGGCAACTTAGGGAAAGCACCGCGGCCGTGTTGCAAATACGATCCGACTACCTTCCAACCCTTAGACTGAAGAAATTTTACCAGGTGAGATCCAATAAACCCTTCAGCGCCCGTCACGACTGCAGTTTGTTTCGTCAAAATTTTTTCTTGTCCTTGTTAATTGAGGATGCTGCCTACACCGTCAAGAAGCGTCTGTCTTTCCTGTTCCCAGGTGTGTGCCAGGTAGATCTGTTGGCCGTTGCGCGCGATTCCGATCAGGTCGTTACGCATGGAATAGGTATACAACATTTGTTTCGCGAGATCTGGAGCGTTGCCTGGCGCAAAGAACACCAAAGACTGTTCATTGAAATATTCTTGAATCCCCAATGTGCTGGGTGCAATCACCGGCTTTCCGATCGCCAGGTATTCGAAGATTCGTGTGGGTGTATTAATGTCAGTAAAAGAATTTCTTTGATTCGGGATTACGCCAACATCGCAGCCAGCGATTTCCTGAACCAGATCTTCCAGCCGGCGCGGCCCCAAATAATGAACAATATCCTGCATGCCTTTGGCTTTAACGGTTTCCATTACGCGCTCTAGAAACGGCGTGCTGGGGCCATACACTCGCAGTTCGGCATGCGGCATCTTTTCGCGCGCGAGCGCCAGTGCTTCGACGGCCAGGTCCAAACCATTGCGCTCTACCAGCGAGCCGTGATACATGAACACGAAAGGCTTGGCCGAATCCGATTGCGTTACAGGCTGCTCCTGCGCTGCCCGAAATGGAAATATCTTCGAATCCGGAGCATTCATGACCACCGCGATTTTTTCCGGCTTGCAGCTGCGCGCCGAGAAAATATGTTTGCAGGCCAAATTTACCGTGACCACCAGATTGCTGCGCGCGATACTCCATTTTTCCATGCGGCGGATGAGCCGAACGCTGAAGCTCTCCTGGTGCAAATTGAAAATCGTAGTCATCAGCTCGGGCATTGGATCATGCAAATCCAGAATGACTTTGGCTCCCAGGGCCTTGGGCACCAGCGCACTCAGTACCAGAATATCGGGCATGTTGTGGACATACACCAAATCGTAGCGGCGCGTGAATGAGCGAAGTGCAAAGATGAAAGACGAGATCAGAATAAAGCTGCCATATTGCCAGGCATAGGTCAGCTTGCCACCGCGGCGGTGCTTCATAGGCACGCGGAGCACGCTTACACCATCTGAAATATTACGTTTCTGTGAGCCGCCCGGACCCAGGCATATGAGGTCCACGGTCATCCCCGCGTCCAGCAAGGCGCCTATAGCACGACGCGGCCGCGGGTCGTCAGGATAAGGGGAATAGGTGACCATCGCGACCCGCTTCCCTCTGAGTTGCCCATTACGAGCCATCGGAGGATTAGCGCGCGCGGAACTAACAGACTGCTCGCTGGTAAGAACTTTATCCATTGGTAGAGTCAGGCCACAATTCTGATGTTTATGAGAGAGACAGATGGTCGCCCAAAAAGATTTACCGAACTGAACCGGCGGGAACCTCTTTCCGGTCTTCAGCTTTCCGTTTCTTGCTGGCATCCAGGGCGACTTTCGCCTGATTGGACGTCTTGATCGCGTTCAGCAACGCCGAGTCATCAAATTTCGAAAGAATTTCGATGTTAGGCATAACACAATGCCCACCGATGACCCCGGGAAAGTACTTTACCGGCGGGAAGAATTTTATTTCGTCGTAGAATGACGCCACTTCGGCATAATCCTGATTCACACGATTGCAATACCGCTCAACTTCTTGCGCCCAGGCGATCATCAACCCAAAATAAGTCGTTTCCGTCAATTTCGCCAATTCTGTAGCTTCCGGAGCAGCGAGCACCTTGGTTTTCAAACCCATCGATGCAAAGTGCTTCGCGGCTAGTTGGCCGGCGGCGGCGTCGGTGGCGCCGACGAACTTCGTGTAGTGCTGCAGTTCCTCGAGCATCCGGATATGTTTGCCGCGAACCGGACTGTTCACTACCGGCGTACCACTGCGCTCGGCAATTGCTCGAGTGGTTCCAACACCCACGGTGCTGTTGACGATGGTCACCGCCGGCTTGAAAAGGTCGATATAGCGAGCGGTTTCCCCTATAAAGTCCCGGATTTCAAAAGGAAAACAGATGTGAAGCACATCGACGTTCTCGACCCGCTGTTTGGGGGGATCGATGTCCACGCCGATGACCTCGTGGTACTGGCGGGCGAGCTCAAATAGGGGTTTCCCCACTTCACCCAAGCCAACTACGACCACTTTCTGTTGTTCCTTCATGTACTCGGACCTCCTAATGAATAAGCCATTGCAAAAAATTTCCTAGAGAAGCTTTGCCGGGCGGTGAGGCGTCTCGGTGTGCTACCGCCGTGAAAGTCACGCTCGAACAAGCCGGACTTCGCCTTTTATTCGTGTCAAGCAACTAACTTTCCATCTCCGAGAGCTTGCCAAGCGTGCCGCAGAAGCGTTAAATACGGCGCAATCAGGTTACCACAATTTTCTGTGAACTGGCATGAATCAGACTTGCTGTTTCTACATTAAGTCATTTAAAACCATTGACTTAAGGAAACGATTCTTCTCAGTCCGGTTGGGTCCGGAATTTGTGCCACGGAAAAGACTTACCACAATTTCACCCTAACGTTCCAACCTACTGATTCGCAGGTTAGCAGGGACAGTGAAGGCGCGTTACGGACGGCGACTAGTAGCCTCGTTTCGCACTTCCCACCGAATCTTGCGGACGCGCGGCCATCGACGAGACGTTGTGGTGGGCAAATTTGTAAAACCACTGCGGCCAATGAAGCCAATCGTATCCGCCTTCCAGCTTGGCCCGGAAAAGTTCGACGTCGTCGCAGGAATTTACCGGTAAGCGCGGCAGAAAAAGACGTGTATCTCTCGGCTTGGCCCTGCCGATCGCCGATGAAACTCCGTGGGCGTAGCCTAGATTTTCCAAAGCATCTGCCAGGTACCGAGTAAAATCACGATCCTCTTCGGGCAACGCAAACGGATAGGAAAACGAATCGACCTGAGCTCCAATTTCTTGTTCGATGGTTTCTTTTGAATAGCCAAGTTCATAATCAATCTGTTCTGGGCCCAGAGAGCGAAAATCGGCGTGAGTTACGGAATGAGAGCCGAATTCAATTCCTTGAGAATGTAATTCACGAACTTCGCGCCAAGTCAGGTAATTTGCCCCTTCGATACATGCCGCAGTATTTCGAATGCGATCGCTGGCCAGAAATACCGTTGCTGCAAAACCGCATTGTTTCAGCAACGGGAATGCTTCGGTATAGAAGTCTTGATACCCATCGTCGAAAGTCAGCACAACGGTTTTAGACCAGTCGCGCTCGGTATCGAGGGCATGCATCATCTCGGGAAGGTTGACCGCGCGGTACCCTGCACGGCGAAGCCATTTCATCTGCCATGCAAAAACCGATGGAGATGTATTGATCTGCTGGTACGGATGCGATTTACCGAATAGGTTGTCAGAGATGCTGTGGTAGGCCAAAACCGGGACACAACGCCTGGCCGCCCAGCCCGTCAGCCTAGCCAGTGGATGGCACACGTAAACCGTCGCCAGGCGGTCGATACGAGGCATTTGAAAACCGTGAAAGCTCATGTGCTATTTTTGAAGAGATGTGAAGCGCAGCGAACCCGCCAAACCAAAGAGGTCGGGAATTGGCCGAGAGTTTTGCGATGGGAACCGCTACAAATTCGAAGGTAAATCTGCGCCGGCGCCGGAAACTCGAGCTCTGCAGCTTAAATGGTGGCGCCGCGAAGTCCCGGACGGAACTGCATTCTATTTAGCGGGTCGCTAGCATTCTTGTCGCCAGGAATTCTTTGACTGCGCTGACGACTTGGTCTTGCTGGCTCGCAGCAAGTTGCGGAAACATCGGGAGCGAAACAATTTCCCGCGACACGCGTTCTGTCACTGGGAAGTCCCCGGTATGGTAGCCAAGATGCTCGTAAGCTTTTTGTTGGTGAAGTGGAATTGGATAGTGAATGCCTGTTCCTATTCCCGCCTCCGCCAAATGCGCTTGCAACGCTTCTCGGTCCTGCACCCGCACAACATACAGGTGATACACACCTTTGCTCCACGGAGCCTCTTGCGGAATCACCATGCATTCTTTGAGCTTGGCAAGAGATTCATGATAACGATGCGCAAGTTTGCGCCGCGATTCATTCCACTTGGCCAAATGTGGAAGTTTGACCGAGAGCCAGCCAGCTTGGATCGAATCCAATCGACCGTTGTAACCCTCAATGTCGTGGTAATACTTCTTGGCCTGGCCGTGGTCGCGTATCATCTTCATGCGTTTTGCCATCGCTTCATTATTGGTCGTGATGGCCCCGGCTTCTCCGCACGCGCCCAGGTTTTTTCCCGGATAGAAGCTAAAAGCGGCGGCTTGACCCATGGAACCAGCGCGCCTCCAGGCATTCTCTTTTTTGGAGAAGTACTCGGCGCCGTGTGCCTGACAAGCGTCTTCAATTACGAAGAGCTGGTACTTGGCTGCCAACTCCATGATCGGATCCATGTCAGCAGTCTGCCCGTATAAATGGACCGGCACGATGCCCACAACGCGATGTTGCGAGGCGCGCTCAACAAGCCCGCCCGTCTTGCTGTCAACCTCGCAGCGCTGCTCCAGGTATTCGCGAAGCTTGTCCGGATCCATGGTGTAGGTCTGTTCGTGAATGTCCACGAACACGATCTGCGCTCCAACCTGAGAAATCGCTTCGGTGGTGGCGATGAAGGTATGCGCAACGGTGATAATAATGTCGTTCGGTCGCACACCGGCTGCCATGAATGCGAAGCGCAACGCATCCGTGCCACTGTTTACGCCAACACAATATTTCGCGGCACAGAATTTGGCGAATTCACGCTCAAAGTCTTCGACCATCGGTCCGCCGATAAATCCCGCGTTGCCTAGCGCTTTCTCCAGCACCTGCATGAGCTCTGCTTTTAGCTCCTGGTGCGGCGTTACCAAGTCGAGAAATGGAACTTTCGGTGTACTGGTCATTTTGAGTTATTTCGTCTCCTGGGTTAGGTAGCGCAAAACTTTTGCCGGATTCCCGGCGACTACCGCGTTAGCGGGAACATTTTTCGTGACCATGCTGCCTGCGCCGACGATGGCATTCTCACCGATGTTCACGTTGCTGAGGATGGTGGAGCCGGACCCTATGGAAGCGCCCTTACTTACCACGGTTTTCTCAACTTTCCAGTCCGCTTCCGTTTGCAGGTCTCCCGAACTAGTGGTAGCACGGGGATAGGAATCATTGATGAAAGTTACGCCGTGTCCGATAAATACGTTGTCTTGGATCTCGACACCTTCGCATACGAAGGTATGGCTCGAGATCTTGCAGCGCTTGCCGACAGTGGCGTTTTTCTGAATTTCGACAAACGCACCAATCTTGGTCTCGTCGCCAATTTCGCAGCCGTACAGGTTGATGAATTTCGAGAGCCGGACGTCCTTGCCAAGCTTGACGCTGGGAGCGATGGAAACAAACTCGTTCACAGCGTCACCAACTCTCCGCGCTTACGAACGGATTTTTCCGCGGCTTCCAAAAGCCTCACCACGCTCAATCCGTTTAGGCCATCGTTGAACGGCGTTTTATTTTCTCGAATACATTTCAGGAAATAGCCGGTCTCGGCCCGCAAGGCCTCGATTTGTTCAACTTGCGGCGCCCACATGTCGCCCGACCGGTAGCTGACCAGCAATTGATGCAAATTGCTGGGATTTGTGGACATGCTGACACCTTTATCGTAGATCTTGATTTTCTCGTCAGCTTCCAAATCGTTCCAAACCAGCATTTTCTTTTCGCCGCCGATTAGCGTGGTGCGAACTTTTACCGGCGAAAGCCAGTTCACATTGATGTGCGCGATAATGCGCTTCGGGAAATAGACGGTGATAAATGCAATGTCTTCGACGCCGTTCAGATGCTTCTCACCGGTGGCCACCACCGCTTCAGCCTGTTCCTTGATGACGTGATCCATGATCGACAAATCGTGCGGCGCCAAATCCCAGATTACATTCACATCGTGCTGAAACAAGCCCAGGTTCACGCGCAGTGAATCGTAGTAGTAAAGGTCGCCAAGCTCGCCATCGTCCACCATCTGGCGAATTTTTTTCACCGCACCCGTGAACAGGAACGTGTGATCCACCATGATTTTCAGATTTTTGCGATCGGCTAACTCGATTAGTTCCTGGGCTTGCTGAACGCTGCAGGTAAAAGGTTTCTCGACGAAAACATGTTTGCCATTTTCCAGGGCGGCTTTCGCCAAAGCATAGTGAGTCCATACCGGCGTTACAACGGCAACCAGGTCGATGTTCGGCGACTTAAGGACGTCGTTCGCATCCATGGTAAAGGCGATCGATGGATGCGCTTTATGCAACCGCTCCTGGCACTTGGTGCTTTTGTCACAGACCAGAACGACCTCTGCACCCTCGTGAGTGTGGAAATTGCGGACGATGTTCGGTCCCCAATATCCGTAACCAATCACACCAATGCGGATCATATAGCTCCTTGGAATTATGAGTGGTGTATTCACTGGCCCGGTAAGGAATTCCTGTGCGAATTCCGGGAACGGGGGTGTCTACCACTCGCTGGCGCCCTCTTGCGGAGAGAGGTCGCTCGCTTTGCCGTCAGCTGCGGTTGCAAAAAAACGCTTACTGGGCTCTCACACTATCGAGCGAATAACTCTTGATTGATTCAGTGAGCACCTTCGCCGGTAAGAACTGCGCCGGGCGTTTGAAGAAGAATCTTTATGTCCAGCCATATCGACCAGCCTCGAGCGTACTTCAAGTCCAGGCGAACCATTTCGTCGAACCGCGTGCGGCTCCTGCCTTCGACCTGCCATAGGCCTGTTATTCCAGGTTTGATTTCTAATACCCGGCGGCGGTGCCACAGATCGTAGGCCTTGTATTCATAGGCCACCGGAGGTCTCGGCCCGACCAGCGACATGTTGCCGACTAACACATTCCAAAACTGCGGAAACTCGTCCAGACTGGTCTTGCGAAGAAATTTTCCGACTGCTGTCACCCGCGGATCTTTTTGAATCTTAAAGACCGGTTTTTCGCCATCTGAAAGAGCGCCAGCCAGTTGGCCGGCGATAAACTGACTCACGTACTCTTCATGAATTTTGGCGTCACAATCCGTGCGCATGGACCTGAACTTCAGCACCGTAAATTTCTTTCCGTACTGGCCAAGACGCTCCTGCTTAAATAATACCGGCCCGCTTGACGACAATTTGATCGCCAAAGCCACCGCGCCAAAGACCGGTGACATTAGCAGCAGCGCGGCCGCGCTTCCCACAATGTCCATCGACCGCTTCACGCCCAGCGCAAATTTGTGGGTTTCTTGTTTGCGTGACAAATCCGGATAGAGTGTGATGTTTGCGGAATGGTCTGCGCCTTCACCTTCCCACTCCTCCGGGAAAAAATGAAAGGACACACTAATTTGCGAAACCTTCTCCTGCGGAAGCGCTTCCACGAATGCGCCGCGGACCTTTTCCAACAGTCTACTCTGTACCGTCTTCGGTTTGGCCTGCCCGACCTCAGTGCCAATCACGCCGATCAAATGGTCCTCGAGGTACCAGCCGACGATGTCCGTCTCCCGAGTAACGCTCAACAGTGCGCTGGTCACTTTGGAAAGCGTGCGATTTTTCTGGCCGTCGGCGATGGCGTCTTTCACGTCCACCAGCATCAGTACAAAACGATTGTGAGCGCGCTCGGCGCGGCGACGTTCCAGATACAACATGGAAACGAATGCATCCTCGTGCAGCACGATCCGGCCGGCAGAGGCGCCTCTGCGATCCAGCTTGATATGCCCGTCCGTATTGGGTTGTTTCATCCCGTCGCGTCTTGGCAGCTCAGTTCGAAGTACACCCATGGCCCTGTCTTTCATTACCCGACGTACAGCGAAACCTGTTAACTGGCAACTCTTACCGGCGCAACTGACCCGAAGTGTCGCGATGGCACGCCAGCTTTTTCCAACGAGGCGACCCAATGCAAATCTACTTCGAGTGCCACCGATCTTTGCAACAAAGACACCGAAAGCACGACCCGATGATTGCCCTTAAAGTTGACCAAAATCCCTTTCAGCCCCGACAATCTGCCGGTGTGAATCCTGACGCGCTCGCCGACTTCCAGGTACGGCCAAGGTTGAGTCGGCAATTCCGAAGCCATCGCAAGCTGAATGGCCTCTATTTCCCTATCCTCTACCGGTAATGGCTTTTTGCCGCAACCGACTACCTGCAAAACTCCGGGAGTCACTATTGCCGGCCGGCGTTGCGAATATTCGAATCGGCAAAAGACATAACCTGGAAACAGCGGCTGTTCGACCTCTTTATTTCTATCCGACCACTTCCGTACCGTCTTGTACTTCGGCAGAAAGCACTCGAACCCTTGGCGTTCCAGGTTCGCGGCGATCAGGCCTTCCTTCCGCACCCAGCATTGCAGGACGTACCACGGGAGCTTCGCGTTCGCAGAGATACCAGAGGCATTCTCCAAGATTAAATCTCCCTTTAACCTGTCAAATGACGGTAGTTTGATGGGCTACCGCCACAAACATCACACATCCCGCAAGTGTGAATATCATGGGCAATTTACCTGCCACAGTTGGCCCCGGGATCCATGTACACCCCAACCTCTATTCAGCTGTAAGTAATTTATATACAATGACTTGCGAACTGGTATGACTAAATCTGTCGGTCTCTTATCTTGGCGCGCCTACCACCAAGAGAAAAGCCCTACCCTATTGTTGCAAACATTTCCGGAGGTTCGCGACCGATGTACACTTGTGTGCACTTAACGGGCCTTGCGTGCAACAGCAGCCCGGACGACCAGCTTCGGGCAGGCCACTGATTAGCCAAACCCCCCGTGCCCGGACGTTTTCGAGGGACTCGAACCAGCTTTTCTTAAGGAGCCAGGAAAGCCGTCTCTCTACCGGTCGAATCTGGGCTTCTAGACACTGCAATGGGCAGCCGGCGCTTGCGGCGAAAGCTCCAGATTTCGCGCCTTCTAGGGTAAAACCCCTAAATTCAAGACTCTCCGGCTTGCGTCCAGAAGGGTTTGCTCAAAAAAATCAGCAAATTCGCTTTCTGCCCTGGAGTCCGAAGTGATTAGCACCGTGCGGCAGCCGGCTCGCTTCCCAGCCTCAACGTCCTTCTCCGAATCACCCATCATCCAGGAAGAAGTCAGATCAATTCGACGTTCATGGGCGGCAGTAAGCAGCATTCCGGGGAGCGGTTTACGGCACGTGCACGGTGGTTGTTTTTCGTGCGGGCAGTAGTAGATCGCCTCCACGTCTGCACCCGACTTGCCAAGTTCGTGCAGCATTTTCCGGTGAATTGTTTCGAGTTCTGGGATCGTCAGCAACCCCTTCGCTATGCATCGCTGATTGGTAATGACAATCACGCTCCAGCCAGCACCAACCAGTAGCGAAATGGCCTCAGCCGCGCCGGGAAGGAAATGGAAATCTTCCCATCGCGTCACGTAATCTCCCTCCACCGCTTTGCGATTGATCACTCCGTCACGATCTAAAAACACGGCCCGTTTCACCAACTGACTCCCGTCTAAGAGACCTGCCTGCCTGCCTGCCTGCCTGCCTGCCTGCCTGCCTGCCTGCCTGCCTGCCTGCCTGCCCAAGTGTATCGACACTCGATACGAGACGCCACACCTCGAACTCTTGGAACGACTTTTCGGTATGCCGCGGCCTCAGTAGAAAATAAAATGAGAAAGTATCCCTGCCGCCACACTCCATGCTTGAGACTTAGCGCCTTAAGTCTTGCGCTCGGCTTGGGATTGTCGCAATCGGCATACCTCACTATTCAGTGTCCAACATCTTTTATTCTGCCTTACTATCTATAGTGATTATGAAGGCCGGGCCTGGGTTTATTTCAAGGGAGTGTCAAAGCATATGAAAGGTGTCGTCCTTGCCGGAGGAAAAGGGTCCCGGCTGTATCCGCTTACTCGCGTCACCAATAAGCACCTTTTGCCGGTTTTTGACCGTCCGATGATCTATTATCCCATTCAAACTCTCGTGGATGCCGGCATCAGGGACATCATCGTTGTCACCGGGGGACAGAATTCGGGTGACTTTCTGCGCCTGCTCTCCAACGGAAAAGACTTCGAACTTCATCGCATTCACTATACCTACCAAGAGGGCGAAGGAGGTATTGCTGACGCGCTTCGGCTCGCCGAGCCATTCGTCGAAGGAGAGAAAATCTGCGTTATACTTGGGGACAACATCATCGAAAACAACATCATAGCGGCGAAGGACGCCTTTGAGAAACAGTCCTCGGGCGCTCATATCATCCTTAAGGAGGTTCCGGATCCTGAACGCTTCGGATGCCCCGAAATCTCCGCCGGAGAAATTCTAGAAATTGAAGAAAAACCCAAATCCCCCAAGTCCAAGTTCGCGGTTACTGGAATTTATTTTTACGATGCCACGGTCTTCGCCAAGATCGGCAAGACCAAACCTAGCCGTCGCAATGAACTCGAAATCACCGACGTAAATAACATGTATCTCCGGGAACGCACGCTCACACATAGCATCCTGGATGGATGGTGGAGCGACGCGGGAACATTCGAATCTCTGCTTCGCGCCACCAACATGGTCGCTGAATCGGGAGCAAACAAAATCCCGGTGCGCGGCATTCCCCCGCGGCACTTCAGAATTTCGGACTCGTAATTTGGAACTGGTACTGGGCGCGATTTTCGCGAAACATTCGAAGGAGCAGCGCATTGAAACTCTTGGTGACTGGCGGCGCAGGATTCATCGGTTCTAATTTTATTCGACACGCCTTCCATATCCGGCGCGATATCCACATCGTAAATTTGGACAAACTCACTTATGCCGGAAACCCGGAAAGCCTGAGCGATTTGGCCTCCGACTCTCGTTACCGCTTTGTGCTTGGCGACATCGCTGATCCGGTTCTTGTCGCGGATCTCTTCAATCGGGGCTTTGACGCTGTCATCAATTTCGCTGCAGAAACCCATGTCGATCGCAGTATCGACGACCCGTCGCCGTTTCTTCGCACCAACGTGGCTGGGACGCAATGCTTATTAGAAGCCGCCCGCGCCGCAAAACTCCCTCGCTTCATTCACATCAGTACCGACGAGGTCTACGGTAGCGCGCCCGCCGGGGCCAGTTTCACCGAAGAAACCATTCTTGATCCGCGCAGCCCTTATGCCGCGAGCAAGGCTTCGGCTGACCATTTTGTGGCCGCTTACGCCAACACCTACGGGGTCTCTGCGATCATTCTTCGTTGTACCAACAACTACGGCCCGTTTCAGTTTCCCGAAAAACTAGTTCCACTCATGATCGCGAATGCTCAAGAAAATAAAGCGCTTCCTATTTATGGTGACGGCATGCAAGAGCGCGACTGGCTCTTCGTCGAGGACTACTGCCGGGCCATTCTGCTGGCGCTCGAAAAAGGCAAAGCCGGCGAAGTTTATAATGTTTCCGCCGGCGCACCTCAGCCCAACCTGAAAATCGTCAAGACCATTCTCAAACACTTGGGTAAACCCGAAAGTTTAATGCAATATGTGAAAGATCGTCCCGGCCATGATCGCCGTTATGCCTTGGACAGCTCGAAAATCCAACGCGAACTTGGCTGGCAGCCCCAGGTCTTATTTGAGGATGGCATCCGCCGCACGATTGACTGGTACAGTTCCAACCCATCGTGGCTCGAACACACGCGCTCCGGTGAATACCGTAATTATTACGACCGTCACTACACCCATCGTTCGGAGACTTTCAGCCGTTAACTTTTGCTCATAACAACGCCCGATTTATGCCGCCGCCTACAATTCGAATTCCCGCCCATTCCGATGTTCCATCTTCGCTCGGATCTCTTCCCCGGCGTGTGCTGTTCTACGCCGCATGGGTTGTGGCGTGTTGCCTCTTATTGCTGCATCCAGTACTGGCGTTCGTCTCGTATGCCCTTTCCAACGACAACGCTTCCCACCTGCTGTTGATTCCGGTCATAAGCGCCTGGATTCTTTTCCTGGAGCGCGACAAGATATTCAAGATTCTCAGTTCTGATCTGGGAGGGGTTTCCGTATTCTTAGTCGGCGGCGCAGCCTTGGCGCTAGTCGCGTTTTCTTTTGGCTCCGCTTGGACCTCGCTTAATCGGCTCTCGGTTTACATTTTTGCACTACTCTTATTGTGGATGGCCGGTTTCGCTTTTTTCTTCGGTCGAACGGCACTGAACCAAGCCCGCTTCCCACTTGCGTTCCTCCTATTGGCTATTCCGATCCCTGACTTTCTTCTGGACCAGGCCATCTATCTTCTGCAAAAAGGCTCTGCGGAAATTGCGGCAGTTCTGTTTGATTGGAGTGGTGTTCCCGTGCTTCGGGAGGGTTTCGTCTTTCATCTCGCCCACGTTAACATCGAAGTCGCCCGGGAATGCAGCGGCATTCGCTCCAGTCTGGCCCTCTTGATCCTGGCCATACTGGTAGCGCACTTTTACCTGAAAACATTTTGGAAACAAGTGGTCCTGGTAGTTGCCGGCCTATTGGTAATGATTCTGAAGAACGGCGTGCGCATCGTTACTTTGACTCTGCTGGCAAGCTACGTGGACCCCGGTTTTCTCTATGGCAGGCTGCATCACGGGGGTGGCGTCTTTTTTTTCCTGCTCGGATTACTTATGCTTGCTCCCTTGCTCTGGTTTTTGCAGCGCAGCGAGCCGAAAGAAATCGCGCCAGCTTAGCCGATCGCTACTTTTTCGCTTCATCTCCCGTTGGATAGCTGTAGTAATATCCGCCATATCCGGCGTCACCATCGGCGCGGTTCAATACCACTCCCAATAAATTCTTCTCCTGAAAAGCCGCAGCCGCCTTTGCCGCCATCTCGTGGTCCGTAGACCCTGCTCGCACTACAAACAGCACTCCATCGCACAAATCAGCCATCATACTGGCGTCGTGGACTGGCAGAGCGGGCGGCGTATCGATAATGATCCAGTCGAAAATAGGCGTCATCAGCTCCAGCAGCTGTTTCATCCGGTCGTTCAGCAGTAATTCGCTGGGATTCGCTACTTCGCTTCCTGCCGGTATCAGGCACAAATGTGCATCGGATCCTTTTTGCACCGCTTTGAACTCGTCGACTTCGCCACGCAGGTAATCGGACAGCCCCGGACTTCTAGGTGCCCCCAACACTTGATGCAGGCGCGAAGCCCGCAAATCGGCGTCAATCAGCAGCACCCTGCGATCCGGCTGTCTGACAATCGATTGCGCCAAATTCGCAGCTACGAAGGTCTTTCCCTCCGCCGGAACGCTGCTGGTCACAACCACTCGGCGAAGCGGACGCGCTCCTCCCAATTGGTATAAGCGGGATCGCAAGGTGCGAAATCGCTCCGCCCCGATATGCCCGTCATCTCCGCCTTCAAATACGCTCATCCGCGGATCGATTTTCCATATCGGTGAGGCGCACTTCTTGATTAAATCCTCGTAGCGAAAATAACCCGGCGACTCGATGGGCGCGGTATGCGCCGGCGGCTTTGGCATCACTTCTCTAACAGGCAAGGCCAGCGACGGCGAGTCTGCCACTTCCAGGAACGTGGGCTCTCCGCCAGCTGCCAGTTGGGCAGATCGTTCTTGCGCTGCTTTCTTCAGTGCTTCGTGGATCCGGCTCATAAATTTCTCGTGTTGTCCTTTTTCTCTGCTATAGGCCTTAGCCTCGGGTTCCCGCCAGTGATCATCCACTTCCCTTGCTCGGATGCTGATGCGCCCGTCCGGCAGGCGCGACGTTCGGCACCAATGCCAGTACCGGAAGCTGCAGGCAAGTCTCCACGTCGCGTTCTGTGTGCATCGAAGTGTCCAGCGCGGCAATCAAATACAAAATTCCTAACCCCGCAGCCAAGCCAACTGCCGCCCCTCCGCCGCCAAAGACCGGCATCTTGGGGAATGATGGGGTCGTCGGTAAACTCGGCGGGTCCAACACCCGCAACAGTTCGCCTTGTTGCTGCCGATTCAAGGCTCGGCCCATGGCTGCCTGGTCGCGGTGCTTAAGCAGTTCGTTGTAGCCTTCCTGTGCGGTTTGATAATTTCTCGTCAGTTCCTTGTATTGCTGCTCGACTGCGGGCGAGGCCTGTATCTTGCCCTGCAAGACCGCGATCTGCCCTTGTATCTGCGCTTGACGTTTCGTAAGGTCGGCAATACTCAAATCATCCTGGCGCAATCTCGCGCGAAGCTGTTGCACCGCTACCGGCTCAGTTGCCGGAGTTCGCCCGGACCCAGGCGCACTCTCTTTTGGAGCATCCGACATGCGTTTCTTTAATTGCTCGATCTGCGTTTTGGCTTTGATCACGTCAGGGTGATCGGGTGTGTAGCGTGACAGCAGAACGCCCAATTGATCCTGCAAAGCACTCAGCTGCTGCTCCAGCGACTCGGTAGGCGTATCTCCGTTTTTTACCGCTTTCAAGTTGGCCAGTTGCGAAGCCAGAAGAGATTCATTCACGGCTTTGTCCTGCTGCGCCCGGCTTACGGCTTGCGTGTGCGCGTCCAGTTGAGAATTTAATGTAGTCAGCAGCCCCAAGTTGGCTGGTTCGTTGTCGGGAAGCGAACCCATGTACTTGTTTTTGAATTCAGCCAGTTTGCCATCTTGCTCGTCGAGCTTTCGCTTTGATTCCTCGAGCTGCTGGTCCAAAAACTCGGTGGTCAGAGTGCCCTGCGTCTCTGTGTATTTCGCGCTCTCCTGCAGAAACATGGTCGTGACTTCGCTGCAAATGCGTTGCGCAGTCTGCGGGTCATCGAAGCTCACATTGACGTGGAAACCCGGAAATTGACGATTTGGCGAGCCCTGCATTGGTTCGAGCGGCGATACTTCGATTGCTGACCTAAGTTTTGCAACCAATTCCTCCATATGCAGCGTTCCACGCTCCGAGGGATACAACCCAAACTTTTCAATAATTGGTTGTAGCCGCGAACGGCTCAAGATCTGTTCCTGCATCGATGCCAGTCGCTGGTTGGTCTGCTCGGTAATGACCGGCTTTACTAGATCGGGCGAAACCGTGGGCTGGTCGACCAGCACGATCGTTTGCGAAGTAAACCGTTTTGGCAGCACCAGCGTGACACCCAAGGCCAGGGCTGTGCCCCCGATCACGGTCAGCGGCAATACCCACCAATATTTTTGGAGTATTCGTTTCGCCTCAGACTTGCTAATTTCGCCATTTCGAATCATTCTGCAACCTCATCTGCCCTACATTTCGCAAAAAAGCGCCGAGCGCCCTGAATCGGAAACCGCAAACTTCGACTGCGTTGACCGTTTACACTCTGAAATTCTGGATTGTAAGTTGCAAGCCCGGTTCCACCTCTCCGGATACCGATAGCATCGGCAAAGTATTATAACTCTCCTGATTTGTGTCACATATAAGCGATGCTACATTCCTTACCGCAAAGAATCGTGTACCAGGCCTGTTCCCCGGACTCGCCGAGTGGAACTATTGTACCCACCTTTTCCCTAATTTTGGCCCTTTCCGTTCGACCTGGTGCCTTCCCTAGTCTGAATCCGGGGCCTTTGTGAGCGGCCTTACGCTATCGGCTTGCGACAACTTGCGACCTTGACTCTGGCACTTCGCCCTCAGAGAGCGTAAACTTGGCGGCTCTTGAACAGGAATGCCGCACCTATGCTCGAACGCGCGTTAAGGACCATGCCTCGACAATTCCCATTAAGAAAATTGCATATCGCGCTCTCCTCTCTGTTCCTCGCAGTCATTTTTCTGTCTTCCTGCTCCCGGGATCCCAACGTTCGCAAACAAAAATTCGTGGCGCAAGGCGACGCCTTCTTCAAGGAAGGCAAATATCCCGAAGCGCAAATCTCCTATTCGCGTGCGCTGCAAATCGACTCCCGTTACGTTGCCGCACTTTACAAGAGCGCTCTTTGTTATGAGCGCCTGGGAAACTGGAACGGCGCTTTCCAAGTGCTTCGCAGGGCCGTAGATCTCGCTCCCGATAACATGGATGCGCAGTTTCATCTGGGCAAGATCTATCTGGGCGGCGGCCACCCCCAGGAGGCCAAGGAACACGCTTTGCTCATATTGCGCAGCGACCCCAAAAATGTCGACGCAGCGATTCTTCTTTCCAGTTCCGACGGAGCACTTGGTAATCAGAAGGAAGCCTTGTCGGAGGCACGCGATGCCGTAAGCATGGATCCCGGCCACTCCAGCGCGTACCTCAATCTTGCATTGCTACAACAAAAATGGGGCAACTACAGCGAGGCTGAGGCCAATTATCAGAAAGCGCAATCCGCTGATCCCAATTCGGTTGAGCCACGCATGTATCTCGGCGGATTCTACGAATCCCAGAAGCGCTTGGACGAAGCGCGCAAACAGTTTGAAGCGGCGATCCAATCGGCGCCCAAAAATCCCGCGCCCCGTACCGCGCTGGCAACCCTTTATTTCGCGCAGGGCCAGATCGATCAGGCTGAAAAAGTTCTGGCCGACGCCAAAGCGCAAATGCCCGACGTCCCCGGCGGTTATCGCATGCTCGGTGACTTTTACATCGCACGAAACGATTCCCAGAAGGCCCTCACGGAGTTTTCTTCCCTGGCCTCCAGTCACCCCAACGATCTTGCTGTCAAAAAAACCTACATTCAGCTTCTTATCTCGGCGCACAAACTCGACCAAGCCATCCCGCTCAACGATTCCATCTTGAAGAACAGCCCCAATGATGCCGATGCTCTGGTGCTCCGTGGACAAATTCAGATCCAACAAAAGAAAGCCGATGACGCGATTGTTACTCTGCAAAACGCGGTAAAGAATTCGCCGGACAACTTTGCCGCTCACTTACAGCTTGGATTTGCTTATCAGCTTAAGGGGAATTCTGACCAGGCGGAGACGGAATGGCGCAAAACCGTACAGTTACAAGCGAAATCTGGCGAAGCCTGGCGCGCGCTCGCGACACTTGCCGGAAAGCGTCGCGACTGGAACGACCTGCAGTCTATAGGCGCGCAGCTGATGAAAATAGCTCCGAACGCTCCGGAAGGATACGTCTTTCATGCCACGGCTCGGGGAAATCAAGGCGACGTCGCAGCCGCGGAGGCGGATCTAAATCGCTTGATTCAATCCGCGCCGCAGAATCCCGTTGGGTACATTCAACTTGGGCTTTTGCGTACCCAGCAAAAACGCTGGGCCGAGGCTGATTCCCTTTTCCGCCAGGCGCTGGCCCACGATCCCAGCTCCTTCCCTGCGCAAGAAGCTCTCGCTAATCTGGACTTCCAGCGTGGTCAGCCCGCAGCGGCTGTCGAGCGTGTTAAGGATCAGCTGCAAAAGTCTCCCGACAATGCGGGGCTGGCCTTCCTTCTCGGTCAGGCGCAACTCCGCAATTCAGAGCCAGCCGATGCGGAACAATCATTCGCGCGCGCCGTTGCGCTTTCTCCTTCGAACCCCGGCTCGGTGCTGGCTCTAGCCGGTGTGCAAGTGGCCCGCGGTGAAACCGATGCCGCGATCACCAGTTACAAGCGCGCAATTCCGCTCGCCCCTAGCAACGTCCAGGTAGTCGTCGCGCTGGGCACCCTCTACGAAGCCAAGGGCGACTGGCAGCAGGCCCAGGCCGCCTATCAGCAGGCTCTCTCGATGCAATCAGACAACGCCTTTGCGGCCAACAATCTTGCCTATCTGCTCCTCGAGCACGGCGGCGACGTCAATGTCGCGCTGGGGCTCGCACAGATCGGCCGCCGCGGAATGAGCGACTCCGCCACTTCCGCCGATACCCTGGCGTGGGCATACTTCCGCACCGGTGCCTTCTCCCTGGCCACGCCGCTTCTCCAGGAAGCAATCAAGAAGGCCCCCGCGAATCCCACCTATCGCTATCACCTGGGTATGGTTTATCAAAAATTGAACGATCCGGCGCACGCCCGCGCCGCCTTCGAAGCTGCCATCAAAGCCAAACCGGACAGCCCCGCCGCCCAGGATGCGCGCAAAGCGTTAAGTGAACTTGCCGGCACCTGACCGCTCTTCGGCCCTTTACACCTGAACCATTCCAGCTTTCAATAGGGTAAGGCGAGGAAATCTTATGGCTGCCGACGTGTCTATAGCACGCGATCTCCGATCCGGTATCGTGCCCCTCGGAACGCGCAATGGCATCGAAATGGCCATCGCGCGCCGCACTGGAAAAACGCTGGGCAAAATTATTGCCAAGGCCAATTCCCCGGACCTGATCGAAGGGGTGCTGATTGAACCACTGCAGGTTTATCCAGACGACCGCGGGTTTTTTTGCGAGCTTGCCCGCCTCGGCAAAGGCCTGGCTTCGAAAATGCTTCCCGATGACCAACGCAAGATACAAGTCTCTTTAACGCTGACTTATCCCGGCACCATAAAGGCTATCCATTACCACGCCGAGCAAACTGATCTTTGGGCCCCGGTTTCTGGCATGGTGCAAGTCTTTTTGTACGACCTCCGCCGCAACTCGTCGACTTTCGGCGCCATCAACACAATTTTTGCCGGTCGCTTCCAACCCTGGGAAATTCTCATCCCTCCCGGAGTGGCTCACGGTTATAAAGCCCTGGGAGTCGAGCCCATCCAACTCATCTACTTCACCGACCGTCATTACAACCCCGCCGATGAGCTGCGTCTTCCCTACGATCATAGAGACATCGCTTACGATTGGGAGATCCAGCACAAGTAGCCATGCGTGTCCTTGTCCTTGGCGCGCGAGGCATGCTCGGCACCGACCTCCTAAGCGAATGGCAATCGGATGAGCTGATTCCGGCTGGTTCAGCCCAAGCGGACCTGCGTAATTTTAACGAGGTAGAGAAGCTGGTTTTAAAGGTCCGGCCCGAATGGGTCGTCCTCTGCGCCGCATATACCGATGTCGACGGTTGCGAACGCAATCCCGAATTAGCCTTTGCCGTGAACGCCACCGGGGTTGAGAACGTCGCCCGGGCCGCCCAGTCCGTCGCGGCGCGCATATTTCTCGTCAGCACCGATTATGTCTTCGATGGTATGGGCAATCGCCCGTATGAAATTGACGATCCAGTTGCTCCCATAAACGTATACGGCGCTTCAAAAGCCGCAGGCGAAGCCGCACTGCGTGATTATCATTCTGCTTGGTGCATTGGCCGTACCTCATGGCTATTTGGAATTCACGGCCCATCGTTCCCGGAAAAAATTATAAGCGCCGCGCAAACTCGTCCGCAGCTTTCCGTGGTCACCGATCAAATCGGATCGCCCACTTACACTCGCGATCTGGCCTGCGCCATCCGTGATTTAGTGCGGAAAGATGCGCGTGGCATCACCCACATCACGAACCAGGGTATTTGTTCCTGGTATGATTTCGCTCGCGAGATTCTTTCTCTGTCGGGTCAGAAAAACATTCCGCTTCTACCGATCACCACCGACCAATCGGCACGTCCTGCCCGTCGCCCGAACTATTCCGTGCTGTCCGCTGCCAGCCTGCACGCCTACAACGTAAGGCTGCGCCCCTGGCAGCAGGCTTTGCGAGCCTTTCTGCAGGAGCGCAGCAGCAGCACCACCGTTACCTTTTCTTAAGGGACGATCGCGGCCACTTCATTCGAATAGACGCTCTCGTTTCCGCTCCCGTCTACCGCCGTCGCCACGTAGTAGTAGGTGTGGCCACTTTGCACGCTCGAATCGGCGTAGTTCACTCCTCCGACCGTCGAACCGTTCATCTTCGCGTACGCACTTCCGCTCACCGTACTGCGATACACGTTGTAGCCGGCCACCGAAGAACTGCTGGCGCCCCAGTTCAACGCTACCGAGTGCGGTACCGTTGGCGCAACTCCGGTGCCGCTCAAGGCGACGCTTGCAGCCGTTGCATCGCTCAATATGTTCACACTGCCGTTTGCCGATCCCGCGGCCGATGGCGCAAACTGCACACTCACCGACGTACTTTGATTCGGCGACAACGTCACCGCTCCTGCCCCGCTTAAGAGCGAATAGCCGGTCCCGGTTGCGGTAATCCCGGAAATCGCCACGTTGGAGTTGCCCGTGTTGGTCACCGTAAACCCTTGTGAGGCCGAACTTCCGTCCGTTACGCTGCCAAAGCTTAGGCTGCCCGGATTTGCGCTGATCGTGTGCGACGCCAACACACCCGTTGCGCTCAGTGCCACTGTCGCTGGAGAGTTCGGAGCGTTGCTGACGATCGAGACCCCGCCGCTCACGCTTCCAGCCGATTGCGGCGCATACTGCACGTTGAAGTTTCCACTCTGGCCCGGTGTTAACGTCAATGGCAGGGCCAGGCCGCTCAAAGTAAAGCCCGCGCCAGTTACCGTCGCTTGCGAAACCGTCAAGCTCGAGGTGCCGCTGTTCCTGATCTGCACCGTCTGCGAGTTGGTGCTTCCGGTTACCACCGAACCGAAGCTGGCCGACGTCGGCGTCAGGCTCAATCCGGGTTGCACTTGTGTACCCGTAACGGCAGCTACTGCGTTCGTTCCGTCGCTATTCGTCACCGTTACGCTGCCGCTCGTTGCACCGCTGGTCGTCGGTGCGAATTTCACGTTCAGCGCTACGCTCTGCGAAGGAGCAAGCGTCACCGGTACGGCAAGTCCGCTCAGCGAGATTCCGGCGCCGCTTGCCGCGACTTGCGTCACCGTCACGTTGGAGTTTCCCGTGTTTAGAAGCTGCAGGCTCTGTGTGGAGCTGCTTCCGGCGTTTACGTTGCCAAAATTCAAGCTGGCGGGAGAAAGTGACATGGTGCTGGTCGCTGCTGTGCCGGTCCCGCTCAGCGCGACTGTCGCAGGCGAATTTGGCGCATTGCTCACAATGGAAACCAGTCCGCTAGCGGTTCCTGCCGCTTGTGGCGCGTACTGCACATTCAGGCTTCCACTTTGACCTGGCGTTAGCGTCAGTGGCAACGTCATTCCGTTTGCGCTGAATCCAGCACCAGTCACCGTCGCTTGCAAGACCGTCAGGTTTGCCGTTCCGCTATTCTTAATCTGAACCGTTTGCGAACTCTTGTTTCCCGTCAGCACCGAGCCAAAGCTGGCCGACGTTGGCGTCAGGCTCAATCCAGGTTGCACTTGTGTACCCGTGACGGCTGCTACCGCGTTCACTCCGTCGTTATTCGTCACCGTCACGCTGCCAGCCGTTGCACCCGCCGTGGTTGGAGCAAACTTCACACTCAACGCTAAACTCTGTGAAGGCGCAAGCGTTACTGGCGCTCCCAGCGCGCTCACCGAAATCCCCGCGCCACTCGCCGCCACCTGCGTCACCGTCACGCTGGAGTTTCCGGTGTTCGAGAGTTGCAGGTTTTGCGTGGTGCTGCTTCCCGCGGTTACGTTGCCAAAATTTAAACTCGCAGGCGAAAGAGACATGGTGTAGCTCGCTGCGACTGCGCTTCCGTTCAACGCCACGGTTGAGGTTGGATTTGTCGCATTGCTGGTGACCGTAATTGCGCCTGTCGCTGTTCCCGCCGCTTTGGGCGCAAACGTCGCCTGTAACGCCATGGACTGCCCCGCGGATATGGTCACCGGCGCCGCCATGCCGCTTACGCTGAACGCTCCGCCAGTCACGGCGATTTGCGAGACCTGTACATCGTTTTGCCCGGAATTCTTTAAGGTCAGCGCTTGCGTGCTAGCTCCATTCACCAGCACGTTTCCGAAATTCAGCGTATTCGCGCTCAAGGAAAGTTGCGCTGCCCCACCACCAGCATTTCCCTTGAGTTTCACGTGCGATGAATTTCCACCGTGCGAGGTCATGGCCATCAACGTTCCCGATGCCGATCCCGCCGTCGAGCCGGTGAATACCACTGTAAATCTTGCTGACTGGCCCGGCCTGATCAACATGGGCATGGCCAGTCCCGAAGTCGCGAATTCGATTGCGCTGGACGCCAGTTGCGTAATGGTTACTGCTTCGCCACCCGTGTTGGTAAGCGTCGCTATCTGCGTCGCCTTGTTCCCCACTGCCACATTGGCAAAAGTCATATCCGACGGCGAGATCTGCACGGCCTCTTGCGGCGTGAGTTTTGCGTTTGCGGTGTTCGCCAAACCCGCGCAGCCGCCGAGCACTCCGCCGCAGGTCACGATCGCAAAGATCGCCGCTAGTCCCCACCCCTGCCGTTTGCCCGCCTGGAACTCGCCTACCCCGTTGGTCTTCGCTGTGTTCACGCTTGCCATTTCGTCCCCTCCGCCCCTTCATTCCGTGAGGCAGAGTACGGCTTCGACGCGCGCAAGAAATACTGGTTGGACGTTCAAATAACGGACAGGCGTGCCCCTGTCCCTGTGAACATCGCTTGCTTCCAGTACCTTTTTTCTGTGATTTTATAAAAGCGACCGGGCCTGGCCGGAGCTGTTCGGATGGACGGGTAGCTGTACCAACGGCCCGCATTACTTTCTGCTTACAGTATTATGTTGTAACTAAACGGGGGATTGCAGGGATGCGATTGCTCGAGTGCCTAGGCTGACGCCGGCGTATTTCCACTTCGCGCCTGGCCCGCCGGACGCTTAACGATAAGTCCCGCGTCACGGATCTTGTAAATCAAGGCACGGTAGCTGATCCTCAGTTCTTGTGCAGCCTTGCGACGGTTCCAGTGATTGGCCCTGAGTGCTTCGATAATCGCGTTTCGTTCCATCTCACGTATGGCCTCTCGCGCGATCTCTTTCAAAGATCGCGTGCCCGGTGATCCCGGGTGACCGACAGACAACGCCGGCCTGGCGCGCACCGCGTCTCGCTGCAGAAGTCCCTCCGAACCCACCACGATATATCGCGCGATGCAATTGGAAAGTTCTCGCAAATTGCCCGGCCACGCTAAATTCTGCAGATAGCTCAGGAGCTCTGGTGCAAACGGCTCGCACTCTTTTTCAAATTGTCTTGAATGAACCCTGCGGAAATATTCCACCAGTTGCGGAATGTCTTCCCTGCGCTCAGCCAATCGCGGCATCGCTATTTTGAGTACGTTAATCCGATAGTACAGGTCTGCTCGAAAACGCCCGGCGACCATCTCATCTTCTAAACTTCTTCCCGTTGCACAGATTACTCTGGTCGCAACGGATCGTTCGCTCTGATCTCCGAGTCTGGAGAAAAAACCGTCCTGGAGAAAGTGCAAAAGCTTGCTCTGCAGGCCCAGATCGAGATCGGCAATTTCGTCCAGAAAAAGCGTGCCTTGGTGAGCCATCTCCACGCGACCCGGCTTCGCCGCGCTGGCCCCCGTAAACGCGCCCTTCTCATGGCCGAATAGCTCGCTCTCCAGCAGGCTCCCCGGAATCGCTGCGCAATTTACCTTTACGAATTCCCCGTTGGCATACCTGGAGTTTGCATGCAGCCAGCGCGCCAAGACTTCTTTTCCCGTACCGCCGTCTCCCACCAGCAGCACTGCCAAGTCCGTCCGGCAGATCTTGAGCGCCCGCTGCTTCACCTCTGCCATCGCGCGCGAGATGCCGAATACTACGTCGTCAGCCGGCAGTCCCGCTGCTCCGTCAATCCTCACCATTCTTGTCGCGGCTCTTGTCGCCATGGGAACGCAGGTTTCTCTCGCTTTAGGAGATTGCACTCTGCGCGCCAAGCTTCCCAAGTCCGGATTTGGTCCGTCGAAGGGTTCTTCGTTATCTAACTATTTTGTTTTGTGACTGTTACAGGATTTGCTGCCAGGATAGTAATAGTACCCGCGTTTCGCCCGAATAGGCCGTCCGGTTCATTGTAAGAGAAAGAATCTGCCGCAGGCAAGAAACCGGCTTCCCGTCAGCATCACATGATTCATCGCGGCGATTCAGTTTCAATTGTGAACGCGGCTTAACACAAGCCTTGCGTGATCTAGTTCGCTTTTCAGGATCTAGCTCGCCGCTCCCCGCATAATATCGTAACGTTCTATAACTGCCGCCACCCCAAGCCGTTCGTTCCCGTCTTCCACCCGGGACTCTACTCGCACGATCTTGCCCGAGGCCTTGACCAGGACTTCCTCTCCGTTGGTCATTTCCTTGGGCAGCGTCAACATGATGTCCAGATTGGATCCGGCTTGTACCTCCTGATCAATTACAAAATACAGACCCTTGGTTGAGATGTCCCGGGTTCTTCCGTTTTGCGTCCCGGCAAATCCTGGCGCCGGAATCCGTACCATGACCGGTAGCGATAGATCGTAGCGCCGCGTCACGCGACGCTCTGACATTACACCCATTCACCACCCAAGTTCGCGGACTGCTGCATGTTCGCGACCCTTTCGCACTGAGTTTGCCAGCGAATCACTTTAATTACTATTTCTGAATCTTCTCTAATCTTGCTTCGGTGCTCTGAAGAGCAATACTGGCACTCCAGCAACAGCGGGCGGCCCGCTGCATGCAAGCGTTCGCGCGTCTATTCCGATGAGGCGACTGGAACGGTTACCGCTTCTTTGTTGGGCGCGGCAGTTGGCGCTCGTTTGCTCCGCGGCGTATCCAGATTGAATTGCCTCATCTTATATAAGAGCGCCTTGTAGCTGATGCCCAACATCTTAGCCGCGTCTTTGCGGCACCAGCGGGTTTTCTCCAGAGCGTCCGCGATCGCTTCCATCTCCGCCTCGTCCTTCAAACCGCGAACCAGCGCCTTTAGTCCCTGTTCCTTCGGCACCGTCACTTCCAGCCGCGGAGAAATTCTCTGCCTGGTCGCCGACATCTCCACCAGCTCGCGCAGGCTTCCTTCATCGTCTTCCAGGATCACATAGCGTTTCACGAAGTTTTCCAACTCCCGCAAGTTGCCTGGCCACGGATAATTCAACGCCGCATCCAGCAGGTACTTGGAGGGCTCCATTACCTCTTTGCCGAATTTTTCACTGTACTTGTCCAGGAAGTGCCGGAATAGCAGGGGAATTTCCGCGGTTCGTTCGCGTAGCGGCGGCACCAGTATCGATAGCACGTTCAGCCTGTAGTATAGGTCCTCGCGGAACCGCCCGGTCTTGATCGCTTCATGCACATCTACGTTGGTGGCAGCAAGAACCCTGACGTCCGTATCGATCAAGTGCCTTCCGCCCAGCCGCGAATACTGATGATCCTGCAATACGTGCAGCAATTTTGCCTGTAAGTGCGTGCTCATCTCGGCAATCTCGTCCAGAAAAATCGTTCCCTTGTTGGCCATTTCAAATTTACCCGGCTTTGACCGCACCGCGCCGGTAAACGCACCTTGCTCAAACCCGAATAACTCTGACTCCAGCAGCTCCCCGGGCAGCGCCGCGCAATTCACCTTGATAAACGGCTGATTCCTGCGCTTCGAACGCAGATGAATCATGCGCGCCACCACTTCTTTGCCGACTCCGCTCTCCCCACACACGAATACCGGCACGTCCACCGGCGCAATCTGCAAAATCTGCTGGCGTATCCGCACCATCTGCGGACTGGCGGCAAGGAAACTCAAATCTTCGGTCACCTGATCGCAGTAGTCGCGCAGTACCTGGTTCTCGGTGACCAGTTCCTTCTTTTGCCGCGATTTCAGCATGGCGGCATCCAACTCGGATTTCTCGAACGGTTTAGTCAAATAATCGTGCGCGCCAATTCGAATCGCTTCCACCACCGTTCCCACTTCGTTTGAGCACGACAGCATGATCACATTCAGCGTGCGGTCCAGCTGCATCAGCTCTTTCAGCGTATCGAGTCCGCTCAGCTCGGGCATCAGCACGTCCAGGATCACCAAGTCCGGCCGCTTGCCTTCGCTGATCTGCTTGATCGCTTCTCGTCCGCTGCTTAGTGTCTCGACGTCGAATCCATCCACCTCCAGCAACGTTTGCAGGTACTTGCGAATGCTCGGTTCGTCATCGACTACCAGCACCTTCTCTTTTACGGCCATGGCGTTGGTCCTTTCCAAAATCCCCTGAAATCGTGGTCAACTCTGTTCGATCGGCAATAAGAAGCTGAAGGTACTGCCCTTCTTGGCTTCGCTTTCCACCCAGATTTTTCCGCGATGCGCCTGCACCAGCCTTTTTGCAATAGCCAGACCCAGTCCCATTCCGGACGTGTTCCGGTCCACTCTCACAAAATCTTCAAAAATTTCCTGATGGTGCTCGGGCGGAATACCCGCCCCGGAATCGGTCACGCTGACTTCCACGCTGTTCGGTCTCGGCAATCGAAACCGCCGCCGTTCCTGGCTGGGTGCTGCTTCCGCGACCCGCCTCTCCCAGAAATGTGGCCGCGCCGTCAGCGTCACATTTCCGCCCGGCGGCGTGTGTTTCAGCGAGTTGTCCAGAAGATTCGCCGCCGCCTGTTGCACTTTTTGATAGTCGAATCGAAATGTAGGAATCGACGGATCCAGCCGCACTTCCAGTTTTACGCCTTTTCTTTGGAACGCTTCGGCCCAGCGTTTCGCCATCTCATCCAGGCAATCCTGTAAATCATTTTCACGCAGCTGCAGCACCAGCTTGCCACTCTCCAACGCGGAATAATTCAGGAACATCGAAACCAGCCGCACCAGCCGCTCGCAGCTCTCTTTCGATTCCTCTAGAATATCCTTCTGCTTTTCGGTGAGCCGGCCCAGCGATCCCGCCAGCAGCAAATCGTAATATCCCTTAATCACCGCCAAAGGAGTCTTTAACTCATGCGCCGCCGAGGCCAGGAATACGGTTTTTTGCCGGTTTACTTCTTGCAGCTTTAAGTACGCCGCCAGCAGGTTTCGGTAGGTGATCTCTCGCTCCTGCAGCAGCTCTTGCACCGTAAGTTGCGTCGCGCTATCGGCGGCGACTCCGTCCGCCCGATCTCTAATCTGCACGACCAGCCAGTCAGCCTCTGGAGTCAGCCGGAATCGCGCTATCTTCCGGTTCTCGCTCCCCGGGATCTCCCGTTCCGCCCAAGCTCTTCCCGCGGCCAGCTCTTCCAGAATTTCCACTCCGCGGCTGCGAAACAAATTCTCGAATATATTTACTCGGTGACTAGTTAATAATTCTGGGATGCCAAGCGCGGCCTTCGCTGCGCCATTCGCGGCCAGCAGCAGTCCTTTGCGGTCCGCGACCATCACTGGCGCTTCCATTACTTCTATAATTCCTCGGAAGGACTCGACCGTCAGCGCTGTGGGGAACAGGCCTTCTGCAGCCGCCGACGCTAGCACCCGACCGCTCATTCTCAGTTCAACCTGCTTCCTGCCGAGTGGCAAAAGTTTTCCCATCGATTGCGGCCCATACTCCCACCCAGTCATAGGACTGTCAATGGTAAATCCGTTCCATTTGCACAATTGCGGAAACTCTCTGGACATTGTCGCGGTACTGTTTCCTCTGCTGCGGCTCTAGAGCCTGTTCTTATCCATTAACTTCCACAATTCCAATCACTTAGAATGTGTTCGACCGTAACCGCTATGGCATTTCGTATGCTCCTAGCGTACTAGTTCAACCGTACTAAAGAGAGCAAAGTGCTAAGTCAAATCTTGAATACTCAAAAACCGATGGCTCCCCCCCACCAGCGGCAAAACCCACGCATTCGCATTCAAATTCCCGTATTCCTGCGGGGCACCGATGCCTTGGGAGTTGATTTCATTGAGCTTACCAAGACTCTCAATATTAGCTGCACAGGTGCCTGCATCGCTTCCTCGCATATCCTTCAAACGGAACAGGTTATTCAGTTGACCATCCCCACGCCCTCTCCTTCGACCGCGGGGTTGGTCCCATACGAAACTCCTCCCATCTCCGCTCGCGTGCTCCGCCAGGAATCGGCCGGCGATCTTCGCCTGTTCGGAATAGAGTTCGTTCACCCTCTCTCGTAGCGGCCTCAATCCCAGTACTAGTAAGGAGGCCGCTTCTTCTTCCCGAGTCGCCGTCTAATCCAACTATTTTTTTCGTGTAAATTCTTGTTTGTGCTATCGTTACGCCCGCCTGCAGTGCCGTAACGTGTATTTTTGCATCCTGAGTGTTCTTAGTCGCTTGGCACTCCGCATGCTCCACTGCTCTCGCACTGCAATTCGCATCGCCCCATTCCCCGCGGGGACAAGTGAGGTCAGGTCCACACCGGTGATTCCCAGCTCCGGCGTTCCGGTATCCGCGCGCATGCGGCCGAATGACGCCTATTTTGAACTGATCGCAGACACTCTCGATGGTTTGGAATCGAGTGCTCGCGCGCAATTTCTGCAGCGTTTTTTTCTTTCTCTCGCCCATGTCGAAGTTCCCGAGAGCAAAGCCATCGCTCTTTGGGACGACATCCTTACCCGCCGCCTGCAACTCTCCGATCGTTCCGATTCTCCGATCGCCTTACAGACGGCTCTGGTTGATGTTCTCTCATCCGCCGGAATGTTTCACTTGCCGGTTATTCTCGAATACGACGCACTGAAAAATTTGCATCGCAGTGCCGTCACCGATCCGCTGACCGGGCTGTACAATCGCCGCCTCTTTAACGAAAATTTTGATAAGGAACTCAATCGCGCTCGCCGCTATTCTCACCCTGTTAGTCTGGTGACTCTCGATCTGCATCGCTTCAAGGAAGTGAACGACAAGCACGGCCACCCTCGTGGCGATGACGTTCTGCGCGCCGCTGCCAACACTCTCAAGAAAGCTCTGCGTACCTCCGACTCCGCCTTCCGCATTGGCGGCGACGAATTTGCATTGCTACTTCCGCAAACTGATTCCTCGCAGGCTTACGGTCTCAGCCGTCGTATTGGCGTGGTCTTCGCGGAAGTTCTTCGCCCTCTCGAGCTCACGATTCCCGTCAGCATGGACCACGGAGTGTCCACCTTCCCGCAGGACGGCGAGCACCGCGATCAATTGATTCGCATCGCCGACGAACGTTTGTATTCTCTAAAAAAACAAGCCAATCATCAGAAAACGGTTGCGGAATCCGCTTCCGACATTTCCCAAAATGCTCATCCGGATGTGGCAGTCAAGACCCCGCCAGAAGTTGCGCCAGAAGTCGCGCCAGATGTTCGTCAGGAGTTCGAACCCGAGCCAGTTTCCGCTGCCCCGTCCGCCCCATCGCCTGCAAGCGTTAGAGAGGTTCCCGACGACGCTCGCGCTACCGCTCCTACCGCTCCAGTCGAATCTACCGCCCCCGCTCCTGTGCCCGAACCTGTAGTTCCTCCGCCACCTCCCGCGCCACCGGTCTCTCCGCTAGAAACCTCACAACCCACATTTCCCTTAGCGGCCGACGAACCTCGCATCTTTACGGTTCCTCGTAAGGCTGAACGTGTCTCCATGGCCGGCACCAACGCTTACGCTGTCTTGGGCGACCAGTCCTCGCATCGCGCTCGCGTTGTCGACCTCGGCTTCGGCGGCGTGGCCCTGGACTTCTCAAGCGCTGAAGGCATCCCGGACACTCTCCTGGCCGTTCTCCACGTGCCCATTCTTCCTCCTGTGCGTGTAAGCCTCAAACGCGTCTGGACCAAACAACTCAGCGAAGAAACTGTCCGCGTCGGCTGCTGCTTCATTTCTTAGTTCTTTTCCTGTACCCGCCAAATCACTCGTCTCTCTCCACTGCTCGCTGGTACAGGTTACCCAACCTGCACCAAAGCTGGCCTATGACCAAATTGCCGGCTCGGTGCCAGCTTCTCTATCGTTAGCGTCATGCCTGGTGAAATGTCCTCGCAGCCCTATTTCCGTAAACTTGCATCCAGACAATTTCCGGATTCTCGATTCATACTTCTGGCGTGCGTTGTCATTTTCTCGGTCATTTTTTCCGGCTGCGCTTCGGTCTCCGCGGGAAACTCCGCCCCCGAACCTGTCGCCGCGAAAATTTCCATCGTTCCCTCGGCAATCGACTTCAAGGCGGTGGTCGTCGGTCAGAAAAATTCCCAAACCGTCAAAATCAGCAATTCCACTGCGCAGTCCGTCAATCTTAGAAGCCTGCATGTTTCAGGAACCGGATTCTCGCTCTCCTCAATAAAAGTTCCGGTTCCTTTGGCCGCTGGCAGCCACATCGAACTCAGCGTAGTCTTCGCTCCACCATCCGCCGCTGGCCATACTGGCGCGCTGGTTATCTCTGGTCCCGATCTAAAAACTCCCGTCAGCATCGCGCTTTCCGGGGAAGGAGAAAAAGCGGCGCCGGCCCTCGCAATCTCTCCTGCCTCTGTAAACTTCGGCGCTCGGACGATAAAAACCTCCACTTCTCAATCCGTAATCCTGACCAACACCGGCAACATTTCGCTCTCGATTAGCTCCATCAGCGGCGCAAATCCTGTCTTCTCGGTTTCTGGCATCAGCAAAGGCGTGACTCTCTCACCCGGCCAAAAGCTCGAGTTTCAGGTTTGGTTTCACCCGACCGCAATTGGTAAAGCCGCCGTTACGATTTCTCTCGATTCATCCTCCGGTGCTGCACCCGTAAACCTCGCCGTCGCTGGCTCCGCCTCCAATTCCACCATTTCAGCTCCTGCCGCCGTTCCTTCGCACTCCGTAACGCTTGATTGGACCGACCACAATGTTTCCGCAAAGGGTTATCACGTTTATCGCAGCGAAATGTCCGGCGGTCCCTTCTATCGAATCAACCAGGGTAAGCTGGAAGCGACGACTTACAAGGACAGCGAGGTGGTCGGCGGTGCTCATTACTCCTACGTTGTCACCGCTGTCGGAGAAGGCGGTCCAGAGAGCGCCTATTCGAACGAAGTCTCTGTCGAAATACCCAACGACTAACCCGCTCGAGCCTTTCCACCACAATTCGGTAGTGGGTCATCTCTAACGACGACCCACTACCTACTCGTACTCTTTGTTTTGCATCCAAGCGATTCGCAGTGGTTGTCAATCCTTTTCTTATAGTTGACAATACTACATATTAAGGTTGTCAATTTGAATAGAAAAGTTGACAATAATTGATGCTAAGGTTTACAATTATTCCCATGAGAGTGCGCGCACGCGGCGAGGATATTCGCAGATTTATTTTAGAGCACGTCGAAAAGCATCCAAACGACGTTGCCAAGCTCACATCTGAACACTTCAAGATTACCCGTCAGGCGGCCAATAAGCATTTGCGGCGACTTATCTTCGAGAAATCCTTAACCGAGACTGGTGAAACGCGAAAGCGTGCTTATAAGCTAGCGGCACTGGTTGAGTGGCGGAAACTCTATCCAATCGCGCCAGATCTTGAGGAGCACGTATTGTGGGACCAGGATATTTCTCCCGTTTTACAACCTTTACCAGAGAATGTAATCGATATTTGGCATTACGGTTTCACGGAGATGCTTAATAACGCCAAAGACCACTCAGGCGGAACGTCGATTTATGTGAAGATTGCCAAAACGGCTATAACGACCGAGATGATGATTGCTGATAATGGGATTGGAATCTTCAAGAAGATTCAGGAAGCCTTTCATCTGCCCGACCAGCGGTATGCGATCCTCGAATTAGCCAAAGGCAAACTCACGACTGACCCAACCCGGCACACTGGAGAAGGAATATTTTTCTCGTCTAGAATGTTTGATCGTTTCTCGATAGGTGCTGACAAGACTTACTATGGCCACAAATTGGGAGCTGATGAAGATTGGGTCATGGACTGGGGTAATGCTGGCACTACGGTGTTCATGGAACTGAGTAACCATACAGCCAGGACATCTAAAAAGATTTTCGACCAATACGCCAGTCCTGATGGAGATTATGGATTTAATAAAACCGTTGTACCGGTGAACCTCGCGCAGTATGGAAATGACAAACTGATCTCACGTTCTCAGGCCAAGAGAGTGGTCGCTAGGCTCGAGTTGTTTAAGACGATTCTCTTTGATTTTACTGGTGTTCCCACAATCGGACAGGCTTTCGCTGATGAGATATTCCGGGTATTTGCCAACGAACACCCAAGCATTGCAATGCTTCCCATACACGCTAACTCAGAAGTACGGCGGATGATTGTGAGGGTAAAGCAAGGCGCAGCCCCGACCGGGCCACCAGTGAATATTCCCACGGGAGAGAACGAATCTTAATTCGTAGATTGCTTTACAATTCTATATTGCCAGTTGGTTGGCATCTTCGCGCTTGGGGGGGTAACTCCTTAGCGCGTTTGATACGCTTGGTCTTTTTCTTCTTTGCCATGCGAGCATGCTGGCACAGACTTATCATTTTTGATAAGCGCACAATTCAGGAGTCAGATTGAAACTGACCCACTACCCACAATTCCCCTGATTTGGCGGATTCTCCCGTCCACGCTATAATAATTGCCTCGCGACCTAGCGACACCGCAGTAGTAGCTGCCAATCGCAGCATGCGGCGCAGACCGGCCGCGACCAGAATGGAGATTCATGAAACCCGGTATTCACCCTGACTATCACCCCGTTACGGTTCACTGTGCCTGTGGAAACAATTTCTCCACGCGCTCGACGATCAAAGGCGCAATGCTGCGCGTCGAAATCTGCTCCAATTGCCACCCTTTCTTCACCGGCAAACAAAAGCTCCTGGACACTGCGGGCCGCGTCGAACGCTTCACCAAGAAATACGCCGACGCCGCAGCGAAAACTGCCGCCGCCAACGCCGCCAAGAAGTAACCGCAGCAGGACGTTCAGCCACACTTGATTGCATTAAAAGGACAGCCGCCTGGCTGTCCTTCTTTTTATAGCGGCGGGTTTATCTCGCCAACAAAACACCAATCCCTGCGCTCTTAACTCTCAACTTTCTTATTCCCTGCCGCCATGTAGAATGATCCCCAACCGTGGCCACCCAATCCCGCATGTTCCAATCCCAGGACCCCAACGAACTCGTGGAGTCCGCTCCTCCACGCGTCACCCTGCGCAACGCCTTCGCACATCCTTTCGACTCCGCTATCGCCGCCGCGCGCACCTGCTACTCCTCCCGCCTCATCAATCCAGAAGAAGTCAACGACAAGCAGCGCCTCAACATCGGCGCCGCCACCTTCTTCAGCGGTCATCACACCGTCTACCAGCACGCGCATTTTGAATTCGGCCTGGAAAACATCAGCCGCCAATTCGTCTGGTCCTTCCTCCACGCTCATCCCTTCTATAATTCCGAACAACAGTCTCAGCGCTACGTCCGCATGGATCGCACGCAAGCTTACGTCCCGCAACTCTCGCTTTTTTTCGACGCCGAATCCCGCGCCATCTACGAACGCGCCATCGCCCGCGCCTGGTCTTACTACCGCGAACTCTCTTCTCTCCTCCTACCGCAGTCCCGGGAAATCCTTCTCGATATCTGGCACGTAGGCCCGATGTCTCATCCCAAGCGCCGGCAGAAGATCGAACGCTCCGCCGAAAAGCGCGCCATCGAAATCGCGCGTTACGTTCTTCCCGTCGCCGCTTTTACTACCATGGTCCACACCGTCTCCGGCATCGTCCTGCACCGCCTCTGGCGTATGTGCGCGGCTTCGGACACCCCCGGCGAAGCCCGCGCCATCATCGGCGAAATGGTCGCACTGGTAAAAAATATCGACCCGCAATTTTTTGATCGTTTCGGAACCGAACCGCTCGACGAACTCCCTGAGTGGAAAAACCTTAGAGGGCTTGCGCCTTCAGACCCGGCTGCAAACGAGGATTTTCCCGGCGCTACGCCCGCCGATCAATTCGCAAAGGAATTCGACGCGCAACTCAACGGTCGTACCGCCGCGCTCGTCGACTACTCCGCAAACGCTCCCGCAGTCGTCGCGTCGGCCTACCGCGCCGTACTCGGTCTAACCGCCGCTGATTGCCCCGACGCCGAAGCCCTGGACCGGCTTCTCAATCCCGCTCGCAATCTCTATCGTCTGGAAACTCTCAACGTAGGCGTGCACGCACCGATGATGCGCGCGCTGCAGCATGCGAATTACACTTTCGCCAAAAAAATCAGCCACACTGCCGACAGCCAGGACCAGCGCCACCGCATGATCCCCGGCTCCCGCCCCCTGCTCACGCTAGCCGATACTCGCGAGCCCGATTACATCACGCCCGTTCTACTCAAAGAAAATCTCCGCGCTAAAGAAATCTACGACCGCGCCATATACGACGCCTGGTACGCCAAAAATCAACTCCTCAATCGCGGCGTCCCACAGGAAATCGCGCTGTACCTCTTACCCAATGCCAAAGCCATCCGCCTTGTCGAGTCCGGCTCGCTTCTCCATCTCCTCCATAAATGGACCATGCGCACCTGCTTCAACGCCCAGGAAGAAATCTACCAATCCTCCCTCGACGAAATCGCTCAACTCCGCCAAGTTCACCCGCAACTCGCCAAATACATCGGCCCGCCCTGCTACCTCCGCGCTGGCGTCACCACCCCCATCTGCACCGAAGGCTCCCACTTCTGCGGCGTTAAAGTCTGGCTAGACTTCCCCGACGTCAGCCGCCGCATTTAATGTGGCCTTATCCAACATCGCCGCCCTGGGTCCAGTCTTGCCACGCTAGCCACCATCACCCGCCGACGTGTAGGACTCTGTCATCCCGACCGAAGCGGTCCGGTTTCTTCTTGCGTTCGCTCCGCGAACGCCGGGCCGCGTCGCGCTAGGGATCCGGGCAAATATTCCAAACGCACTCGTCGTGTCCTCTGTGTTCTCTGCAGTAAGTCCTCTTCGCCCCTGCGCTGGGTAACCAAGTTCCCCGTAACTTCGTCTCAGGTGTAGGGTTTCGTATCACAGAGGAGTCCGGCAGTGAATCCTGGCAATCAGGTGTATTGTCCGCTTCCACTGGTTTCTGGAGCCGCCAACATGAAAACCTTCCTGGCCCTTTTCGCTCTTGCTTTCGCTACCTCAACCTTCGCCCAATCCACTCCAACGCCTCAGGCCGCTGCACCCGGTTGCGGCACCGACAATATCAAATTTGAGGTCAAATCCGACAAATCGCAGCATCCATTACTCAAGCCTGAGCCCGGAAAGGCTCTCATCTACTTTCTTCAGGACGATTCTTACTTCGAAAATCGTCCCAGACCCACCAGCCGCTTTGGCCTGGATGGCAAATGGATCGGCGCCACTCAAGCCAACTCATACTTCTACTTTTCCGTCGATCCCGGCGAGCACCATCTCTGCGCCAATTGGCAAAACTTCCTCGGCGTCAACGTCGCCGTCAAGTCTGCTGCCACTCATTTCAATGCCGAGCAGGGTGGCTCCTACTTTTTTGTAGTCAGCGACTTCTATGTCCAACACCAGGGTCCCGCCTTCATGAAAATCAGCCAGCTCGACAACGACCAGGCTCAGCTCCTGATGAACAGGTTTGCCTTCAGCGCCTCTCATGCTAAAAAATGAGAACGCTGTCTGCGGGCCGTAGTCGCTAGCCCATCGGAGATTTCCGTGCCTGCAACTTGTCGCCACTACCTCTCGCTCGCAATTTCGGCGCTGCTGCTCTGCCAGCCACTCTTCGCTTTTCAGACCCCACTTTCCGACACTGCCGTCCGCGAAGCCTATTTCCTCGGCCAGCGCCACGATCAGTCGGTGTCTGATTTCTTTGCCAAGTACGCGAAAACCCTTCCCGCACCACAGTACGGCCCGTACATTTCGACAATTCGCTTCCTCACTCCCTACGCTCAGGTCGTTTCCCTCTCGGGCAACAAGTCAGCCGGTTACAGTGCGCAGCAAGCGGAACGCGATCATCACGCGGAGGAAGAAACCGTCGTCGTTTTCGTGGACATTTATTTGACGGATTCCTATGGTCCTTTTCTCGCCGCTCCAGTCGACTCTCGTTCCGGGTCTCCCGCGGGTCTTACGCCTCGTTCCTCGGATTTCTGGAGGGATTTTGACGTCAACGTCTCTTCGGATTCTCGCACCCTCGCGCCGCAGGATACCTCCGGCCAACCAATTTACAACTGCTCCGAATCTGGCTGCTCGCTCGTCGGCGCAACCGTCACGCTAACCTTCGCTGCCTCCAAGTTTCCACCTGACTCCGTCACCGTCAGTGTCGTTCCTCCAGAAGGCGACGAAGTGAACATCGACTTTGACCTGACTTCCTTTCGCTAGTAGATTCATTCTTTTCTTCTTTACCCTGTTTGTCTGGCCTCTTCTCTTGCCTTTCTTTCCGAACGTGGTGCCGGGCTTTAGCCCGGCTTCTTGTTCTCGAACCGAATAGCGCTTGGCAAGCGCGCCAATTTATCCGCACGAAGGAACAAATCCTTATTAACAAGTGTGGCATAATACTCTTCAGGAGTAGCCACGCTCACCGTTTTCGGCCTGGTGCCGCTCGCGACGGTCGGCGCTCTTGTCTATCTGATTTGTTTTGAATTACTTACGAACACTTATGTCCGGGGTCTCGTATCGTTTTCTACGACCGCCAACGCAGCGTAACCGCCCCATCCATCGGATGTGCCATCGCCCCGCCCGTCCGCCGCGCCTCAATCAAATTCGCCTTCAACGCGAAATACCACTTCGCCGGACGGTCGGCATCATCAATCAACATCAGCCGTGGATTGTGTTTCAATCCTTCCGCTTGCCGGATCATCGTTTCCTGGTCCTGCTTTAAAAATGTTTTTGCGAACGCCCGAAAAATGGTCACTGGCAACGGCACATTCCACGCCGCCACAAAATCAATCCGGCTTAAATCCCGCCGCACCGGAGTCACCGTGGTCAGACTCGAAAACCACAATTTCCCACTGCGAATTTCTTCCGTCCGCATATTCGGCAAAATGAAATCGATCGTGGTGGTCACCGGCGCGCCGGTCATCTTCTTTAATAATTGATACGGCGCGCTGTTGGTGCTCGGCGAATGTGTGCTCATGCGAAACCCAAGCGGAATTGGCTCGAACTGTTTGGCCTTCTCATGAATACTTTTCTTGCTCCGCCAAAACCACGACTGATGCACAAACGGCCCATGCGCCGGATCCATCAACCCGATGATTCCCTGGTCCACATGCGAAGGCAAATCACAAGCCAAATGGGTGGTCTTATAGCGCTCGCTAAACGTAGCAAGTTTTGGCCCATCAGAAACCGTGTCGTTCGATCGCGAGCCTGGCGCACTCATGTAAACCCAAACGTATCCGTCATGCTCCTCACACGGATAATGCCCCGCAAAAATCCGCTCCGCCTTCAGCTTGTCCTGGCTAGTCAGCGAAGGAATCTCGACGCACTGCCCGCTGCACCCATCAAACTTCCATCCGTGATAACTGCACTCCACACTCTTCCCATCGAACCATCCATAAGAAAGTGGTATCCCGCGGTGCGGACAAGCATCCCGCAAAGCAAACGCCGCGCCATCATCCGTCCGCCCCAACACCAGCGGCACTTCCAGCAGCATGGCCTTCGCCAGCCCCCGCCCGCGTATCTCCACACTCCGCGTCGCCGGATACCAAAAATCCCACAAAAATCCCGCGTCCCCAACGCGCTCAGCCTTTTGCGCGGCCTGCACCTCATCCACGAGATTTTCTTCCATCGCCATTCTGAAAGCCTTTGTGGCGGCCGCCTTCCGAGGCTGCGGCTTTGCGGCTGCGGAATCCTAGTACACGCCTTCATCTTACAGCAACCAGACAAAACGCGATTTGCGCGGAAACGTAGTCGGCGATATCCTAAAGGAAGCAGCCATGAGATTTTCAACCTTCTATTAGCATTGCCTCCCTGCAGCGGCCACCTCTGCCGCCGCTCTGAACTATTCGCTACTCACTACTAACTTTTCACTCGCTATTCCGCGCGAGCTGTAACAAAGCACCGAAAGGATTCAAGCAATGGCAAGTCTCACGCTCTCTGAAAAACTCGATCAGCTCGGCAATCGCTACGAGGAAATGACGCAGCAACTTTCGACGGCCGAAGCTGTCTCCGACTCCTCGCGCTTCCAGAAGCTTGCCAAGCAGCACTCCGAGCTCGCTGAAATCGTCAACAAGCATCGTGAATTCAAACAAATCGAAAAAGACCTGGCCGGCGCGCATCAGATGGTCCTCGAAAACGAAGACCCGGAAATGAAGCAGATGGCGCACGACGAGGAAAAACAATTGCTTGAGCGCAAGGAAATCGTCGAACGCGAACTGAAACTTTTGCTACTGCCCAAGGATCCCAATGACGACAAAAACGTCATTGTGGAAATTCGCGCCGGCACCGGTGGCGACGAAGCGGCGCTCTTCGCTGGCGAACTTTTCCGCATGTATTCGCGTTACGCGGAAACACAAAACTGGAAAGTGGAAATTCTGGAAAGCTCGCCGTCGTCATTGGGCGGGCTAAAAGAAGTTGTTGTCGCCATTGCTGGCAACAAAGTGTATTCCAAGCTGAAATACGAAAGCGGCGTGCACCGCGTGCAGCGCGTGCCCGCAACGGAAACCCAAGGCCGTATTCACACTTCCGCCGCCACGGTCGCCGTCCTTCCCGAAGCCGACGACATTGACATCAAAATCGAAGCCAAAGATTTGCGCATCGATACGTTTTGTTCTTCCGGGCCCGGAGGTCAGTCCGTGAACACGACCTATTCCGCCGTGCGCATTACGCACCTGCCTAGCGGACTCGTCGTTTCCCAGCAGGACGAAAAATCGCAAATCAAGAATCGCGCCAAGGCCATGCGCGTTCTTCGTTCGCGGCTTTACGAAATGGAATTAGGAAAACAGCAAGCCGCTCTTGGCGCCGAACGCCGTGGCCAAATAAAAACCGGCGACCGCTCCGAAAAAATCCGCACCTACAATTTCCCGCAAAACCGAGTCACCGATCACCGCATCGGTTTGACGCTCCATCAACTCACCGACGTCATGGAAGGCAAACTAGCCCAACTCGTCGACGGCCTCTCCGGCCACTACGAAGCCGAACGGCTGAAACAAGAATTAGCCGAAGTCTGATATCGGAGAAGTCCATTGGTTCATCATGTGCGTCGCGGGTATCCGGCTGGCTTCGCGGTCGATGTGCGCGATGTAGTTTAAGTCGATGTCAACCGAGAGCCGCGCCAGGTCGAGATAGAAAAGCTTGAGCGCCGTTCCGCCCTTCAGAACGAGCTTTCCGCTGAGGAAGGGATGTTTGTGGAGTTCGGTGAGCAGTTCGCGCAGGCGCAGGACTTTCTCGAGATTGTCGGCGGGAAATCCCGTCTCTCGCGCGAGCTTCGTAATTTGCGCGGCGTCGAATTTCATGTGCGCACCGAGCCTTCGTTAGAAGGCAAAAGGGTTTCGGGCACCATGAGTTTCCAGGTGCGAACCCAGTGGTTCCCGGGACGCTTGTCGGCGAGATAAGCGACGCCGCGCGGAAGTTTCCGGAGGAATCGGTCGCGAATTTTGCCGCGGAAGAAAAGTTTGTCGGCGTGACGGTCGAGCAAGAATCCAAGGCGCGCATAGAGCCACGGCCGGCGGAGAAGCTTGAGATAAGCGAGAGCCGCTTCGAAATCGAACGAGGGAAACATGGCTAGGGACTTGTCGAGCTCTTCGACGCCCCCGCTGTAGTCGAGGAAGAGCAGGCAGTCGACGAAAGATCGCTCGCGGCCGCTGGCGAGAATATTGTCGGCGACAAGTTCGGTTTGGAAGAGGCGATGCGATGCGATGGCTAGAGCACGGGGAAAAGCGACGCGGTGGTAAGTGACGTGGTCGAAGACGACATCTTTGCGTGCGCCAGCGGAGAAATAGTAGACAGTTTGGAAGACTTGGTTGGCGACGCCGTGCAGTTCGAGGGCGGAGTGGAGGGCGACGACGGCGTCGTCGTGGAGGGCGCGCGGGACGCGGTAGCGGTTGGGCGGGGCGGCGGCGAGGGCGCCGGCATAGACGCCGTTCGCAAGGAACCGCACGCGTCCTTGGGTTTTCAGGCGATGAAGCAGGTTGGGGATGGAGCGGCTATGCATGTCTTTCCCGTAGCGCTCGCGGGCTCCCCGGACCGTGAACAGCGGAGTGTATTGGGCGTATTGGGTGAACGGAACTTTAGACTTCATGAAATTCTCATCTGAATATAGAATAACACACTGTTAGCGTATAAATATAGACGTATATGAGAATTAAATAGTAATATATTCTTAACAAAAAAGAATAATACACATTAATAGTGTGCAAAACTAACTCTGTATAAGAACGAACTTGAGATAGAAATGAAAGACCGCATATCGAACGGAGTAGCACGGAGTGAGGAATCTCTTGGTCTTTTTTCCGGCACGCTCATCAATGTGGCGAAATGCGCGTGCTCCGCAAATCAACAAGCCGCACCAGTTTGCCAGCCAGGTCTTCACCTCTGCGGACTCCGCGTCTCTGCGCTATCCTTTATCTGCTATCTGCTCTAACGCATGGACATCCGCACCGCACTCAAACAAGGCCTAGCGCGACTCCGCGCCGCAAATATTTCATCGCACACGCTGGCCGCTGAACTTCTGCTCCTCCACGCGACCGGTCGCACACGCACATCGCTCTACTCTCATCCCGAAGATCAACTCACCGAATCCGAATCGCAAAATTATCTTTCGCTGATCGAACGCCGCGCCGCAGGCGTCCCAACACAGCGTCTCACCGGCAAGCAGGAATTCTGGGGCCTCGAGTTCGAAGTCACGCCCGACGTCCTCATTCCGCGTCCAGAGACCGAGCACGTCATCGAAGTAGCGCTCGATCGCCTAGCTCTTCGCAATCTTCGCGCCGAGAAATCTCAAATCATGTCCGGCGAAGGCCTGCTCATCGCCGACATAGGAACCGGCTCCGGCTGCATCGCCATCGCTCTCGCCAAAGAACTCCCCGAAACAAAAATCTACGCGCTAGATATTTCTTCCGCCGCGTTGGCCGTGGCCCAACGCAACGCCAATCGTCTAGGCTTCGCGAATCGCATCACCTTCTTCGAATCTAACCTGCTCGACAAACTGTCCGTTGTGGGGGCGCAGCATGCTGCACCTCAGCTTGGCAACCCACGCTCTTCCAAATCCGGCGCGTCACCAAGTCACCAGTCACAAGACACCGGTCACCAGTCACCGCTCTTCGATCTAATCGTCAGCAATCCTCCGTACATCGCGCGACGCGAAGCGGCAACTCTTGCGAACGAGGTACGCGACCACGAACCCGCAATCGCTCTCTTCGGCGGCGAAGAAGGATACGAATTCTACGCCGACCTCATCACGCAATCCGCCGCCCATCTCAAGCCCGGCGGCATCCTGGTCCTCGAACTCGGCCACGACTCTCTCCTCGCCGTACAACCGCTACTCGACACGCCAACATGGACAGCCATCGGCGTAACCAACGACCTAGCCGGCATCTCCCGCGTCCTCTCCGCAGAGCGTACCGCGACCTAACTCATCGCGCGCTTTGCGTAAGTCAACAAACGAATTTTCCTTTGTTGAAGACCACCATTTGGTTGTGGGAATCAGGGGAGCTGCTTGACTTTGCCGCTCAGAAGACGAATCGCCACCTTTCGTCCGTCTTCGACCTGGTACGAGAGATACTCATTCACTCCGTCGGAACCGGCGACGGAAAAACGCGAACTTGGCTCTCCCAGCGAGCGCAGCACGTCCTCCCGTGACATTCCGATTTTCACACTGGCAAGCGCCGCGGCGGTAATAGTAGATATCGGCTCAGGAGGCGCAGGCGGTGCCCCGCCAGCAGCCGACGGCGGAACCTCAATGATGCTAGCTTGCTGAGAATGGGAAGAACGTCCGACGTGATTAGGCGGCGCGCTTGGTGAGCTCACGCGTGGCAATTCTCGAGTTCGCCGCGACGAATCAACCTTCTTTGTCGCGCGCTCGGCCATGACCTCGTAGATGCTGCGGCCGCCAAGCTCCTGTTTGACAGAATCCACTGGCCAAGTCTTCGCTCCCTTGTCGTAGTCGGCCTCACCGAGCACTCCGCTCATGAAGCGGACGCGCAGAGCGGTTCCGTCAACTCCGTAGTAATACCAAAATCCCTGCCCGCGCGGGCCGAATTCGCGATTAGGCTCGCCCAACATCTGCTCTACGTCGTCGGGACTCATCCATAAGTGCAACCATGAGACGTGCGTCAAGTCGAAGGGCCGGTGATGGTGAAAGAGACATGTGTCCGGCTTGGAATCGACTTCCCAAAACACTCCTTTTTTGCCCGGGGCATACACTTCGCGATTGTCGTCGGTCCACCACCGTCCGTTGATTTTGTGCAAAAGGACTTTGCCTTTGTGATGGCCGGTCCAATCGTCGACCCAGGTCGTAGCGGTCACCACGGACTCCTGAGCGAACGCGGGAAGAGCGAGCAGAAAAGCGAAAAGGCCGAAGGGAACAGTTCTCATACGCATGGGCGGATACTAAAGCACTTTCCAGGGAGAGGCAATGCTGCGAGGCACAGAGCCAGCTTTTTCGTTTTTTCCAGGAGTGCGCGAATATAAACCATTTTGGTATATATGGTCAAAGAGTTCTTGGGGAGTTCCAGGTGCCGCTTAAAATCGACTCTGCGATGCCAGCGAAAAAAACTCCTAAGACGTCTTTCGGTCAGCGCTTGTTCGCGTTGAGAACGGCGCGCGGCTATACACAGGTGGACTTGGCTAAAGCCCTGGGAGCCACTCAGCGAGTCATTTCCTATTACGAGACGAAAGGGGAGTTGCCGACTCCAGATTTTCTTGTTGCTCTCGTCCGCACCGTCGGAGTCACCGCCGACGAACTGCTCGGCATTAAACAGGCGAAGCTCGATAACGAGGACTTGGGGAAGCGCAAGCTCTGGAGAAGGTTCAAGCGCATGTCTGCGTTGCCGGAACGCGATCAACGCGCCGTCATCCGCCTGATTAACTCGCTAGCCGCCTCGAAGGCACAGTCACATGCCGCAGACTGAAGTCTGCCGCTCGGAGGATTTTTCTATGACACACGATTCCGGCAACGAAAAACGGCACGCGCATGAACTGATCGACCAACTCGATCCCGCCCAAGTGTCCGCTGTGGTGCCCCTGTTGCAGTTCATGCTGCTGGACCCGGTGTCCCGCTCTTTAGCCGCAGCGCCAGTGGAACAAGAACCAGTCTCTCCCGAGGAAGCCTCCGCACTCGACCAAGCGCGCGCTTCACTCGACCGCGGCCAGGGTATCTCGCACGAAGAAATTCTCCGCGAGTTCGGTCTTTCCTCCAGGTAGATCAGACTCATGCCGAAAAAGACCGTCATCTGGTAACCGGAAGCTCGCGCCGATCTCCGTGCCATCGACCGCGAGACCGCACTTCGCATTCTGCGCTCCATCGATAGTTATCTCACCACCGGCGCGGGCGATGTGAAAAAACTCCAGCCGCCTCGTCACGAGTTCCGTCTTCGCGTCGGCGAATCCAGAGCCGCTGATGGTAATGACTGAGCCGGGACCACCGGAGGTTGGCAACACGCCGCTAATGACTGGATTTGGTTCGCACAGACCTACAAGGGAAAGAAAGCGCAACGCAGCGAGCACAAAAATCACGAACCTCCGATGACGAGTCACCAGTCACCGCTCTTCGATCTAATCGTCAGCAATCCTCCCTACATCGGACGCCACGAAGCTGCGAGTCTTGCGCGCGAAGTGCGTGACCACGAACCCGCCATCGCACTCTTCGGTGGCGAAGAAGGCTACGAACTTTACGCCGACTTGATCACCCAATCCGCCCCCAATCTAAAACCTGGCGGCATCCTGGTCCTCGAACTCGGTCACGACTCCCGCCCCGCCGTCAACCTCTGTTCGATAGCCCGGCCTGGACCAACGTTGGCGTCACCAACGACCCCGCCACCATCCCTCGCGTGATTGCTGCCGAAAAGGCTTGAGCAGTTAATCGCTGCCGCGCTATAATTGCCACGAACTAATTAATTAGTTCGTGGTGGAACTTCGACCATAGTTGAAAACGATGAAGACCAAACAAATTTCGAACTACATTCCGGCACTGACCGCACGGACGCAGTTGGGTCAGATCCTCAAACGGGTACGGCAGCACAACGAACGCTTCGTTGTAGGCCGCCGAGGTGAAGCGCAAGCGGTAATCATGAGCGTGGAAGATTATCTAAGGAATTTCGCTGCCGACGCTCCAGCCCTCAAAAAAGTGCAGCGCAGAGCGGAAACGATGGGCACGAGCCGGCTCTCGGCTAAAGCAATCCAGACGGAGATAAAACGATATCGCCGCCAGCGCCGCACAAAGAATGCTTAAAGCAGTTCTGGATACGAACGTGGTGGTGTCCGCGCACTTGACGGCAGAGGGTCCGGCCGCACTAATCTTCAAGCTTGCTCTTTCCAGATATTTCCAGTGTTACGTTTCCGAAGAAATTCTTGAAGAATACTGCGAAGTCTTGCAGCGAAGAAAATTCAAGCTCGACGCGGATTATGTTGTTCAGTCGCTCAGTGCGTTTCGCGCGGCAGCGGTCTTGGTAAATCCTCGCATTCAAATCGTTGCCGCAAGAGATCCCGACGACGATAAGATTCTGGAATGTGCGATTGAAGCGAAGGCCGACTACATCGTGACGGGAAATATCCGCGACTTTCCAAAGCAGTTGCGGGGAGTGTCTGTCCTTGCCCCTCGCGGTTTCCTGAACGTCCTTGCGTCTCGCACCACCTAACCCATTCGTTTCGCCTGTTGTTCGCTGCGGAACGGCGGAGTAGGCTTTGGGCATGCCTGAGTTGGCGCGGTTTCGAGCGAAGCATGACGATGCGGCGGTACTGCCTGCGGAAACTACTATTTTGCATGTGGATATGGACGCGTTTTTTGTTTCCGTGGAATTGCTGGAGCGGCCGGAGTTGCGTGGCAAGCCTGTTGTAGTTGGCGGAAGGCCGGACCAGCGCGGGGTGGTTTCGGCCGCGAGTTACGAAGCGCGGAAATTTGGAATTCAGTCGGCGATGCCGCTTCGAACTGCCGGCAAACTTTGTCCGCACGCTATTTTTCTCGATGGGCATCACGCGAAGTACGGCGAGTGGAGCGATCGCGTCGCTTCAATTCTGGCGAAGTTTTCTCCCATCGTGGAAATGGTTTCGATCGATGAGGCATATCTCGATCTTGCGGGAACCGAACGTCTGCACGGGCCGCCGTTCGCTGCGGCGCACAAATTGTTGCGCACCATTACAACTACGACGGGACTGCCCTGCTCCGCTGGGCTTGCGTCGACTCGGCTGGTGGCAAAAGTTGCCAGCGAGCAGGCGAAACCGCGCGGCCTGTTGTGGATACCAGCGGGACGGGAGCCGCGATTCCTGGCGCAGTTGCCGGTACGAAAAATTCCTGGCATCGGAGAAGTGACGGAACGGGCGCTGCGCGCGCTGGGCATCGAATACGTAAACCAGCTGGCAGATTACCCACAAGAAAAACTGGAACAGATATTCGGACAGTGGGGCACGGCGCTGTACCGCAAAGCGCGCGGCGGCGATTCCTACGAATTTGTTCTGGATGCCGAGCCAAAATCGATTTCGCAAAATCATACCTTTGGCGAAGACACTGGCGATGTAGCCGCGATGGAATCGATGTTGAGCCATCTTTCGCAAAAAGCCTGCAAACGGTTGCGTGAGGCCGGGCTTTCGTCTCGCACGTTGACGATCACCATTCGCTACACAGGTTTCGATACCTATACGCGATCGGAAGACTCTGGGTGATCCGGTTGAGTTCGACGCCGACGCTTTTGCGGTTTTTCTTTCATTGTTTCGCGAGCATCGCGATCCTAAGCGTAAGGTTCGTTTGATCGGAGTCGCCTTGAGCGGACTGACGCATGGAAACGCGCAGCTGGACTTGCTCGATCCGGAGCGGCGGGCAAAGCTGGATAAATTGACGCGCGCGGCGGATTCACTTCGCGACCGCTTTGGCTTTGGAAAAATTCAGTTCGGCGGTTCGCTGCGCAAGGACGAGTGATCTCGAGAGCGGTTGAAGGCCATGGCGATCAAATTCACACTGACAGGATTGCGTGCCCCACCCGGCACTTGCCTCTAGCTCGGTGCAAATTGTTCACCACGCGCAGCCATAAAAATCCCTGGCTGCGCTAAACTAATCGCATGTCGACAACCACAACTCCGCCACCGGTACCGCCGGCGAAAAGTCGCAGAGTCCGCGGCGATGGCTTGTGGGACCGCATCAGCGAAGGCAAGCAACTGGGCGATCTGTGGACGCAGTTTTCGGCTGACGCGCAGGCCAGTTACGGCTTTTACGACAAAGATGTGGACTGGAATAGCATCAACGAACTTCCACGCTGGAAACGTCCGCGACAGATAGCAAAACAGATTTTCTGGGCGCTGTTGATGAAGCTGACCCCGGCGCGCCGGGTTTTCCTGTTTTTTGCTCTGGGCCTTCTCGTGCTTTCCGCGACCAACCTGCAGGGCGACAGGAATCTTTATGTGTCGCTCGCAGCGCTGTGTTTTCTATTTCTGCTGGCGCAGGAGCTTGCCGACAAAGTGACCATGAAGCGCGATCTGGAAATCGCGCGAGAAATTCAGAGCTGGTTGGTGCCTGCGAAATCGCCTGGAGTAATCGGCGCGAATCTGGCCTTCAATACGCGGCCGCAAAATTCCGTGGCGGGAGATTACTACGACGCGTTTTATCCTTTGGATGATGCGGCGCAGGGCGGAAAATTGTTTCTGGCGATTGCCGATGTGGCCGGAAAGAGCATACCCGCGGCGCTGCTGATGGCCACGTTTCAAGCGAGCCTGCATACCATCGCGCGACAGGGAGTGCCGTTGCAGGAATTGGTGCTGCGGCTGAACCGCTACGCTTGCGCGCACAGCCTGGATGGAATGCGCTTCACTACAGCAGTGCTCGGCGAATACGATCCGGTGACCAACCGTCTTTCTTACGTGAATGCCGGACACAATGCTCCGGTCATCCGTCGACGCAATGCCACCGTGAATTCCGGAATCGAACGACTGGAAGCGGGCGGCATGCCATTTGGCATTTCGCTCCAGGCTAAATATGAGACCGGAGTCGTCGACTTGGCGCCAGAGGACGCGCTGATTCTTTTTACAGATGGCGTGGTAGAGGCGTTCAACCAAAAAGGCGAAGAGTTCACGGACGCACGGTGGATCGCCGCGATCCGCAATTTGCCGGGCTGGGATGCGCAACGCTCGTTACAGTTTCTGATGCAGCGCGTGGATGAATTCGTGGGCGCCACGCGGCAATCCGATGATATTACCTGCCTGGTTCTGCGCTGCGAATAGCCGCTTCTTTGATTCATTGCACAAGCGCATAATTTCCTGATGCCGCCGCGCGAGCTGGCCAATTCCATTTGCGACGCCTTGCAGGACGCTGGATTCCAGGCGTTTCTGGTGGGCGGATGTGTGCGCGATGTGCTGCTGCGGCGCGAGCCCGCGGATTACGATGTAGCCACCAGCGCCACTCCTGAACAGGTGCTCAAGCTTTTTCCGGACGGAGTGACGGTTGGCGCGCAATTCGGAGTGATTTTAGTGGTGCGTGAAGGAGCTAAGGTAGAAGTGGCAACGTTTCGATCGGACGTTGGCTACTCCGACGGGCGGCATCCGGATCGCGTGGAGTATGCAAGCTCCCCAGAAGAAGATGTAAAGCGGCGCGACTTCACCATCAACGGCCTGGTCATGCGGCATAACACCGGGGAAATACTGGATTTCGTCGATGGCCAGGCAGACCTGCGCGCGGGCATCATCCGGGCCATCGGCGAGCCCCATCGAAGGTTCGCGGAAGACAAGCTGCGCATGTTGCGCGCGGTGCGGTTTGCCGCGCGCTTCGGTTATGAAATCGAACCTAAGACGTTCGCAGCGATTCGCAAGCACGCGCGAGAAATCAGCCAGGTGTCAGCAGAAAGGATGCGCGAAGAGCTAACCAAGCTATTGACAGAAGGCGCAGCGAGAAGAGGATTTGAGCTTTTAGACTCATGCTGGCTGCTGGCCATGGTCTTGCCGGAGATTTCGGCAATGCAAGGAGTGGAACAACCGCCGCAATATCATCCCGAAGGGGATGTGTGGATTCACACCTTGCTGATGCTGGAGGGACTGCCGGCCGGTGGTCCTGCGACATTGGCGTGGGGCGCGCTGCTGCACGATGTGGGCAAGCCGGCGACTTTTCGTTCGGCAAAAGAAACCGGCGACCGGATCCGTTTTGACAGACACGTGGAAGTCGGGATGGCTATCGGGAAACAGATATTGGGGCGGCTGCGATTTTCAAACGACGACAGCGAGCAGATACTCTCGCTTGTGGAACAGCATATGAAGTTCAAAGACGTTCGGCGCATGCGACCAGCTACGCTTAAGCGGTTCGTACGGTTGCCTCGGTTTGACGAGCATCTGGCGTTGCACCGGTTGGACTGTCTAGCGAGTCACCGGAACCTGGAAGCGTACGAATTTGTAACGGACTTTATCCGGACGACGCCGCCGGAGGTGGTGCAGCCGAAGAGGCTAATGACTGGGGAAGATGTCATCGGGCTGGGATTTAGCCCCGGGCCGATCATTGGAAAGATCCTGGCAGCGGTGGAGGAGGCTCAATTGAACGGAGAGCTGGCGTCTCGAGATGAAGCTATCTCGTTTGTGGACAGAAGGTTTCGGGAGAAGGCGGCAGCGGAATCGAAGAACTCTGTCCGGTCACGATGCAACGATTCTCCCAGGACAAGGGTTGGTAAACAATAGAAAATAGGACGCTTAACTGGCAGCTGGCGGGAAGACGGGTCTCATGTTAGGATATTAGCGTAACGCACTAAGGTTTTCTGATCGAGATCACTGCATTTGCCGGTATCTTTTTAATAGCGCCTGCATCTAAAGCTTTTACAGGCGGTCTCCGATGAGGATTCCGCCTCCGAACCGAGGACCCCATGGCTGACAAAATTTCTATACCGAATCAGTTGCCGATCTTGCCGGTACGGGACACTGTGCTGTTTCCGGGCGCGGTGCTTCCGTTGACGGTTGGCCGCGAAAGCTCATTGGCGCTGATCAATTCGTTGCAGGGCGAGGACAAAGTCCTGGGCGTGGTGGCCCAGCACGATCCGCGGGTGGAAGATCCGGCAGCGGCGGATTTGCACAAAGTAGGCACCTTCGCAAAAGTGCACAAGACCGTAAAAATGCCCAACGGCAACGTGGTGATTTTTCTCGAAGGACTGCAACGCTTTCAAATAAACGAGCTGCTGGGCCTGAAGCCTTTCTTGACGGCGCTGGTTGAACCCATGCCGGACATCTTAGGCGATCAGGACAACGAACTCGAAGCCCTGCACCGCAACGCTTCGGATTTATTCCGCGACGTGGTGGGACATTCGCCACAGTTGTCGGATGACCTGCAACAAGTGGCGGCGAATATCGATGATCCGGGACGCCTGGCGGATTTTATTGCCGGCACGTTGCCTTCGCTCTCGACGCTGGTTCGCCAGGAATTGCTGGAAACGGCCAGCGTACGCAAGCGCCTGGAATCGCTGATTCGCGAACTATCGAAAGAGCTGGAAGTGCTGGAGCTGCGCTCCAAAATTCACGAACAGGTTCAGGAGCAGGTCAGCCAGAATCAGCGTGAATATTTGCTGCGTGAGCAGATGAAGGCGATTCAAAAAGAGCTGGGCGAGCATGACGACAGCGCGGCGGAGATCGACGAACTCCGCAAAAAAGTGGAAGAAGCGGGCATGACGCCGGAAGGCAAGAAAGAGTGCGACCGCGAACTGAAGCGTTTGGCGAAAATGACGCCGGCTTCAGCGGAATACATGGTGTCGCGAACCTACCTGGAATGGATGACTTCGCTGCCGTGGAGTAAATCCACCGGCATGCAGGCGGAAGAGATCGACATCAAGAAAGCGCACGACATCTTGAACGAAGATCACTACGACCTGGAAAAAGTGAAGGAACGCATCCTGGATTACATGGCGGTGAAAAAACTGCAGCCAGGTATGAAGGGGCCGATTCTTTGCTTCGTCGGGCCTCCGGGCGTGGGAAAAACTTCGCTGGGAAAATCGATCGCGCGAGCGATGGGCCGCAAATTCGTGCGCATCTCGCTGGGCGGAATGCACGATGAAGCGGAAATTCGCGGGCATCGCCGAACCTACATCGGCGCATTGCCCGGACAGATCATTCAAGGGCTGAAGCGCGCTGAAGCCAACGATCCGGTTTGCATGCTGGACGAGGTCGATAAACTGGGACGCGATTTTCGCGGCGATCCCTCCGCGGCGTTGATGGAAGTGCTGGATCCGGAGCAAAACGCGACGTTCCGCGACCACTATCTGGACGTGCCATTCGATTTGTCCAAGGTGATTTTTATCGCCACGGCCAACTGGATGGATCCAATTCCGGAGCCGCTGCGCGACCGCATGGAGATCATCGAATTGCCTGGATACACGGGTGAAGAGAAGATCCACATCGCGAACAAATATCTGATTCCCAAGCAAGCCGCAGAACACGGAATAAAGCTCGGCGAACAGATTGAGTTCAGCGAAGAAGGCTTGAAGGAAATCATTCACAGCTTTACCCGGGAAGCCGGCGTGCGCAATCTGGAACGCGAGATTGGAACGATCACACGGAAACAGGCGCGGCGGCTGGCGGAAGGCAACACTGAGAAAATGGTCGTGACGCCGGAAATCGTGCGGGGATTTTTGGGCGTGCCCAAGTTCCGCACGGAACGGGAAATCGACGAACGCGTGAAGCAGCCTGGAGTGGCGGTGGGCCTGGTGTGGACGCCTGTGGGCGGAGACATCGTGTTCATCGAGGCCAGCCGGATGCGCGGCGGAAAACAATTCACGACCACCGGACATCTGGGCGAAGTGATGCAGGAATCCATGACCGCAGCACTTACATGGGTTCGTTCGAACGCGGAGAAATACGGAATCGACCCGGACTTTTTCCGCAAGCAGGACATCCACATTCACGTGCCTTCTGGCGCGGTGCCGAAAGACGGTCCTTCAGCAGGCGCGGCGATGGTGACATCGCTGGTGAGTTTGCTGACTGGACGGCCGATTCGTAATCGGCTGGCGATGACTGGCGAAATGACGCTATCGGGAGTGGTGCTGCCGGTTGGCGGCATCAAGGAAAAAGTTCTCGGTGCGAAGCGTGCAGGCGTGAAGGAAGTGCTCCTTCCCGCCGACAACGAACCGAACGCCAAGGCGGATCTTACGCCCGAGCTGCTGGGCGAGTTGAAAATCACTTACGTCCGTACATTGGACGACGTGCTGCAGAATGCGCTGGAGAAAGAACCGCTGGCGCCGCCGGTGGTGCCGTCGACAGGGCCAAAGTCCAAGCCTGCGGGCGCGGCGGATTCTCCTCGGGCCGTACACTAAAAATCGGCTCGATGCCGGTGACGATTGAAAAGCGGGGCGCGATTGACATTGCGTCCCGCTTTTTTTGTTTTTGCATGAGCTCCAGTTAACGGTTGCGAAAGCCGAACGGAATTGGGCGTGATTCGAAGTAAGCTGGAAACATGCAGAAGAAAATATTCTGGCTGACCTTCGCCGGGTTAGGGCTGATTGCGGATTTCACGCTACCGTTCTGGTGGGCGGTGGCTGCGACGTTTCCGATCCTGGCGCTTTCCTGGTGGATTGCATATCGGTCAGATTGGTTCTGAAAGCCGCACGGCCTCGAGGGCTTTGCCGGTCACATCGCAGTAGAAGTAGACTAAGATCTTCCGCCTGAATTTATCCACTCTGAATTATGCAACTGAGACCATGAGACTGGGTCATGGGTGTATCTAATGGTGCGCGCGAGGACTGGCGTCGGTCACAGATGGTGACTCGCTGTTCCACTACCGGCGCAAGCGTTAGACCAAGCAAGTCTTTTGTTTTCATGGACAAACGACGAGCGAATTTGCGGTCTTCTTGGATCCTATTTCTGGTGCGTCGCGTGCTCTCGCTCCTAATAAGTATTTTTGTCTGGCGCATCCCTGCGGCCAGAAAGTTTCATTAGTCCCAATTCATTGGTTCAAAAGCTGAGCGATCAGGCGGAAACACCTGACTCTCAGCCACGGTAGAGCTTGTCCGGGCGAACCCAGCCCGCGACTGCCTGGAGCATATCAATGCGCCGTTCTGCGATCCTAGCTGCCTTCATCGCAATCGTAGTTCTTGCCGCTGGAATTTTTGTAAAAGGCACGGTCACGCGGCCCGCGATCGGAAACTGGCTCGCTGCCGGGTCGATGACCGCGGCACGGAGCGGAGCCGCCTCCGCATTGTTGCAGGACGGCAGAATCCTGATTAGCGGCGGGGACAACGGCGCGGGGCCGGTGGCCAGCGCGGAAGTTTTCGATACGATAGGTTCTTTTGTGGTAACGCCGCCTATGGGCATAGCGCGTAGCGCGCATTCGGCGACGGTATTGATCGACGGAAGAGTGCTGGTGGCCGGCGGGTCGACGGGAGCGGCGGCAACGAACGCGGCGGAAATTTTCGATCCGGCGGCCAATGTGTGGACGCCGGTTGCGGGCGGAATGATTCAGGCGCGTTCGAACCACACGGCATCTTTGTTGGCGGATGGGCGAGTGCTTTTTGCGGGCGGAGACAACGCAGGCGCCGCGACTGCTTCTCTGGAAATTTTCGATCCGGCGACTAATGCATTTTCTTCCGTGGGAGCGATGACCGCGGCCAGAACTTCTTTCGCCAGCGCAATTCTTTCCGATGGACGAGTGATGTTGATCGGCGGTTCGAACGGAAGCGCGCCTGTTGCCTCGACGGAGATTTTCGATCCGCTGAGCAATTCGGTGGTCGCAGGCCCGGCGCTTTCCGCGCCGCGCATGGCACACTCTGCCACGACGCTGCTTGACGGCCGAGTGCTGGTGGCCGGCGGCACGACGGTAATTACGAATCCTGACGGAAGCACAACGAATACGGATTTGGCGTCGGCGGAAATTTACGATCCGGCAACGGGAAATTTTGCGGTTTCGGCTTCTTCGTTGGCTGCGCCACGGCGCGATCATGCGGCGTTTCTGCTGCCCAACAACAATTCGGTGCTGATCGTGGGCGGAACGTCGACGGGCACGGAAGTGGGCACGGCGGAAATGTTCCTGCCTTCGACAGGAACCTTCGCGGCGACCGGTTCGCCTTCGGTGGCACGGCAACATGCTACGGGTAGTGCGCTAAGCCAGGACGGCATACTGTTCCTGGCGGGTGGTTCGAATTCCACAGGAACTCTTGCGACGACTGAACTCTACGGTTTTGCGACAGTAAAGACGGACAAATCCGACTACGCGCCCGGCCAAATCGTGACCATTACCGGCTCCGGCTGGCAGCCCGGCGAAACCGTTACGCTGACCATGGTCGAGTCGCCTTTTTACGATAGCCACGGTCCTTTCACGACCGTTGCCGACTCCACCGGAAGAATCTTGAACAATCAGTTTTCGCCGGACGAGCACGACTTAGAAATTCGCTTTTATCTAACCGCTGTTGGCAGTATCTCGGGCATTCAGGCGCAAAACACGTTCACGGATGCTGCCAACGTCAAGGTTTCGGTCCTGGGGTCGCAGACAACCAACCCGGTGATTGCCGGCGCTTCGACAACTTATGGTACAACCGCCGCGAGCTCGGTCAACGTGACGTTCAACGGCAGCGGCGCTTGTACTGCGACTCTGAGCGGCGCAGGACTCCCCCTGGGCGCCACTGCTAGTTTTAGCCCCGCATCAGGCACTGCTAGCTTCAACTCGTTAGTGACAGTCGCGACTACGGCGGGGACAACGCCCGCTCTAACGAGCTCTTTTACAGTGACGGCTAGCCTCGTCGGAGCCACCTGCGGCAACATCACGCCAAGCGGAAATGTAAGCTTGGTCGTCGCTGGCCAGCCCACGACCACGGTAATTACCTCGCAGTCGCCCAGCTCGTCGGTGACGGGACAGGCGGTCACTGTGAGCGTCAGCGTGACGGCTACGACGGGCTCGTTGACGCCGACAGGCAGCGTAACCGTAACGGGCACGCTTGGTGACAGCTGCACGGCAGCGCTGTCGGGATCAACCACCACCGCGACCGGTAGTTGTTCGCTGACGCCCCTCCACGTTGGCACTGATACACTTACCGCGAGCTATCCCGCCTCGCCGAACAGCTTTTTCCAAAGCAGCTCCGCTACTGCTTCCCATCAGGTCGCTCAGGCCAACACCACGACGACGCTAATCTCTTCAGCCAATCCGTCGGTATCCGGTCAATCAGTGACATTCACGGCCACGGTGGCAGCGCTAGGGCCAGGCAGCGGAACGGCGACGGGAAGCGTGACTTTTAAAGAAGGCGCGACCACGCTCGGCACAGGAACTCTGAATGTTTCCGGCGTAGCGACGTTCAGCACTTCGACGCTTTCGCTTGCGGGAAGTCCGCACGGCATTACCGCGGTGTACGGCGGCGACACGAATTTTGCGACCAGCACTTCGTCATTGTTATCGCAGACGGTTAGCAAGGCCAACACCACAACCGCAGTTACATCCTCAGCCAGTCCATCGGTCTTCGGACAGTCAATAACGTTGACCGCGACAGTGGCAGCGGTGGCACCAGGCAGCGGAACGGCGACGGGAAGCGTGACTTTTAAAGATGGCGCGACCACGCTAGGCACAGGAACCCTGAATGTTTCCGGCGTAGCGACGCTCAGCACTTCGACGCTTTCGGTTGCGGGAAGTCCGCACAGCATTACCGCAGCATACGGCGGCGATACGAACTTCAACGGGAGCACATCTGCCGTTCTGTCACAGACGGTGAACCCTGCGGCGACCACGACCACAATCACCAACGCTGCCGCATTAGGAACCGCCTCCATCGTGAACCAGTCTTACGCAGTGAACTACAGCGTAGCGATCCCATCGCCCGGCGGTGGCACGATCCCTGGAACCGACACCGTTACGGTTACAGATGGTACGGACAGTTGCACGGGAACCGTAACAGCTGCTACCTGCAGTCTCACCTCTACCACCACAGGCTCTAAGACCATTACCGCTAACTACAGCGGCAACGCGAACTACAGCATCAGCACGTCCGCTGGCGTCCCGCACACGGTTGGAATTGCACCCGCGATCACCAGCGCCAACAACACAGTGTTCACTGTAAATTCCGCCGGAACGTTCACCGTCACCGCGACCGGCTCGCCTGCACCGACCCTCAGCGAGACGGGTGCGCTTCCGAGCGGCGTAACATTCAACACCACCACTGGAGTTCTAAGCGGAACGCCTGCGCTGGGCACTGTCAACACCTACAACATCACCATTACCGCCAGCAATGGAATCGGAACGAACGCCACGCAGAATTTCACCCTGACGGTGAAGAAATTCGATCCCACGTTCGCCGGCCTGACTGCTTCACAGGCGATTCCTTTCGGTCAGGCCTCGATCAGTCTGAGCGGCCGCGTCAACGGCTTTGTCATGATGCCCGGGACAGTGACGATCACCATCAACAGTTCGGTGGTCGGAAACATCAGTCTGTCGGGCAATCCGAATAATTTCGGCCCGGTCACTTTCAACACGTCTGCCATCCCAGCCTCCACGGCCTCATATATCGTTACGTATACCTACAGCGGCGACACAAACAGCAATAGCGCCAGCGACACCAGCACAACCCTCACAGTGAACAAAGTTACGCCTACAGTAACTTGGGCGACCCCGGCGGCGATTACGTTCAATACGGCGCTGAGTGCTGCGCAATTAAACGCCACGTTCACGGCAATTGTGAACGGAGTGAGCGGGCCGGTTGCGGGAACAGCGGCTTACACTCCCGTGGCAGGCACGATTTTGAACGCCGGCACAGGGCAAACGCTGTCGGTTAATTTTGTTCCTACGGATACGGCTGATTACAACAACGCCAGCGGATCGGTCTCGCTTACGGTGAACAAGGCCGCGACTTCCACGGCCGTGAGTTCGAACAATAATCCTTCGTTCTCCGGCCAGTCTGTGACGTTCACGGCGACGGTGACTAACACTGCGCTAACTTCCGGTGTGCCCACAGGCAGCGTGCAGTTCTTTGACGGAGCATCGGCGCTGGGATCGCCGCAGCCGGTTAGCGCAGGACACGCCACACTGACGACCTCCGGGCTTACCGTAGCCATACACTCGATTACCGCGGTTTATACAAACAGCGACGGCAACTTCACAGGCAGCACCTCGGCCGCTTTTTCGCAGACAGTTAAATCCGCTGATACCACTACCGCGATTTCTGCGCCAACGATTACGTTTGCCGCGAACGGACTGGTGACGGTTACGGTTGCGGCGGTGGATGCTTCTGCCGGAACGCCCACGGGAAATGTGACGCTGTCGGTGGATGGCGGCACGGCAGTGAGTCAAGCGCTGGTCGGTGGATCGACGACGTTTACGGTTTCCAATCCGAGCGCCGGCGATCATCCGCTGGTGGCCACCTACGCGGCACAAAATAATTTCAACGGCAGCAGTGCGACTGGCAACTTGCATGTGAATCAGGCGCAGGCCACGCTGGCATTCGGAACCACGACCTTCACTTTCGATGGTTCGCCGAAACCAGTGACCGTGACGACAACTCCAGCGAATCTGACGGGAGTGACGATTCTGTATGGCGGTTCG